>Ga0209211_10007122_pt1 | contig 15822 bp, 19 predicted proteins | sample RifGroA2_FD_183992 | JGI IMG/M metagenome (GOLD analysis project Ga0209211, IMG submission 183992) | Groundwater microbial communities from Rifle, Colorado, USA - Groundwater A2 (SPAdes) (version 2) | ecosystem: Environmental > Aquatic > Deep subsurface > Groundwater | place: Rifle, Colorado... | reverse complement strand
ATCAAGGGGAGCCCTTGATTTTTGGCTCAACTGGAGGGTGTTTTGGCTCTTTATTCAGAGTCCTCAACTATAAACTACATACTACGTACTACGTACTAATTTTTTGACTTATCCACAGGGTTTAGCTGGAATGCGATAAATCGGTTGACAGCCCGAAAATATGGCTCAATATGGTTGGAGGTCGGCCAAACGCGCAGGATTTCCGCGCGTCGCCCGGGCGCCTTCGGCGCTCTAGGTCGAAGGCAATGGGCATTGCCGATTATTTTAATCATAATTAACAAACATCTATGGCAAATAAAATGGACTTGGTTGAGCGTGTGCACACGACAATCGGTTGCACAAAGGCAGATGCAGAGCGCGCAGTTGAGGCGATTATCGCCGCAATCACAGAGCACCTAAAGAAAGGCGAGGAGGTTTCCGTCGCTGGATTGGGCATTTTTGAGGGCAAGACTCGCGCGGCTCGCACGGGCCGCAACCCGAGAACCGGAGAGACAATCCAGATTAAGGCGATGCGAGTACCTAAATTCCGCGCTTCAAAGACCTTGAAAGACGCGGTTAAATAACGCTTAAGCGTTATTTGACCCTGAGCGTAGTCGAAGGGTTGAGACCACAAAACCCGCCGAGAGGCGGGTTTTGTGTTTCTGTGCGGGCGGGGAGAATCGGACTCCCATCTCAACATTGGAAGTGTCGCATTTTACCACTAAACTACGCCCGCATTAGGGAGCAGTGTACCTTGTTTTAAGAGATTTTTCACTAGTTGATGGTAATCTGCTTTCCCAAAAGCCATGGTTTTCTCATTCTAACGTTTTGCAAAACATTAGAATGAGAAAACTTTCATTATTTTGGGCTTCTTCTCTCCTCAATAATCTCCATTATTAAAACTTTCTTTAATTCTACAATTCTGATAGTATCGTTTGGCTGCGTTCTTGGGTTCTTTGACACATGGTGAGCAGGTGGGGATTATACGGGCACTTACACGTCCATCGCGTATGCGCCAGGGCAATTTAATGCCCTATCCCCATCTGCTCACCACAAAGGAGGTTCTATGTCTTGCTACACCTGCGGTTCACCCCAACTTCACCCCTACGCGAGGGAGAAGAGGAATTATGAGAAATCCCTTCAAAAACTTTGATGTCGTCCACTGCAGCGCCTGCGGAGGCGAAATACATTTGCGCGTTGACCGCTTCCGCAGAGTTCATGCGGGGCATTCCGTTTGGTACTACTGCCTTCCAAGCTGTCCGCCCAAAAAACAGGACAAACCCCCCGGCATACCTTACGGATAGGAGGCAAAATGTTCCTGCAACACAAATCGGAAAAGCAACCGCCCCCTCTCGTTCCCTGCGCTTTGTGCGGTCAGCCAATCCACCTGCACAATTCCTCTTATAAGGAGGAAGACGGCAAGCGGTATCACAGCGAGAAATTTCGCCAGTGCTGGCAAGGGAGGAATGATGGGAAAAGGTAAAGAACTCTTTCCACGCCGTCCTGTCCACAAAGGGGACAACGGCACGAAAGTCTGCGATCTATGCCCCTTGTCTACGGACAAGCAGGCGATAGGGATATTCTTTGACAGCAATCGCCCAATAGGCGACCAGACAATCAGGTTCCACCTTTGGCATCTGGTTGAAAGTCCCGCCGTGATGAAAGCCACGGTGAGTCATTGGGGGATTGAACCCTCTCAACAGCAACCTACTTTAACCAAAGGAGGCAAGGATGAAGAAGCTGTGGATTGAAATACGAGGCGGGGTGCTGGCACTTCTTATAGTGTCGGCGCTTTACCTCGCGTTGATCTGGACGTAGAAACCAGAAAACAGGTCGTGCTATGGACTGCCAGACCGCTTTAGCCCGAATGGGCGGGGGACGACGATTTATCGCCGCCCCCTTTTTGTTTGGACTTTCTTTTTTGGGATTTTCATTCTTTTGCGCTCTCCGCCCTCCTCTGGGAAACTTTTAACTCTTTTTTCCGGCGTACTTATGTTAACCGACCGGTTAACATAAGTACGCGGATGTGCGGGGTTGAGTCATCAGGAAATACAACGTATATTCTTGCAATGTCCCCGCGAATGAAACCGCTTCTCGCAAATGCCGGCGCTATCGGAATTATCGCAGTAGCGTTTCTCGTTCTAATCCACCCGCAATGGGTCGGATTTGAATCACCAGACGAAAGCGGGAAAACTATAGAGACAGGGAAAATAAGTACGTCCACAGACGCGGCGCAGTCAGCTTCAGCCAGCTCCGTTGTTTCCGCCACTACTTCCCCCGCAAAAACAATAATTCCCAAGGCGGAAACGATGCCGGTCAAACAAGAAGGGCGGGCGGCTTCCCCTCCGCCCGCGCCTGCTCCCGCGCCCGCCGAAGCGGCAACCACGGAACAGGACGGGTTCAAAGCGGCCCGCACAGAGAACCCCTACCCGTTCCCTCCTAAAGATTTCACGGCCGTCAATGAAGAAGCGCGCGCGGCCCTCGTCAACATCTTCTGCGCCGCACGCAACGGGTCCTTGCGGCCCACATCTGCAAGCGGAATTATCATTGACCCGCGCGGGGTCATACTCACGAACGCGCACGTCGCGCAATATGTCCTCCTCGCGAGCGACCCGGGCGTGGACCTGTCGTGCGTCATCCGCACCGGCTCCCCCGCCGTCGCCCGCTTTGTCCCCGAGGTTCTCTATATCCCGCCCGTGTGGATAGAAGGACATGCCAAGGACATAAAAACATCGCGCCCGCTCGGCACCGGCGAGCATGATTACGCGCTCCTGCGCATTAAAGAAACGCTTCTCGGGTCTCCCCTTTCCTCATCATTTCCGTTTATCCCCATAGACGCGCGCGAGGCAATCGGATTTGTAGACGACCAAGTGCTTGTGGCAAGTTATCCCGCCGAATTTATCGGCGGCATGACGGCGCAACTGGGCCTTTATCCGGTAACATCAATAACAACTATTAAAGGCCTGCTTACTTTCGGCGAGGAAGGAACCGTTGACATAGTTTCAATAGGGGGCGTGATTGGCGCGCAGAGCGGCTCGTCCGGAGGCGCCATCGTTAACGCCTGGGGCCGGCTCATCGGATTAATCTCAACCACGAGCGAGGGCGCGACTACAGACGAGCGCGATCTGCGAGCGGTAACGATGAGCTACATCAACAGCGATATCCTCGCCCAAAGTGGCTTGGACTTGGGTGAAATCTTAGCCGGAGATGTAGCGACAGAAGCGTACGCGTTTAACACAGTCATCGCGCCCGCACTTAGAAAACTTCTCATTGACCAGATCAGCCAAAACAGCCGCTGATTCACCCGTCACAGAGACAACCTCTTTGCCATTTTGTTAAACCTGTTCAGATGCATAATCGCGTATTTTTTATAATCAAACTTGATTTTCGAGAGCTTTGTCTCAATGAGATACCAACCTGCTTGGTGTAACGCGACAAAACACTTCATGAGTTCTAGTTGAGGTACCGAGAATCTTTTTGAGCCATAGCTTTTCAAGAGAAGCGCATCTTGCGCGCTTGTATAGCTTGCCTTGAAGGAAAGAAACGCCACATCAAACCTGCAATCGGCATTAGCAGAGTACTCCCAATCAATTAATTGCAATCCTGTTTTCGTCTGAACCACGTTGGTTATCATCAAATCCATATGCGTGGGTTTGAACCACGATTTATTCTCCAGTTTTCTTTCAAGAATATCAATGCTCGATATCAAGTACGCAGAATTTCCTGGCATCCGTGCGCCAAGTCTTTTCGCAGTGGAGAAATATTGCCGCGCCTGATCAAATAAATCTACATAATTCTTGAATCGGGGTCCTTCGTGAATCGTCTTTAGTAGGCGCGCGAGTTTTATTATGGAACTTTTCTTTCTGATTAGTTTCTTATTTAAAACCTGCCCGGATACGTACTCTAACAAGAGTAGGTTATGTTCAGGATAAAATTTTACGGGCTTCGGACCAACCCCTAGCCTTTCTGCAATGGCACAATTCTTCACTTCATGAGTCTTACTTACTCCCAATATAGCCGTGTCCTTGGGAGCAAAACGTGCAACACACGTCTTCTTACCGGTGCGAATCTTGTAATTGGCATTCGTAATTCCGCCCTTCAGTTCGGTAACTGAAAAGCGCTTTCCTTTAAGCAGAGGGAGCTTTTTTATTATCGCGAGATGATTTTCCACAGTTGTATCATTTCTCACTTTGTCGGGGTGCCGAGAATCGAACTCGGTCTGCTTGCTCCCAAAGCAAGTGTACTACCGGTATACTACACCCCGTCTCACCCTTCATAGCTTTACGCGAAGAAGGGTCTTCGCCCGCCATAGCGAGCTTCGGCGGGCAAAGCCCGTAAGAAGACCGCGACGATAGGGAATCTCAAGCATCTTAGCACAGATTCTATCGGACATTCTAAAGGACAATCTGCTAGCCGGCGGATTGTCCTTTAGAGATTGTCTTCAAGGGCTTGCTCAATCAGCCTGCAACGCGCACGCCTTGTGCTCAAATCAACGATGACCCCCACCACATCAATCTGGAATTCCCGCCTATCTTTCTTATTTTCCATGTATAGTGCCGCTGTTCGCGCAACTTTCTTAAGCTTGCTCGCAGTTACCATCTCCTCCGGCCTGTAGTCCATTTCACGTGAAATGTCGGGTAAGCTTTCACATGAAACAGCTTTGACCTCCACAAACCGGACCACCCCGCCTTTCTCTGCAACAATGTCAATCTCACCCCATGGCTTCCGATAGTTCCGCTCCAACACCTTAAACCCCTTAGACTCCAAAAACTGGCAAGCGATGTCTTCCCCGCTTTGGCCCACGTTTTTCGTATTACCACCGGTAGGATTCATGTTACATGTGAAATTATACCCCACTTTCCGAGTCAACACGGATTATCCACAAAGGATGGGGGCAAATCAGGAACAACGGGAACATTGACCATGAGATGCCTAAAAATCCCATGTATATACGGAATTTATGTCCAAAATGTGACTTTTCACGTGAAATGCGTTACGACGGAACACATTTCGTTTCATATTCTTGAGAACAAACGTACGATGATTGAGTCATATACCGCTAAGAATCTGGACATTTCAGGTTCATTAAGCTAAATCCAGGTCTGTTTCCATAGATAACGGACATTTGTCCGATATCCACATATCCACAGAGTTATCCCCAGTTTCCGTCCTTTTAGAAAATTGAGGTCTCGCGTCATATTTTCAAATTTTGCGTCGTAACATGTGGATAGCTATCGGACATTTAACACTTCGCTCATAGAATCTTATCCGTATTGAAAAACTACAGCATCTCTGCAGACAAGTGAGTTGCCGCCGCACGCATACTATGAGAATATGTAATCGCATCGCGGGCATGGTTCAGTGGTAGAACGCGTGCTTGCCAAGCACGAGACGGGATTTCGATTATCCCTGCCCGCACACAGTAGATTCTCTGCGTCAGTGCTAAGAATTTTTCTCCCGCGAAAAGCGGCGTGGCCGCCTCGCGGCTTTACGCCGTTTCCCGACCCCTTCCCATGGCGGGCGCACCTCGCTTTGCGAGTGCTCCCGCCAGGACTCGAACCTGGAACGTTTGCTTCGAAGGCAAAAATGATATCCGTTTCACCACGGGAGCGATGCGCCAAGTCTACATGCGCTGTCGCTCAAATACAATGTGCGGGATACAATGCAGGCATGGACACCGCCAATCTTAAAGTCCCGCGAGAAGTAAGCGAGCTTTCTGCCGCGCTCAAAAATGCGGGGTTTGAGGCATACCTCGTCGGCGGATGCGTGCGCGACCTTCTCATCGGGCGCGAGCCGAAAGACTGGGACATCACCACAAATGCGAGGCCGGAACAAATCCAGAAATTATTCAAGGAAACTTTTTACGAAAATGATTTCGGCACGGTGGGAGTCGTCACGGAGTCCGAAGACCCGCGGCTCAAGGTAATTGAAATCACTCCGTATCGCATAGAAGGAAAATATTCAAACGCTCGTCATCCGGACGAAGTGAGATTCAGCGAGAAACTAGAAGACGATTTGAAACGTCGCGATTTCACAATCAATGCCATCGCATATGAACCGGCTTCGGGAAATATAATTGACCTGCATTCAGGGGTGGAGGATATCAAGCGCCGTGTAGTAGTCGCGGTGGGGAAGCCGGAAAAACGTTTTGGCGAGGACGCGCTTCGCATGTTGCGCGCTGTCCGCATCTCTGCTGAATTGGATTTCGCGATTGATACGGCGACAGCCCTTGGAATTTCCACGAGCGCACAACAATTAGAGAAAATATCGCGTGAGCGCGTGCGCGACGAGCTCCTGCGAATATTAATGAGCCCGCGCCCGATGCAGGCACTATATGTGGCTCAAAAGCTGGGTATTCTGAAGTATGTAATTCCGGAATTGGAAGATGGAATCGGCATAGACCAAAACCAGGCACATTCATTTGATGTGTTTGAACACCTGATGCGGAGCCTTCAGCACGCGGCTGATAAAGACTGGCCTTTGGAAATTCGCCTAGCGGCGCTTCTGCACGACATAGGAAAACCCGCGTCCCGAAGATGGTCGGACGAGAAAAAAGATTGGACATTCCACGGCCATGAAGTCGTGGGCGCGCGAATGGCAAGAAAAATTCTGAATGATTTGCGGATTCCGAACGAAATGGCAACGATTGTCGTTTCTCTCATACGCTGGCACATGTTCTTTTCAGACCCCGACCAAGTAACTCTCTCCGCCGTGCGACGAGTAATAACGAATGTCGGGACAGACCACATCAAAGAACTTCTTAATTTAAGAATCTGCGACCGCATCGGCACCGGCCGGCCGAAAGAACAGCCGTTTCGTCTCCGCAAATACATGTCAATGGTGGACGAGGCGATGCGCGACCCTATTTCCGTCGCGATGTTAAAAATAGACGGCTCCGAAATCATTAAGTTGGGAGAGCAACCCGGACCGCGCATCGGTTTTATTTTGCACGCGCTCTTGGAAGAGGTATTGGATGATCCAAAAAAGAATACCGAGGAGCACCTTGAGGACAATGTGTTAAGATTGATGAAACTTGGCGATGCGGAACTACAAAAATTAGGAGAACAGGGGGAAACCCGGCGCGAAGAAGAGGACGAAGCGGCTGTGCATGAATTAAGAAAGAAGCATCACGTTGACTAATTCCTGTAAATTCCCGTTAGGGAATTTACTCCTCATACCCTAGCCCAAACAAACGATTGAATTTTTGAGACGCGGTGAGACAGGCATTTGAGGGGTATTTCGCAGCGCGTCGTCTGCCTACAAAGGCAGACCCCCGAGTTAGTGCCCTGTCAGCAGACAGGGACACGACCCCTCAAATACCTGGCGAGCGCAAGCGTCTCAAAAATGCCAAGAAAGCCAAAAGGCCGCCCCCATGAGGGGCAAACATCACTCTTTTTAAGGATGCGTGCCCAGCCATGGAAGACGGCCTGGTTGTTCTGGAATCCATTTTGAAGATATAAGCACGAAGGTACTAAGTCCAATAATTTTGGGCGCAAAGCGCCGCTTTTGGTTTTTAGTGTACCTGTACAATCTCTAGGGCCGAAGCCCTACATCGCCGTTCTTGGCTAAGAATCGGGAGTGGAGCTCCCAATTAGTAGAAGTTTGACAATGGCATTAGAAAACGCAGAACTATAAGGATCCAACGATCCCTGTCCATTAGGATACAGGTCTATCGGACATTGTAAATAGGGGGGTGTGGATAACGGACACGTCTCTATGTCCGTTAGGAAAGATATCCCCTGTGCTTCTTGCCTCTTTTCTAGAACCTAGTCCTTAGAAGCTAACCACTAATTCAATGGGTCAATAGTTGGAGCCGTGAATGTCGGGTATGGGTACAGCCCATTGACACCAAGATTATCTTTAGATAAACTTCAGGCATATGGCTATAGCTACGAAAAAGGTGCGGCGGATTATAGGGCTCAAGGAGCTTCGGGAGAATATGGGCACCTACATTCGGCACGCGGAGCAGGGGAAGTCGTTCACCGTCGTCCGTCGTTCACACCCGATATTCAGACTCGTACCTGTGGATGAATGGGGCGAAGAAGGGGGTTGGGAGACAGTTGTTGACTTTAGGAAGATAAATCCTCATGGAGTGCCGATCGATGACGTCATTGCTTCGCTAGAACGACTCAATGCACAAAATAGATAAATTTCTTAGCAAGCTCGATGCCGAGCGCAGAGTGAAAGTGCTCGCTGTTCTACTACAGATTCGCTCAGGTGATTTTCAAGGTCTGAATCTTAGAAAATTGAAAGTAGTTGGACCTTTGTATCGTGTCCGTGTTGGCAGAGTCCGTATCATATTCGAGATGGATACTGACGGCATTCGTCCTGTGGATATTGATTTTAGAAATGACAATACGTACAAGGGTTATTAAATCATCAGTTGATTGTTATAGAGACAGGGCAGTGGTCCGAGCCTGGCACTTCGGGATGTATGCGGGCCGATTTGAGATTCTTCGCTAACTGTTTGCTCGCAAATATGTAATCTATGCGCCAGCCGATGTTGCGGGCTCTTGAATTCGCAAAATGGCTCCACCATGTGTAGTGACCTTTGCCCTTTGTGAAATGTCGGAAGGTATCAATAAATCCCGCAGAAATAATTGCATCAATTCCTGCGCGTTCTTCTGCGGTGTATCCATGTTCGCCCTCATTTGCCTTCGGGTTCGCCAAATCGTCCTCCGTGTGCGCGACATTCATGTCCCCACAAAAAATAACCGGCTTTTTCTTCTCTAATTCTTTGCAATAGGCGAGAAATGCCGGATCCCAGCTCTTGTGACGGAGCTCAAGACGGCTTAAATCTTGCTTGGAATTCGGCGTGTACACATTAACGACAAAGAAATCCTTGAATTCCGCGGAAATCACTCGCCCTTCAGCATTCGGATCTCCATATCCGTCATCGGCAATCTTATATTTCTTCAATATCTCTTCCGGCAGGCCGAGCATTATGGAAATCGGTTTGGTTTTTGTGAAAATCGCCGTTCCGGCGTAGCCTTTTTTCTTCGCCGAGTTCCAATACTCCTCATAGTCTGGCAAATCAACCGCCGACTGATGTTCCTCCGCCTTTGTTTCCTGCAGGCAGATAATATCCGGTTTCACTTTCTCAATGAAAGGAACAAAGAGCCCCTTGTTGTGAATGCTCCGTATGCCGTTTATGTTCCAAGATATTAGTTTCATCTGCGAAGTATAACAAAAAGCCGCCCCATCTCGAGGCGGCGTTAAGATTTATTTCTGTGCGAATGGATCTTGTGAGATAAAGTTCCCCCACTCTCGACGTGCATCGTCAGGGAATAGCGGGTGATAGAGTCTTATCCATGGCGGAATAGGAAGTGGTATACCCAGGGCTGACGCTGGCACGGCTGCTACCAATGGCGGTAATCCAAGTGAGGCGCAGATGTTTTGAGTGATCTCCACACCGGTTTCGTCTGACGCAAATAATGAGGCGTCAATGGATGCGCGGAATCGACAGCCCCTGTGGTCAAATTCCTCAAGATAGTAGAGTTCGAACAGAAAAGGCTTTACTGGGGGAACGCAACGGTTTGTGAACAACAGCACCGCTTCTTCGTCGTTCTTCTTGATAAATAACAGAGGACAAAATGGTCCGTCAAACACGCGACCTCGCCATCTGAAACTATCTTCTCGAATGACAGTGCTGTCGAAGCCGTTATCCATTAGGCATTTTAATATCGCGCTAACATGGAACGTTGCTTCCGCGGGCTTCATCTGAAGCCATTCTTCATAAGTGCCAGGAAATTCACTTGCGCTCATTTCGTTCTCCTTTAATGAACAGTTGATACTGGAGAAATTATAAGAGCTTTTAATGCCAAGTACATAATGCTATAGTAAAAGTGTCATAGAAAACAGCACTTATGGATAATCAAGCACTAAAAGGCCTTGGATTGTCGGATTCAGAGGCGAAAATCTATACGGCGGCTCTGGTCGCCGGTGAATCACTGCCTAAACACTTGGCAGAGAAGGCGGGAGTCAAGCGGCCGATGCTCTATAAGCTCCTGCCACAACTGGTTGAAAAAGGACTGCTCACTGAGACGCGGAAGGGGAAGCGGCGCTATCTCGTCGCCGAAGACCCCGAAGTATATCTGGATAAGAAGCGCGCCGATCTAATTCTCGCGGAGCAGAGTGTGCCGGGTCTTCGGCTTCTGCTCCAGACAGCGGCCATCAAACCTAAAATTGTTTTCTATGAAGGTGTTGAGGGGATTAAGAAACTATACATGGATAACTTGCGGGAGAAAAGACCAATATTGGAATTCGTGAGCGTTGAAAAGATTCATCCTGAAATAGAAAAACACTCCAAGAATTACTACATACCGCAGAGAATCAATCGAAATATTCCAATTAAAATTATTGTCAGCGGGAGTACGGTGTCAGAGCTTCTTGATCTAAAAACGGCGGATTGGGCATTTCGCGAAGTGAAAACAGTTGATGAGAAGAAATTTCCAATCCCGCTTGACTGCTACATATACGGGGACAACGTCTCGTTCGCGCTCTACCGGACCGACAGCGAACCAATCGGCATCATCATTCGCTCAAAAGAAATTGCGACTATGCTCCGGTCGCTGTTTGAGTTCATGTGGGAGGGTCCAGCGTCAGCACATTGAACGCACACGAGTTTGATTACATAGAGACCACGACAAAAACATTCTCATATTCTTAAGAATATGAGAATGTTTTCAGCCATGCCTTTTTCCATGGAACGCCTCATGCACCGAGCGCAAGTAGTCGCCGCCCTTATGCGCTAATTCGCACGAATTAGCGCATAAGGATTTTGGGATTTGTTACTTCAGATATTTTTTCTTTTTCAATTTATCCCGATACTTAGGTCCCGGACTAAGTATCGGGATAAGAGGCGGGAGATTATTTGAGGTATTTTCTCTTTTTCAATTTGTCGGGAAGATATGATTCTTTGCCGCCTGCCCCGTGATCGCTTTGCGATTTTACGGGGTATTTTTCATACCCCTTTCCATACCCCAATTCCTTCATCAATTTTGTCGGAGCGTTTCGTATTTTCAATGGCACTGGAAGCGCGCCGAATTTTTTCACGTCGTCCAACGCGGCGAAAATCGCGTCGTAGGCGCGCCTGTCTTTCTTGCACCCCGCGAGGTATGCGACGCCGTGCGCGAGATTTATCGCGCACTCTGGGTAGCCGATTGTCTCAACCGCGCGAAAGACGGCATTGGCGACGACGAGCGCGGTCGGCTGTGCCAGCCCGATGTCTTCGGAGGCGAAGATGACCATCCGGCGCGCGATGAATTTCGGGTCTTCTCCCGCCTCCACCATGCGCGCGAGGTAATAGAGCGCGGCGTCGGGCTCCGATGCGCGCATTGATTTAATGAAAGCGGAAATGGTGTTGTAGTGCTCCTCGCCTTTTTTGTCGTAGCGAAGATGTTTTGACTGCAACGCCTCTTTGAGCGTGTCCAGTGTGATTTTTCCGTACAGTTTGTCCGCCGTCTCCAACACTCCGATGGCCTGGCGCGCGTCGCCCTGCGCCATTGCAATCAGCCAGTCTTTTGCATCTTTCGGGACTTTGAATTTCGTTCTGCGTATTATCTGCGCCATGTCCGATTCGGAAAGTTCGTTCAAGACGAAAACTCTGCAGCGGGAAAGAAGCGGGGCGATTACTTCAAAACTAGGATTCTCCGTAGTCGCACCGATGAATGTGATGTCGCCCCGCTCAACAAAAGGCAAAAGAAAATCCTGCTGGGCCTTGTTGAAGCGGTGGATTTCGTCTATGAAAAGAATTTTGGGCTTGCCGAACGCGAGACCCCCGCGTTTGCCGACAATTCTTTTGATATCTTCTTTGCCGGAATCCACCGCAGAGAGTTCGTAGAAATCCGCGCCGAGCGCCCGCGCATATATTCTCGCGAGAGTCGTCTTTCCGCAGCCCGGCGGGCCCCACAGAATAAAGGGGAACAACTCTTTCTTTTCAATCGCGACACGCAGGGGCCCGCCTCGCGTCGGCTCGCCTCCGCGAGTCGAGGCGAGTTTACCTCTGCCAGTTAAATGGTCTTGCCCGATGAATTCGCTGAGTGTCTGTGGCCGAATTTTTGACGCAAGCGGTTCCATGTCTGGGATTATACCCCTCACCCCACTTATCCACTTGCACAATTGAACATATGCGGTACGGTTACATGATATGAATACAAAAAATATAATTATAGGAATTGTAGTAATAGTAATTATCGGTCTTGTGACTTATTTTGTTACCAAATCATCTTCCGACGAAGCGGCGCCGGGCGCCGATGCCGCGGCGACATCCGCTGCGGAGCAGGTGCAGGGGCAGGAGGTAAAAGTCGGAACGGGGGAAGAAGCGAAGCCGGGCGCAGTCGTGACCGTGGATTACGTGGGAAAACTCACGGATGGGACGGTCTTTGACAGCTCTGTCGCGCGCAAAGAGCCCCTCGTCTTCACGCTGGGCGCGGAGGGAATAATCCCCGGATTTCAAATAGGCGTAAATGGAATGAAGGTTGGCGGACAGCGTCTTCTCGCGATTCCTCCGTCTTTGGGGTACGGGGCACAACAGGTTGGCGCAATTCCGCCAAATTCAACGCTTATTTTTGAAGTAACGTTATTGAAAGTGGCAGCCGCCCCCGCAGCCGCGGCTCCCAGCAACTAGAAAATAGGCCGTATTATAGGGGTATTCTTGGGATTTTAGGCCCGCTTCGCGCCCGCGAAGCGGGCCGCGTGCTTGATTTAGGCGATATAATGTGATATCATTCGTTGATGCTTACGAAACGCAGGAAAGAGAACGAATCGGCAAAAACCCGCCTCCACGGTGCTGACACTGGCTCCCCGCAGGTCCAGGTCGCGCTTTTGACGCGCAGAATCGCTGAACTTTCCCTTCATCTTAATAAAAACCACAAAGACAAACACTCCCGCCGCGGTCTTTTGGGGCTTGTTGCCGACCGCCGCAAGCATTTGAAGTATTTAGAGTCCACAAATAAGCGCGCCTACGGCACGCTTGTGAAGAGACTTGGTTTGAAAAAGTAAACTTTTTCAAACAGCTTCTAGATACTAGGTTCTAGCTTCTAGGGAAGCATCGACTTCGTTTTCTCCTACTTCAGAGGTAAGATTGTTGAAGTACATATTTTATAAACGTATTTTCTTTAATTAAGCTAGCCACTAGAAGCTAGCAACCTAATTTTTTATGTCCATCGTCAAACATCCGGAACAGCGTGTAGGTGTTTTTATTGACACGCAGAATCTCTACCACAGCGCGAAGAATATTTATCACGCGCGCGTAAATTTTGGCAACGTCTTAAAGGATTCCGTCGCCGGCCGGCACTTAATCCGCGCGCGCGCGTATGTCGTCACCACGGAATCAGGCGAGGAGAAGGGATTTTTTGAAGCGTTGGAAAAAATCGGGATTGAAACGCGCACAAAAGATTTGCAGATATTTTTCGGCGGCGCAAAAAAAGCCGATTGGGATGTTGGGCTCGCGGTTGACGCCATTACCGCCGCCCCTAGCTTGGACACGGTCATCCTTTTTACAGGAGATGGCGATTTCATTCCGCTCGTTGAATATTTAAAGGTTCATGACGGATGCCAGGTTGAAGTAGTGTCGTTCGGCAAGAGCACATCCGGCCGACTCAAGGAAGCGGCCGACCACTTTTTGGATTTGGACAACGACCCGCGCCGATACCTAATGAACTACCGCCCGACAAACTCGCGGAGAACCAGCTCGCGCGACATCAATGTGTCCGCAGACGAGGATTCCATTGCCTAAAGACGACGCTCTCGGATAGCGCGAATCTTCCAACGCAATCCGTGGTCTTTCGTCCGGATAGATATGTTGCTTATCGCGTCCAACCGGACGCGATAAGCAACATTGCCTTAATCCCCTCAAGCATCACCCCAGATATTCTTGTCATCATCCCCACTAAATAATCGGGGATTGGGACTTGTTAATTGCGCGGCGAGAAGACATGTACGCAAAGAAGATAAACACCGCGCCGATGAGACCGGTTATTGCTTCCGGCACGTGTACGAAAATGCCTACAAGCATTGAGAGAGCGAGGCCGAAAATCGCATAGTGCGCGCCGTGTTCAAGGTATGGCAAGTTTTCAAGCGTCTTCGCGCGCACAAGTGCCACGGTAAAGGCCCGCACGAATATCGCGCCGATGCCGAGGCCGGCGATAATGACCGGCAGATTGGAGGTAATCGCGAATGCGCCTACCACTCCGTCAAGAGAGAACGCGGAATCAAGAATGTTTAGATACACGAAAAGGGCGAGCCCCGCACCTACAACGCCTGTGCTTGTCTCAACCTGAAATGATTGCGCGACTCCTTCAATAACGATGAAAAGAACGGCGCCGATAAGGCCTGCGATGAGAATCGTCGCCGCCTCCGCAGGCAGAAGAAACGCACATAAAAGAAGTATGAGAAGCACAATTGCGATTTCTATCGCCTCTATGCCGCCCCAGCGCGACATGTGCCGTTCTATCAAGGTAATCCAATGAACCGTCTTCCTGTCATTAAAAAAATATTTGAGCGAAACGAGCAGCAAAAATACGCTGCCGAACGATGCAATCGCTACATGCGCGTCCTCAAGGTGCGTGCCGTACTGGATGGGGTCAAAAAATGCGAGAAGCGCCACCGCAACTGGGGAGAGACCGACAGCGGCCGCAACGATAAGGATGGGCAAAACAAAGCGCGTACCGAAAACGGCAATCAGAATACCCCATGTGAGAAACCTCCTCTGCCACGCTTCGCTCATCCGCGCGAGCACTTTCGCATTCACCACCGCGTTATCAAACGAGAGCGTCGTTTCCAAAATCGCGAGGAGGGCGACGAGAAAGAGCGCGTTCCATCCGCCCCAGATGAAGGCACCCGCAAACACAATCGCTGAAACAAGCGCCGGAAATACCAATATCTTCATGCCAGCCCATAGTATCATGTCAATCCTTTCAATATTCTTATGGGCTAATTCGCGCGAATTAGCCTATAGATACGGGAACAATGCACCAATGCCGGTTGACCCCGTAGTGAATTTTGGCGAGGAGTTCTGACCGCGCCTAGGGCAGCATCGCCAAAATCTACTACGGGGTTGACGATTCCGCCGCATCCGTTATAATTGTGTTATAACAATAAGTTAAGTTGTATATGTCTCAAAAAGTAATCGTCATTGGAAACTCGCTCGCCGTCACCATTCCCAAAGAATCCGCCCAAGAGCTGCGCATCGGGGCGGGAGACCGCATGGAAATCCATGTTGATTCAGAGCGCAAGATTCTTTCGTTTAGAGCAGCCGAGAAAATCTCGCCCGCCGAGCAAAAAATCGCAAAGATGACCGCGAATTTCATGCGCCGATACGACAAGGACTTGCGGGAACTTGCGAGAAAGTGATGCGCTATCTTACGGCATCTCAAATACTCCTCATCCACTCAATGCTCATTGACGAGCATGGAGGGTCCCACGGGGTGCGCGAGAGAAACTTGATTGCAAGCCTTGAACAGTTGCCGGCGCAGAAAGCATTCGGGAAAGAACTTTACCCGACGATATATCTGAAATCCGCCGTTTACGCGCGCAACATAATAACGAGTCATCCGTTCTTTGACGGCAATAAGCGAACCGGCATAACATGCGCCGCGATTTCTTTGGAAAACAACGGGTATGTTTTTGACGCAAAGGAAGGTGAGCTTGAACACTATGCTATTCTCATCGCCCGCGAGAAGCCCGAACTTAAAGAAATCGCCGCGTGGCTCAAGGCGCATTCCAAGCGAAAGAGAAGTTAGAAATAGCGCATGACTGATGGGAGCAGTCGAAAAACGGTTGGCGGAGCGAACCATGTGCGCTCAATGTTTAAAGCCGTTTTTTCTATGCCCATATAGTCCA
>Ga0209211_10007119_pt1 | contig 15829 bp, 18 predicted proteins | sample RifGroA2_FD_183992 | JGI IMG/M metagenome (GOLD analysis project Ga0209211, IMG submission 183992) | Groundwater microbial communities from Rifle, Colorado, USA - Groundwater A2 (SPAdes) (version 2) | ecosystem: Environmental > Aquatic > Deep subsurface > Groundwater | place: Rifle, Colorado... | reverse complement strand
GGCCGCAGTCGACATCACCGCCCGGCTGCGGGCCGAACTCGAACTGCTGACCCAGGAACTCTCCGAACTCGAACTCGAACTTGCCACCGCCCAGGCTGAAATCGCCGCATTCACGCACCGCTATGCCGCGCTGGTCGGAGTCCCCATGGCCGAGCTCGACCGCCTGCAAGCCGAAGTCGCCATGCGCCGGGCGGAGTCCGCCCCCGGCAACGCGCAAGCCAGACAGCAGGCCGAACAGGCGCAAGCCCAGGCCGAACAATCGCAGCGCGAAAGCCGGCGCTTCGCCGACCTCGGCCGCGGCGAAGCGCCCGCCTTCGCCCCGAGCCGCGACCTCAAGAAGCTCTACCGGCAGCTGGCGCAGAAAATCCACCCCGACCGCGCCAAAGACGAGGCGGACAGGAGCTGGCGCACCCAGCTGATGACGGAGGCCAACCAGGCCTATCGCAGCGGCGACGAGTCGGCGCTGCGCGAAATTTTCACGCTCTGGCAGGAGGGCGAAGGCCGCGCGCCGGCCGCGCGCCACCCTGCCGTCGCGCCGGCCGGCCTCATGGCGCAGGTGACGAGCGTACGGCGCCGCGTCGCCGAAATCGGGACGGAACTCAACCGGATCTATGGTTCCCGGCTCTACGAACTTTTCGCCGCCGCCAATATGGCGCGCCGCCGGGGGCGCGACCTCCTGCAGGAAATGGCGGACCGGCTCGAACTCCAGATCGCCGCCGCCAAGGCCGAACTCGACGGCACCGATCCCGCCATCCCGGCGGTTAATGCCTGCCGCTAAGGCCGTAGCGCAACTGCTACTCAGTTGAGCCGATTGCCCTGGCCGACCCGTTCGAGAAACGCCCGCGCTTCGTCGTGGCCGCCGGCCGCGGCCATGCGCAGCCATTTCATCGCCAGTCTCAGGTTCTTCGTCACGCCGGTGCCGCGGTAGTACGCGGTACCCAGTTCGTACTGGGCATTGGCCTCGCCGAGCAGCGCGGCGCGGCGCAGCCAGCGCGCCGCCAGACGCGGATCGCGCTGGGTACCGTGGCCGTGCAGCAGGCAGAAGCCGAGGTTGTACATGGCATAGGCGTCCTCGTGCTGGGCCACCGCCTGCTCGTACCAGCGGAAGGCCTCGCGCAGGTTGCCGGCGACGCCCTGGCCGAAGTAGTACATGTCGCCCAGCGCCACCTTGGCGTCGAATTGCGCCGCCGCCTTGCGGTACCAGAGCAGGGCCTGGACCTGATCCGGCGGCGTGCCCAGACCATGCCGATAGCATTCTCCGAGCATATAGGCGGCGCGGCTGTGCCCGAGTTCGCCGGCCCTGCGGTAGCAGGCCAGCGCACGCTCCTGGTCCGGCGCATTGTCGCGGCGGAAATGCCGCTCGCCCTCGGCGAACCAGTAGCGCTCCAGTTCGCCGAGCGCCGAAGGCCATCCGGCCTCGGTGGCGGCGCGCAGCAGTTCCTCGCCGCGGCGGACGTCGGCGCGCACGCCGATGCCGTGCAAGTGGCAGCGGCCGAGTTCCGCCATGCCGTGAGCATCGCCGGCGGCCGCCGCCGCGCGGTAATAGCCCAGGGCGGCGATGAAATCCTGCGCCACGCCCTCGCCGTGCTCGTAACATTCGCCGAGCCAGACCTGGGCCTGCGCATCGCCGCCGTCCGCGGCACGGCGGTACCACGCCACGGCGCGGGCCGGGTTCGCGGCGATGCCCTCGCCCCAGCGATAGCAGTGGCCGAGCTTGATCTGGGCGCGGGCGTGCCCCTGGCGCGCCGCCGCTTGCCACCAGCGCAGCGCTTCGGCCATATCCGGTCCGGCCTGGCCGCGACCGGCGGCGCAGGCGACGCCGAGTTCGAATTCGGCTTCGCGGTTGCCCTGCTCCGCCGCGCGGCGGTACCAGGCCAGGCCCGCTTCGGGGTCGCGCGTGACGCCGAAGCCGAAGGTGTAGCACTGGCCGAGCAGAAACATGGCGCCGGCGATCTGCTGGCGCGCCGCGGCACGGAACCACGCTACCGCTTCGGCCTGGTCCGCCGCCGCCCCCTCGCCCGCGTAGAGACACATGCCGAGGCAGAACATCGCGGGGGCGAGATCGGCCTCGGCGGCGGCGCGCCAGAGCCGCACCGCGGCGGCGCGGTCCTCCGTCACGCCGCGGCCGAAGAAATGGCAGCGCGCCAGGAGATCGGCGGCCGGCGCGAAGCCTTGTGCGGCGGCCGGTTCGAGCCAGCGCACGGCGGCCGCGAAATCCTGCGCGACATGCTGGCCGGTGTAATGGAATTTGCCGAACCAGTACTGGGCCAGACGCGAACCCCGTTCGGCCGCCTTCTCCAGCAAGGCCAGCGCGCGCCTGGCGTCGGCCGCGACACCGTGGCCGCGCAACAGGCACAGCGCGAACCACGTCATGCCGCGGCTGTCTTCGCGCCGCGCCGCGCGTTCGAAGAGGCGTGCGGCCTCGGTAGGATCGCTCGGCAGCCCGAAGCCGTGGTAGAGCAGCCAGCCCAGCACGGCCTCGCCGGCAGGGCAGGATTTTTCCGCGCTGCGCGCGGCCCAGTTCACCGCCTGCGCATAGGATTTCGCCACGCCCTCGCCGGCTGCCAGACGCCAGGCCAGTTCCGCCTGCGCCACCGGGTTGCCGCCTTCCGCCATGCGCCTGAGTTCCAGCGGCGGAACCGCGCGCCAGAACTCGTCGTCATGGCCGAACAGCTCCAGACCCTGCGCCGCGCCGCGCTCGACGAGACTGCTTTCCAGGACTTCCTGGAACAGGCCCATCAGGGCGGGCATGCGTAGCGGAATGAGTTCGTTGGCCACTTTTGGGGGGATACCTGTAATACGCGATTGAGGGTACTGGAAACACGGTAATGGGCTTATCCACAAAAACTGTGGAAAAGTCTGTGAGTCCCTCGTCTCGAACTTCCCTAAGTCGGCCTCCGCAAAGGACTTTTTTGTTATTGACCCAAAAATACGCAATAATAAATTGGATATAAATCAATACGTTACAAAATAACCCCTTGGCGCGTAGCGTTTTAGGGTTATCGACCGGCCGAAAGCCCGCCGCTGTGGATCATGTAGAATCGCTCCGGTCCGAAAGCCAGTCTGCGAGCGCGTCTTGCCCACCCCCATTCTCACGGTTTCCGAGCTCAACCGGCTGGCGCGCACCGCCATCGAGCAGCGCCTGCCCCTGCTCTGGGTGAGCGGGGAAATCTCCAACCTGACGCGGGCGCCTTCGGGCCACGTCTACTTCTCGCTCAAGGACAGTGCCGCCCAGGTGCGCTGCGTCATGTTCCGCGGCCGGGCGCAGTTGCTGCCGTGGCGCGTCGAGAACGGCCAGCAGGTCGAAGCCCAGGCCCTGGCGACGCTCTACGAGCCGCGCGGCGATTTCCAGCTCAACGTCGAAAGCCTGCGGCGCGCCGGACGCGGCCAGCTCTACGAGGCTTTCCTGCAACTGCGCGACCGGCTCGCCGCCGCCGGCCTGTTCGACGAAGCAGCCAAGCGCCCGTTGCCGCGCTTCCCGCGCTGCGTCGGCGTCGTCACCTCCCCCAAGGCGGCGGCGCTGCGCGACATCCTCGCCGCACTGGCAAGACGCGCCCCCCATGTCCCCGTCGTCATCTATCCGACCCTGGTCCAGGGCGACGGCGCCGCCGCGCAAATCACCGCCGCCATCGATGCCGCCGCCGCCCGCGCCGAATGCGACGTGCTGCTCGTCGCCCGCGGCGGCGGCAGCATCGAAGACCTCTGGGCCTTCAACGACGAAGCGGTGGCCAGGGCGATCCGCGCCTGCACTATCCCCGTCGTCACCGGCATCGGCCACGAGACAGATGTCAGCATCGCCGACATGGCGGCCGACCGCCGCGCCGCGACGCCCACCGCCGCGGCGGAATTCGCCAGCGCCGGCTGGCATGCCGCCGCCGAGGAAATCGCCGCGCTCGACGCCGCGCTGAAGAGCGCCATGCGCGCCGCCATCGACCGGCGCATGCAGGCGGTGGATCTCTGCGCCCATCGGCTCGTCCATCCTGCCGCGCAGTTGGCGCGCACCCGGCAGCGCCTCTCCCACCTGGCGACGCGCCTGCTGGCAGCGATGGGCCGCAAGCTGCATCGCCGCGAGACGGAACTCGCGACGGCGCGCCTGCGCCTCGCCCGCCTGCGGCCGACCACGGAGCCGGCACGCACGCGGTTGCTCAGGGCCGATCAAGGCCTGCGCCAGGCCGCGGTTGCGCTGGTCGCGGCACGGCGCGCGCATATCGAACGCCTGGGCGCATCGCTCGCCGCCCTCAGCCCTGCCGCCACACTGGAACGCGGCTACAGCATCGTGCGCGATGCCCAGGATCGCGTCGTCCGCGACAGCTCCACCCTGCGCGAAGGCGAGGCCCTCTCCCTGCGCTTTGCCAAGGGTCGGGCCGACGCGGTTGTCATCGCCGCAGTTCCCGACTAAGATACTCAAGCAAGGAACCCCAACCCCCAAGGAGAAAACAAATGGAACACACACTCCCCGCCCTGCCCTTCGCGCTCGACGCCCTGGCGCCGCACATGTCGAAGGAAACCCTCGAATACCACTACGGCAAGCACCACCAGGCCTACGTCACCAACCTCAACAACCTGGTCAAGGGCACCGAGTACGAGAGCCTCGACCTCGAAGCCATCGTCAAGAAGGCGCCGGCCGGCGGCATCTACAACAACGCCGCCCAGGTCTGGAACCACAGCTTCTTCTGGAACTGCCTGAAAGTCAGCGGCGGCGGCACGCCGAACGGCGCGCTGGCGGTCGCGATCGACAAGAAGTGGGGCTCGTTCGACGAGTTCAAGAAAACTTTCCAGGCCTCCGCCGTCGGCAACTTCGGCTCCGGCTGGACCTGGCTGGTGAAGAAGGCGGACGGCACGGTCGACATCGTCAACATGGGCGCCGCCGGCACGCCGCTGACCACGGGCGACAAGGCGCTGCTCTGTGTCGACGTCTGGGAACACGCCTACTACATCGACTACCGCAACGCGCGGCCGAAGTATGTCGAGACCTTCCTCGCCTCGCTGGCCAACTGGGATTTCGCGGCGAAGAACTTCGCCTGATATCCAATCCTCGCTATCTCACGAGAATAAAATCGCAACCGCTCCGGTCGCCTTTCGGCGCCCGGAGCCGGGCGCAACCCCCTGCTTACTGCTTACTTCAACCCCCCGGCTTTCCATTCCTCATGCGAAAGCCTGCCGTCCTGGCTTTTGTCGGCTTCCCTGAATTTGGCCTTCGTCGTGGCGGACCGCTCCGCTTCCTTGGCGTCGATGTAGCCGTTCTTGTCGGTATCGAGTTGCTCGAACAGCGACGACTCGGAAGCTCCCGCGGCATCGCGCATGGGGCCTTCCGCACCGCGCATCATTTTGCCCTGCTCCTGTGTGGCCGGCATGTCCTTGGCCTGCGTATCGGTGGCGCCGTATTGGGCGGCGGCGACCGCCGGCGTCAGCGCGAGACCGCTGATCAGGGCGAACAAGAGTGTGGTTTTTTTCATAGCTGACTCCTTATATCTATGAGGGGAAATGTCCGCTGGAGAAGCGGGCATTCGAGTTCAGCAATGAGCATGCCACTCCGACGCTCAGTCCAACTCGGCGACTGCCCCGCAAGCATCGGCCACGGCGACGAAGGCCGTCACTGCGCCGCGCCGTCGGGCCGGTCGCCGTCGTTGCCGGCGTAGCTCTTGAGCTTGTTGTAGAGCGTCTTCAGACTGACGCCGAGCTGCTGCGCCGCCTGCTGCTTGTTGCCGCCGCACGCGCCGAGCGTATCCAGGATCAACTGCTTTTCCGCCTCGCGCAGGCTAGTACCAGCCCTTGCCTCCATGGCACTGGTGCCAGCCCTTGCCTCCATGGCACTGGTGCCAGCCCTTGCCTCCATGGCACTGCCCGCGGCGGGCGCCGGCGCGCGGCGGTCGCCGCCGCCATTGCCGCCCGGCAGCGCCACCGCTGCGGGGTTCTCCAGCCCCAGATCGGCCGGACAGATGCTGGTCTCGGCGAGCAGCGCCGCGCGCTCGATGGCGTTCTTCAGTTCGCGGACGTTGCCGGGCCAGGGGTAGGCGAGCAAGGCCTGCTCCGTCGCCGGCGACAGTTGTTTGCCGGCAGCGTGGTCGACGTTGGAACGCGCGAGGAAATGGCGGGCCAACACAAGGATCTCGTCGCCGCGCTCGCGCAGCGGCGGCATGCGGATCGGAAACACCCGCAGCCGGTAATACAAGTCCTCGCGCAGCCGGCCGCTGCGGACCGCCTCCAGGGCGGGGCGGTTGGTCGCGGCGATGATGCGCACGTCGATGGGGATCTCCTCGCTGCCGCCGACGCGCAGGACGCGGCCGGTTTCGAGCACCCGCAGCAGGCTGGACTGGAGGTCGAGCGGCATCTCGGCGATCTCGTCGAGGAACAGCGTGCCGCCGGAGGCGCGCTCGAAGTAGCCGCGATGGTCGCGCGTCGCGCCGGTGAAGCTGCCGCGCTCATGGCCGAAGAGTTCCGAGGCGATCAGGTTCTCGGCGATGGCGCCGCAATTGACGGCACAGAGCGGTCCCTGTGCGCGCTGGCTCAACGCATGGATCGTCTGCGCCGCGAGTTCCTTGCCGGAGCCGCTCTCGCCCTCGATGAGTACCGTGATCTCGGTCGGCGCAGCCTTGCGGATCAGGCGGAAGACTTCGCGCATCCCGTCCGAAACGCCCATCAGCGGGCCGAGCCAAATCTCCGACTCGGCAATGTCTTCGACGACGGTAAGGGTATCCATCAGAAATCTCCGGGCGGCGGAGACCGCCGCGTTGCGGCAGAGGTGGGGACTGACATGCTCATTATAGTTTTTACACGGAAAGCTTCTGTGGATCGGTAGTATTTTCAAACGCCAGGATGCCATTCAGGATGCCACAACGACCGCTTGCCGATTCAGCGCCGGATGGCGTATGGCACGCGTGTTGCAAATCGTCTAGGGGGAGCGCTTATCGCAAGAAGAAAGGAAGGAAGCACATCATGAAATCCAAATCGTTAGATGGCGCGCTCATCGTCTCTTCCGCCTTGCTGCTCGCCGCCGCCGGCGCCGTGACGCTGGCTGCGAGACCGGCCTACGCCGATACGCCGACACAGGGAAGCGCAGGCCAAATGGTCGACGATACGGTGATCACGAGCAAGGTGAAGGCCGCGTTTGTCGAGGACGAGAAAGTGAGCGCCCTGCGCATCAACGTCACCAGCTACAAGGGTGTCGTGCAGTTGAGCGGCTTCGCCAACTCCGCGCAGGAGGCCGACCGCGCCGCGGAAGTCGCGCGCAAGGTGCCCGGCGTCAAACAGGTGAAGAACGACATCCTGTTGAAACCGGCGCTGCGCTGACCGCAGCCGTGTCGCGGCACACCTTCCGGTGGCGGCAGGAAAGCCGCCACCTTGGTTCCGCTTGCATAGTTGCGGCGGAGGGATTGCGTGCCGCTGCGTCGGATAGGCACGCGGTTTGCTCGATTCTCGGCAGGGCTTTCTCCGAATTCCGGCACGGGAGCCCTCTCACTTCATAACCGGAGCAAGATCATGAAACAGACACATCCTGTAATGCGCCACCTTGGCGCCGCCTTGGCGGCCGTGGTTCTCGCGGCCTGTGCATCGACGCCGACACAGGAAAGTGTCGGCGAGTACATCGACGACACGGCGATTACAACCCAGGTCAAGACGGCGCTCATGGGCGACGAAAAAGTCAAGGCCATGGACGTCGGCGTCGAAACCTTCAAGGGCATCGTGCAGTTGAGCGGTTTCGTCAACAGCGTGGAGCAAAAGGCGAAGGCCGAGGAACTCGCCCGCAGCGTTAGCGGCGTCAAAGGCGTCGAAAACGACATTCGCCTCAAGTAAGTCGCCGCGCGATCGCGCGGAACAGCAGAGGAGAACCATGCGATGAACGCGATACTCAATCTCGCAGGCGCCGCGCTGCTCGCGGCAGTTGTGGCGCTGCCGGGCGCGGCGCCGGCCGCCGAGGAAACGCCGGAAGCGCTGGTGCAATCCACCAGCGAGGAAATGCTGGCCATCATCGGCCGCACGCAAGACCGGCAACAACTGCATCAGGCGGTCGAGACCAAGGTGGCGCCGCATTTCAATTTCGCCCACATGACGCAACTGGCGCTCGGCCGGTCGTGGCAGCAGGCCAGTCAGGCCCAGCAGCAGGCGTTGGAACAGGAATTCCGCAAGCTGCTGGTGCGCACCTATTCCAATGCGTTCGCAACGGCCAAGCAGCGCAACGCCAGCCTGAAGGTCACGCCGCCGCGCTCGGGGTCGGTCGAGAAGAAGCAGGTCACCATCAAGACCAGGGTGACGCCGAGCGGCGGACAGCCGATCTCGATCGACTACGAAATGGAAATGTCGCCGGGGGGCTGGAAGGTCTTCGACGTCGTCGTCGATAACGTCAGCCTGGTGACCAACTACCGCGAGTCCTTCGCCACCGAGATCAAGAACGGCGGCATCGACGGGCTGATCAAGTCGCTGGCCGCGAAGAACCAGAAGAACAGCAGGCCGGGGACGGCGGGTGCCTGAAGCAAGGACCGGACAGGCAAGCAAGGAAAGGGCAGATCATGAAACGCAGACAGATTCAGATTCAGCGCCGCCGGTTCCTCAAGCTCGGCAGTGCGGCGCTCGCCATGATTCCCGTGGTCGCTTTCTCGGGCAGGACGTTTGCGACGACCAACGCGGCCATGCGCGCTTCGCTGAAATACGAGGACAAGCCCGAGGGCGAGAAGCAATGCTCGAACTGCGTGCAGTTCGTGCCGGGCAAGACTGCGACGGACAAGGGCGGCTGCAAGCTGATGCCCGGCGATACCGAAATCTCGCCGAACGGCCATTGCACCGCCTGGGCCAAGAAATAGGGTTCCGTCGCGCGCCGCCGGTGGCAGGACTGACCTCGATCCGAGGTCAATGCTGCTCGTACAGCCCGCTTTGCACCTTGCCCCAGAACACACGCTGCACGAATGCCGTGTAGCCGACGATCAACGGCACGACGACCGCAGCGCCGGCCAGCACGAAGCGCAAGGCGCTGGGGTGGGAGGCCGCCTGCCAGAGCGTAAGCCGGTCGATGACGACATAGGGAAACAGGCTATAGGCCAGCCCGGCGAAAGCGAGCATGAAAATGGCGACGGCGCAGGCGAACGGCACCCAGTCGGCCTGCGAGGCGCCGCGCCGGAGCCGGCGCAGCGCGATCACCGCCGCCGCACCGCTGGCGAGCGTCGCGGCGGGCAGCAGCATCAGCGCCAGCGTAGCGGGAAAATCGAACCACTTGAGCCGAACCGTGCCGCTGACCAGCGGCGTCGCGACGCTGACCGCGAGCACGCCCAGCGCCACCCAGGCCAGCCCCCAGCCGGCCCAGACGATGGCCTTGGCCCGCAGCGTGCCGCGGGTCTTGAGCACCAGCCAGGTCGCCCCGAGCAGGACATAGCCGCCGCACAGGCTCGCGGCGGTGACGAACGAAAACAGCAGGAACTCGAAGCCGGGCTTGAAACCCGTGATGTAGCGGCCCAGCATCGCCCCCTGCGCGAACGCCGCGAGCAAGGAGCCGAACCAGAACAGCCAGTTCCACAACTCGCGGTGCCAGCCCAGGGCCTGGACGCGAAACTCGAACGCGACGCCGCGGAACATGAGGCCGATCAGCATCACCGCGACCGGCAGGTAGAGCGCACCCAGCACGATGCCATAGGCGGCGGGGAAGGCGACCAGCAATATGCCGACCCCGAGCACCAGCCAGGTCTCGTTCGCATCCCAGAACGGGCCGATCGACGCCACCATCAGGGCTTGTTCCTCGCGCGTCGCCGCCAGCATCAACATGCCGACGCCGAGGTCGTAACCGTCGAGCACGACGTAGGCGAGCAGCGCGAAGCCCAGCAGCGCGGCGAAGACCAGCGGCAGATCCAGGCTCATGACGCAGGCGGCGCGGGCTGCGGCGCCGCGGCCGCCGTGCCGCCGGCGGCGAGATGCGTGAGCACGACGATATAGGCGATCAGCATCACGGCATAGGTGATGACGTAGCCGGTCAGGCTGGCGCCGAGTTGCGCCTCCGCGGCGTCGCCGACGGCATCGGCCGTGCGCAGCACGCCGGTCACCAGCCACGGCTGGCGGCCGCTTTCCGTGACGATCCAGCCGGCGAGCACGGCGACCCAGCCGGAGAAAGTGAAGCCGGCGAAGGGCCACAGCAGCCACCGCGGCGGCGCTCTGCCGCCGCGCAGGCTGAGCGCGCCGCACCAGGACAACGCCAGCATCAGCACGCCGATGCCGACCATGATGCGGAAGGCGAAGAACACCAGCGGCACGGGCGGCACGTCGGGGGCGAAGGCGTCGAGGCCCTTGAGCTCCGCGTCCGGCGCATGCCCGAGGATGAGGCTGGCACCGCGCGGCAGCTCGAGCGCAAAGTCGTTGCGCCGCATCCGCTGGTTCGGCACGGCGAACAGGACGAGCGGCGCGCCGCGCTGCGTCTGCCACAGCGCCTCGATCGCGGCGATCTTGGCCGGCTGGTGTTCGAGGGTGTTGAGCCCATGCAGATCGCCGGCGACGATCTGGAGCGGTGCAAGCAGGGCCGCGCACAGGACGCCGACGCGAAACGTGTGGCGCACGGGCATGTCGTCCGGCGCATGCAGCAGCCGCCACGCCGACAAACCGGCGACGAGAAACGCCACCGTCAGTCCCGAGGCCAGCAGCATGTGAATGAAGCGATATGGAAACGACGGATTGAAGATCACCGCCCACCAATCCCCGGCAATGAGCCTGCCGTCGACGACCTCGTGGCCGGTGGGCGTCTGCATCCACGAATTGAGCGCGAGTATCCAGAACGCGGACAGGGTGGTGCCCAGCGCCACCAGCAAGGTCGCGGCGACATGCAGCCAGGCGGGAACGCGGTCCATGCCGAAGAGCATCACACCCAGGAATGTCGCCTCCAGGAAGAACGCGGTCAGCACCTCGTAGGCCAGCAACGGACCGGCGATGTTGCCGACGCGGTTCATGTAGTTCGGCCAGTTGGTGCCGAACTGGAACGACATGACGATGCCCGTGACCACGCCCATCGCGAACGACAGCGCGAACACCCTGGTCCAGAGCCGGTAGCTGGCAAGCCAGTGCGGCGCACCGCTGCGCGCATATTGCAGGCGAAACCAGAACAGCAGCCAGCTCAATGCAATGGTGATGCTCGGGAACAGGATGTGAACGCCGATATTCAGCGCGAACTGGACGCGGGCAAGGGCGGCGGCATCGAGCGTGTCCATGGACTCTCTCAGTCCAACTCGGCGACTGCCCCGCACCGGCAGGCCGTGCGCGACGAATGCAGCGGAATGGCCGGCTTCATGCAACTGACGGGAAGCGGCGCCGGCTTAATGCAGATGGATGCTGCCGGAACTCAGGAGCCCGGCCAGCCCGATGACGATCAGGTAAATGGCCACGATGAAATTCAACAGCCGTGGCGCGACCAGGATCAGGATGCCGGCAATCAACGCGGCCAGCGGCGCGATGTGCCGCGTCAGATTCATCTCTCGCTCCAATCGACGGTCAGTGACCCGAGTCAACGGCAAGGTGGGAACGACGCATCCTCGGCCTCCATCCGGCAGCCGCACCACCGGCAAGCGCTGCCGCGCCAAAAGTCAGCCTGCACGGCGCGGCGCCGATTCGTCGGCTGATTTACTTGCCTATCTCGTGACCGATAAAGCCGCCGACCGCAGCGCCGCCTATGGTACCGGCGGTGCTGCCGCCCGTCAGGGCCGAACCGCTGACCGCACCGACGCCGGCACCGATCGCGGTGTTCTTGTCCCGGGTCGACATGCCCGAACAGGCGCTCAAACCGAGCATGGCTGCCAAGGCCAGAGCCCCGATGGAAGATCTGCTTATCGTTTTCATCGCAATACCTCCTCGCGACTAAAAGCTGAAACCGCTCCGAGGCCGGACATCGCCCGGGTCGGCATCAACGTTGGGGCGTCTCCTGCCCCGGATTCTCGGGTTGCTTCTTCATTGGATCGCTGCTCGGGCTGCCCGTCTGCTCAGCGGGCTGTCCGCTCTTCTCTTCACCGGCCGTACCAGCGGGGGCCGAAGGAGTCGCAGGGCCGGTATAGCCTTGTTTGGGCGCCTCGCTCGGCGCCTGGCCCATCGGTGCCGACGAACCTTGACTACTGGCACTCTTGTCTTCTCCTGCGCGTTCGCAGGCGATCAGTCCGGTACTGAGAATCGCTGCCGTCAGCAGCGCCAGCGCTTTGTTGTCCATACGCATAATGAAATACCTCCGGAACAATCAGCAACTTTGTCACCGGAACGCAACTCGCGTCCGGTGTCCCCGCCTCCCATCCGGAAGACGGATCGGGAAGCTTGCCGACAATGTCCGCAAGCTGCATGCCAGTGCCGGCGCATGGAGCGGAAAGCCCGCGCCGGCAGGGCCGTCCGCGGCGGTCGGATCTCGGGGGCCGGCAGGGCTGGCCGCGGCGGGGGCTGAAAAACCTACCGTTCCGCTTGTAATCCTTACAGACGCGCAGCGGGATGACGGTTACGGGCTGAATTGCCGCCGCAGTTGGAACGCGGCGTCGAAGAGGTTCTGCGGCGCCGGCGGCTCGTCGGGCGCGGCGATGAGTTTCTTCAGCCACGGCGAGGTGTCGTGGCTCGGCCATTTCCCGGCGAGATCGCGGCGCATGGCCATGATGCCTTGCGCAAAACCCACCCATTGATCCGGCGCGGCCCGCTTCAGGTAGAGCACCGAGGCAATGTCGGCCAGGGCTTCGCCCCAGGTTTCGACGGCGCCGCTTTTCACGACCCCGAGGTAGCCCTGCACCGTCATGCCGTCGCGCTTGAAAGCGGGCGGCAACACCTTGTCGAAGTGGCGGCGGACATAGACTTCGCGCTGCTCGATGCAGTGCGTGGCCTCATGCACCGCGATCGCGCCGAGCCACACCGGCAGGTCTTGCTCCTGAATGCCGTCGAAGAAACGCTTCAGACCGCCTTCCGGCCTCGGGTTGTAGAAGACCTGGCAGACGCCACTGGTCAGGTCCAGGCCGGCGGCCATCAGCGGCAGCGTCACCCCGGCCGCGCGCGCGTCCTGCATTTCCAGCGCGAGGCCTTCGGTCTTCAGCAAGCCGGCGGCAACGCCGATTGCCGCGCGCAACTGCTCCACCGTCGGGTAGGGCGCGGCGAACGCGCTGCGACAGCCCAGCAGAACCAGCACAACGAACGCGCGACGGCAAATGAATCGCATGGACAACTCCCGAGAACGACCGGCAGATTATTCAACGGCCGCGCGCCGCGCTACTTAACACATGTCAAAAATTTCAATATTTCGTTGGCGCCGCAATCGTCCGGAATTGACTTGACGGCTTGATTTCGCCCTTCAATTGACGCAGCCTTGGCATCCGCGGCCGTCGTGCCGGGAAAGCCCGGCGGCGCGGCGGATTCGACAACGACGGCGATGAGCGACAAAACGGAAACTGTCATTCTGTTACACGGACTCTGGATGCGCAGCCTCGTGCTGCTGCCGCAGCAACGGTGGCTGCGCGCCGCAGGCTTCCACGTACGCCGATTTTCCTATCCCTCCTGGCATGGCGGCCTCGCCGACAACGTCCGCCGCCTGTCCGCCTGCGTCGCCGCGACGCCCGGCGCCGTCATCCACCTCGTCGCCCACAGTCTCGGCGGCCTGGTCGTGGCCGGCATGCTTTCGCAGCAAGCCGATGCGCGCATCGGCCGCGTCGTGCTGCTCGGAACCCCCTACGCGGGTTGCCATTGCGGCTTCACCCTCGCCGCGACGCCATTGCTGGCGGCGCTGGTCGGACACACCTTCAGGGACTGGTTCGGCCGGCCGCGCCCCGCACTGCCGCCTGCGGCACAGATCGGCATCATCGCCGGCACCCGCCGCATCGGTTTCGGGCGCCTGATCCCCGGCCTGGCGCGCCCCAACGATGGCGTCGTCGCGGTCGACGAAACGCGCATCGCCACCGCCAGGGACAGCATCGCCTTGCCCGTCAGCCATTCCGGCATGCTCGTGTCGCGCGCCTGCGCCGGGCAAGTCGCCAACTTTCTCCGCACCGGGAACTTCATCCATGCTTAGATCGATTCTCGCCGCGACCCTGTGCCTGCTCGTCGGCGGCTGCACCAACATCTCCTACTACGCCCAGGCGCTGGAAGGCCAGATGCAGTTGATGGCGGCGACGCGGCCGATTGCCGAAGTGCTCGGCGACACCACCATCGATCCCGCCTTGCGCCGGCAACTGGAGCAAAGCAGCGCCATACGCGAATTCGCCAGCCGCCAACTCGCCTTGCCCGACAACGGCAGCTATCGCTCCTACGCCGACCTGGGACGCCCCTACGTCGTCTGGAACGTCTTTTCCGCAGCGGAGTTTTCCATCGAGCCGCAACAGTGGTGCCACGCCTTCGTCGGCTGCGTCAGTTATCGCGGCTACTACGACAAGGGCGAGGCCGAACACTACGCCGACGAACTGCGGCAGGCGGGGGCCGACACCTTCGTCGGCGGCGTGCGCGCCTATTCCACGCTCGGCTACTTCAACGATCCGGTGCTGAACACCTTTCTGCGCTTCGGCGACCAGGAAGTCGCCCGCATCGTCTTCCACGAACTGGCGCATCAGCTCGTTTACGCCGCCGGCGACTCCGCGTTCAACGAATCGTTCGCGACCGCCGTCGAGAACGAAGGCCTGCGCCGCTGGCTCACGCAGTCGGCGGCGCCGCAGCGGCTGCGGGATTTCGAGGCGCAACAGGAGCGCAAGACCCAGTTCCATCGCTTGCTGGCGGACAGCCGCGAAAAGCTGCGCGCCGTCTATGCCTCGCCGCTCGCGCCCGAAGCGAAGCGCCACGCCAAGGCGGAAGCCATCGCGGAAATGAAGCGCGGCTACGCGAACCTGAAGGCAGGCTGGGGCGGCTACGGCGGCTACGACCCCTGGTTCAGCCAGCCGCTGAACAACGCGGCGCTGGGTTCCGTCACCTTGTACACGAAGTGGGTGCCGGCATTCCGCACCCTGCTCGAACAGGAAGGCGGCAGCCTGCCGCGGTTCTACGCGCGCGTCGCAGCGCTTGCCGAGTTGACGCAGGCCGAGCGCGCGGCGGCGCTCGACCGCTTGCTGCCGAGCCAGACGGCCTTGTCTGCCGAGCCACCTGCCGGGCGCGCCCCGGGGCGGGACGCCGCCAGCTGACGCAGGCGCCGCGGGAACCAAATTCCCGGCGCCGAGTCCCTCAGGTAAGTATGCGGACAAGCGGCGCGGTCGCCGCGAGAGAGGCCATGAGGGCAATCGTCGTATTCCTGTTGCTGATCTGCGCGGGCTGGGTGCAAGCCGAGACAGGCAGTGCGGCCCGCCTGGCGCAACTGGAGACGGCATTGACCCGCGTGCAGCAGGAACAGCAGTCCGTGTACCAGCAATTTCAGATGGTGCAGGAGTTGCGCCGCGGCGAAATGCAAGCGGCACTGCCGCGCGACGCGCAGGGTTCCGCCGTCGCGGGCATGCAGGGTCTGCCCAGCATCGACTACGACGTCAACGTGCGCCAGCAGCGCGAGCGGCAGGAACGGTTCGAGCGCAGCGGCCGCGAGTTGAATGCGCTCTATGCGCGTTACGTGGAACTGGCGGCGCAGCGCAAGGCTCTGCTCGATCAGATCCTCGACCTGAGCATCAACCCGAAAAACTGATCGACCCGTCGGGCACGTCGGCGCGCAGCCGGGGGAAAAGCGCGTAACGGGACTGACCGGAGTCGGCGGGTGGATGGGGTACTCCGCGCGCCCTCCCGCTGCTGAGAAGCGCAGATATCGGTCGCACGGAGCACCCCACCCACCCGCTTTTGGCTTGGTCAAATACCCAAGCATCCACGGCGGGGCCATGTGTTCGCGTCGGCCGACGCCCCGAAGGAAGTCCCCTTGGGGGATATCTGCGTCTCTCAGCAGCGGGAG
>Ga0209211_10007117_pt1 | contig 15831 bp, 13 predicted proteins | sample RifGroA2_FD_183992 | JGI IMG/M metagenome (GOLD analysis project Ga0209211, IMG submission 183992) | Groundwater microbial communities from Rifle, Colorado, USA - Groundwater A2 (SPAdes) (version 2) | ecosystem: Environmental > Aquatic > Deep subsurface > Groundwater | place: Rifle, Colorado... | reverse complement strand
ATTAAGTAAATCAAAAGTATATACTTCTTTTATTTCATCATTTGTTGCAATATTTATTGTTTGTTCATAGAGTTTAATTTGTTTTTGTATATCATCACAAACCATATTTAGTAAAAGCAATTTATACAGTATAGGTAATACATAATCAGTATTTGTAGATTGTTTAATAAATAAATTACAATCATCCTCCGCCCGAGTTAGTTCATCACGTGGACATTGTAGTCCAATAGTAGCTGCTTCTGATTTTTCTTCTGCTTTATCGAGCCAACTAACACAAATACTTTTCTGTATGTCAAGCTTTTGCTGCTGATTCAACTGTTTTTGTTCATCTGTAAATTTTATAAATGAAATCTTATCAACAAACTCTTTACCCATGCTGTATAATGCTTTAGGAAAAACAGTACTAAATATAAGAAAGAATATTGCAACTAATAAAGCAACTAATTTCCAATTCATATCTGCTTTTTTGTTTTTTTTTCTAAAAAAGATTTGCAATGAATTCACCTAATTTTCCTTTTGAAAGATAAATTAAAGTTATAATTATAATTAACATAATTAATGCAAAAATCATCATTACTATTCTGAATTCCATCTCAGCTTTTTTTATCATGAAAAATTTCCTCACTTCGTTCGTAAATTTTTTTGTTCCTCTATTTTTAATTTTGTCTGCTGCCCTATAGGAAGTTCATTACATTTCAAATCATGTAATGCCTGCTCTGAATATGGCCATAAAATTGTTGCAGCGTTCCAATCTGCAACTTTGTCACTTCCTGCAGAATAGCCAATTGCACCGCCTGCAACTGCTCCTAATAATGCATAGCCTGTTGCTGCGAAGATACCAACACCTGGAATTAAAATAGTTGATGCACCAACAAAAGTACCTGCTCCTGTGCCTGCTGGAGTAGACCACATCTTATGAACATAACCTTTTTTTGCGTAAAGCAATAATACTGCATAATTTCCGTTAGTGATTATGCTATCTTCTGTATTTTGCTGTGTTTTAATAGTTTGTGATTCTTCTGATGTTGCATAAGGAGATATGTATTTTTTGTAATTCTGTTTACCTAAAAATGGTGGAATAGGATTTGAATCAAGAAATTGGAGAAAGCCTTTAATCTCTAAATTTGCAGCTGAACCTTCAAAAGAAACTAACGAACAGACAACACAATAATTTTTTTCTTCATTAAATAATACATCAAACAAGTCTTTTTTTCCTTCACCAAATTTAAACCAGCAATATGCCATCTGATTTGCCAGCTTTTTTTGAATAATTAATGGATCTTTATCTGCAATAACTATCTTTTGAGTAGGACAATCCAATCCTGTACCTGAGATATCTTCCTGCTTGAATTGAATGCCTTTTATCTTTGTCTGTGATTGAATATCAACAGATTGCCTGCAGGATTCAATTGATTCGAATTCCTTTTGTTTTTGATGAACAGGAACCAACCATAACAATAATACTATTAAAGCAATAATTAATAGAATTATACTTACCATTGCATTGAATTCATTTGCCTTTTTATTGTTCTTTTTATTATTTATTTTTATCATTGCTTTATCCATACATTACATCACATTTGAGCATGTTTTTATTGTCCATGAGCTGTTTTTCGTCGAGTATTGATATATGAAAGTCGTCAGAACCACTTAATATAGCGTTATCATAACCAACAATATTATGATAGACAAGATAATAATTCTTTCCTGGTTCTATTTGTTGAGTATAGAATAAAAAAGGATTATATTTAAGATTATTAGTAAAATAAGAGTAATATTTTTTATCACTAAAAGGCATAGATGCTTGTGTCAAATAATCTACAAATAATCCCTCTGTTGTACCACCTAAAGAGATTGATTTTTGATTTTTTGTGCCTTCTATCTTTATTTGAGCACAAAACACGCACATATTATAGTAACTCACAGCTTTTCTATCAAATACAGCCCCTGTTGCTTCACCAAAGTTTTTCCAGCAGATTCTCATCCGTTCTGCTAATACTGGAAAAACTACCTGTGAGTTTAATGCTTTATATGAATCAACAATTATTTTTTTATTGCCATCTGCAATAGCTATAGGTGTTTTTTTTTGGTCAATCTCAAGATGATCTGGATAGAAACTAATATATGTACGAGGGCATTCAATCGGCACAGGAGAAGAATCACCACCTAATATACCTACTTTTGTTGCCTTGTGAACAGCTGCTGTTGCTGCACATCTTTCATCTTTTTCTTTTGAAAGCAGCTTTGCTAATAATGGAGCTTCAATTGAGAGCAATATTATCAAAGAAACAACTAGTATAATGATAGTATTAATCTTGGAAATACCTCTTTTCATCATAAAAAACTTCACTCCGTTTGTTTTTTATTATCTTGTATGTTTATTATAAACGCAATAGTTTTACAATACCATAAACAATCGACATCAATATGATAAGTATTGCCATATATATGATTATTCTAACAATGGACGCTTTTTTATTCATAAAAACTTCACCTATAAAAGTCATAATCAGTACTGCAAATTAATTTACGTTCAATTTTTTATTATTGGAAGCGATTGTATTTAAATGTAATGAGAATTTCATAAATTATTTAATTTGTATTTGTATGAGGTATAAACTTCACAGTGATAACAAAAAATTTAAAAGTATCTTAGCTATTTTTATGTAATATTTTTAAAGTTGTAAATATTTCTTATCTTATGATAAAAAGAAAAGATAGAGGATTCTTAAGAGTTATTGATGGGTTTCGGAGTGATAAAAGCAGAAATGTTTTTGCTGCTCGTGAATTTACCACAATGTTATATGAAATTCAGGAAAGAAGAGAGGAAAGAATTGTTTCTAGCGAATATGCTGATATTCCTAATAAAGAAGAGAAGATGAGTATGCTTGAGAAAATGCTTCGCCATTATCCAGACAATCTTTGCATAAAGCTTTCTGCAGCAATTGATTATCTTGAGAGTAAAGAACATAAACATCTTGGACTGCTTGTATTAAGAGAGATTGAAGAAGCAATCACTATGAATCCTATACTATTATCAGACCTGCATAATGAAGAGAGTTCTGTTGAGAGGATTGTTGAGGATGCAGATAATAATTTAGGTAATGCAGATCTACAGCTACGAAGATTGAATATTGCAAAACATTATCTTGATCTTTATAGAGTCATCTCATTAAAAAGTAATTCTCAAAAATTGTATGATATATTAATCAAAAGCTATGCTTATGTCTTACTGCGAGATAATGATGCTGCTTTATCTCTCTTTAGGACTATTGAAGAAATACATCCTGACGCTATTTTCATCTATAATCTATATGCAAGAAGACTGGAAGCAAGCAATTGCCATGAGGAAGCTGGAAAAAAAAGAGCATTGTTTTCCTCATGGGCATTGCATGACAGCAACACAATATTTGAACGTGTCTCTAATGCAATGAGAAGTGTATATAAACTAGGCAATGAAGCAGTTCCTGCTGTAAACAAGACATTGATCAGCATTAGAACAAAAAACAAGGATGAAATAAGTTATGAACAAGGTGCAATCTTAAGAGCAAAAAGAATTGTACAAGATAATTATTGCTACAGAATAGTCGAGTCTGTACATACAGAATGTATTGATGGTGTGTATTATCATGTGCTTAGAAGAAAAAGCGGAGATGTGCTGCTGTCTTTTCTCGAGAATGAGTATAATAAAAGCCAACAATTGCCCGTGCTATCTGAAATAATAAGATTCTTACAATTGCTGCAGTTTAATATGGGTATTGTAACTAAATGCAATAAGAAAGATTGTGAGAGTCTTGCAGCAAGTTTATCTGCAAGACTTGGCGGCAATAAAATAAGATTATCTACTGAAGTAAATGATTCAATTGCTGGGCTTTGCGAAAGCTTTCTTTCTGTTCCTATTGTTTATAATAAAGACAGCCATCCTGAGAATTGGATCATTGAAAAAGTTTATGGAACGCAAGAGATATACATAATCACTGCATTAGATTTTCAGAAAAAAACATCTGCACCCTGCGTATTTGATATTGCAAATCTATTGCGATACGGCAATTATATCTCTGAGAAAAATGAATCAGATTTATTAAGAGAATATTACATAAGAGGATGCAATAACTTGAGTTATCTAAATGATATAGATTATCAACAATTTCTTAATAGTTATTATGCTGGAGTTGTTTATAGAATGCTGTCTTTCTTTTGCGCATGGCAACATCCTAGAAAAGCTGGATATTATACCAGGATTCCTGTTGTATTGAATAATGCTGCTGCTGCAATTGACAAGGTTGAGGATAAACAATTTGATAAAGAAAGATTGAAAGAGCTTATTTGTTCAATACGATAATTGATGCTGAAAAATCCGCAGTCTGTGTAAGAATCTGGCTGCAGATATTAAACAGAAACATCTCTGAGTGATTCCTTGCTTTGAAATTGATGAGTTCATTTTTTATTATCTCCTGCTGTTTGCTGATATGTGTAAGCTTCTCGAGAGAAAAATTGTAATAAAGATCATAATATAATGAAAAGAAAGAGTTTACTTTTTCAAACAAAGAAATTATTTCTTGAGATATCTGCTTGTCTTTATCATCCTGCTGTTCGAAATGGTTGCAGATGTATTTATAATTATCACAGATTTTTTCTAAATTCCATAGAATAACATACAGAAAATTAGCTTTTTTGTATTCTATTATTCTATGCTTATTAAGGATGCGCTGGCAGAAGTTTGTCAGCTGATTGTTGAGAAGCTCTAGCTTTTTTGTCTGCTGAAAATTGTAATCTCTCTGTTTTATTTTTGCTGCAGTTTCATCTGCCATCTCTATTGTAACACGAAATGCTCTCCTAAAAGAGTTATCAAACTGCTCCTGCTGCTCCTCTACAATTGCTGAGATTACTAATCTTTTTTCGGTTTTTTCTGTAATTGTGAATCCTGTAAATAAATCTTTGAGCAATTCATTAACTAATTGAAGCTGTTGAGTGTTGTTATAGAACAATTCTATTTCATCATAGCCAGACTTGTGCAGTGCAGACAACAACCAGCGGATAACTCGATCATCAAGAGATTCAATCGAGACTGAGATGAACTGCCTGTTGTTCTTTACAGCTGCTGTTATAGTCAATTCATTGCTGTTTTCCTGAAGATTGAGTTCATCTCCTTTCTGCAGATTATATTTAGAAAGCCATGCTAATGGAAGCGTTATGACATAGGTTTTATCAGCAATCTTGATAATCTTACGATACATAGATATAGAAATGAAAGGTTATATATTAAAATATTTATTTTAACAAAGGTATGCAACAAACTAAAGTATCATCTACTTCCTTAGTACCTGGCTTTAAACAAACTCTTGATGGATCTGCTATATATCCTTCTGATTCTTTACAACCTACATTGAGTTCAACTCCTGCTGTTTTAGAATTACATTCTGCACCTTGCACTGCTTTACATTCACTTAGATTTTTGTTGAATAATGCTAATCTTCCTGTAAAGATATATGTAATAACTACAAGAACAACAATTGCTATGATTGTAATGATCACAATATTTATTGAAAGGTCTGCTTTTCTTTTTATCATTAAAGACTCACTTCGTTTGTTTTTTATTGTTCTTAATTACTACAATATAAGAGAATAAAAAAATAGTAAAAATAATTACTGTGCAAATGTTGGCAATGGCGAACAACAAGCATTGACTGTATCTGTGGAACTATCATCATTTAAGCAGACACGTGTTGAATCTTTGATGTAGTTTTCATCACAGTTTGGCCCCATATTACATCTATTGCCTTGTATTTTTAGACAGTCACTTAAGCCTTTGTTGAACAATGTAATTCTTCCTGTAAAAATAAAGGTTATCAGAATTAATACAACTAATGCTATGACTGTAATGACTATTATATTTATTGATAAATCACCGTTCTTTTTCATAAAAAATCTCCTCACTTTGTTCGTTGTTTTTTAAGTATAGTTAGGTATATTAAACACAGTAAAATATACCTTGCTTTTGATTTTATTCAAAATGATTCTACTACTATATAAATCTTTTTGAAATTTTTTCACGAAAAAATTTCAAATCTCAGGACATTCGCTGTTTATGCATAACCAAATCTCAACCACATTCATTGATGAACCAGATAATGGCAAAATGTAGGGTTCGACACTTCCGGATGTTGCTGAGCTTAAGGTTTTCATTTTTTCCACATATTTCTCATCTGCTTCATCTGGGAGAGTGATAAATGGTTTTATAGCAGAATCACCACTAGTAACTTTCATCTCTAATTGATAAGGCATATTGAATTGACCAAGTGAATTATCAAATGAAGTTTGCAGTGCACATTTAAGATATTCATCTATCTTTTGTATATCTTTGCACTGCAGATTTTGGATTGATGATTGGTATTCTGCATCACATTGCATCATATTGTTTTTTGCAACTGCAACAATCAGATCCTCCATATCTGTGTCAGGCAAACAAAATGAGTTTGTTTTGAGAAATGCTGAAACCATACTTGAAGATAATTGCTGCTGATTATATTCATCCAAAACTTTTGAAGACTTTTTGAAAAAAACAGTTGAAACTGTAAACATGATAATTAATGATATAATTATGAAAATGATTAATAATCCCATGATTTCTGTTTGTGACTTTTTAGAAAATGGCTCAATGTGCAATTTTCTAAAGAGTTTTTTACTGTGATTCTTCGTGTTGTGTGTCTTTGCACTCATTTTGCTACCTCTATTCGAATGTAACCAAAACTGTATTGGTTTGTAATTGGATCATAAAATGTTATCGGCAAAAACATGCTATTAATGGATTTTACGTTTTTTAACATATTGTCGAAAAGATTGTCTTTTTTTTCGATGGTTGTGTCAACTTCTTCTGAATTTTCTGAAGAAGCTGTATAGGTTGGATAAACTTCTTTTATTGAGATCTTGACGTTTAGAAAGATGTTGTCATAGTATTGCTTAAATTTCTTGCTTTTATCTGAAGTATCCTCTAATCTACTCTTAAAGGCTTCAAACTTTAGCTTGTCAATGCAGTCAAATTCTTCAATTGCTGCTTGCGTGCAGATAAGTTCTGGCAATGATTTTACCTGCTGAGCAATCTTTAAGGTGTGGAGTTCTAACTGTTTCTTTTGTTCGTCTCCTGCAGAGATGCTTTGAATTTTAACATAGAAAACTGCACCAATTGTCACTAAAATGAAAAATATCATCAATACAAAGATTGTTTCTCCTATCTTTAGTTGAGATTTTCTTGTTAATAGTTTCATTAGTACAACCTCGGACATCTTCCACCTGGAGCTAAGAGAATCTCTTCATTGAGATCTTCAAGAGATTGCTTTGCTGCAACAGTAGCAGCAACATCACTTTCAATTTTTACATTAATGGTTGTTCCTAAATTGACATCACTGCCTAAATAATCATATGCGGTTTTATAATATACAGAACAATGACTTAATGAAGAATCATCTTTTAATTGCCAAGCTTTAAATTGATATAATGAACTAACATATTGGTAACGTTTAAAGGCTTTCAAAAGATTACATTGATAAACTAATTCATCTTCAGAAAAGATTACGCCAATTAATGTAGGAGTATCAAGATAATAGCTGCCATCTCCTTCTTTAATATTTTCAACTACTTTGTTATTCTTCTTTAATTTTGTAAATGAAAAGCTTCCAGATGGTTCTGGTCTTAACATAAGCACATCAATGTTTCTTGCTTCTTTTTCTTCTTTTATCTTATCTAACCATGAAGGAAGTTTTCCATCTTCTGAAATATAAATAAATCGCAACAGATACATATTATCAGGATATATTACTGAGGTTGCACTATTATCTAAAAATTCTACATTTAGAAATTGTGTTTCTGCCATCATACCATATAATTCCTTAGCAAATTGCTTGCTTTTGTCATCGTCATCAGCAACAAAATAATAGTAAACATCATCTCTTGTGAGATAGAGCAAGTTGCTAACTTTAAATGGATAATTCCAGTCAAGCGTCCAGGTGATTAATTGTGATTTCTCAATCTTTTTTGGAGAGAAGATTGGCAGAAATGCAGTGATTGGCAGAAATGCAGTGTCTTTAGCAATACCACTATCTCCTATCTCAATATTTGACTGACAATTATTACCTTTGCATGAACATTCAAATGTTAATGCTGTGTCTTCGATGTTAATCTTGTTTGCTGATTTTGCTGCTTGAGATGCGCCAAGAATTGTTGTGTCAAGCTGCTGCAAAATGTTTGCGTTTATCTTGATCTCTTGGTTTGTCATGTATTTCTTTGCAATAACTATGAAAAAAACCAGAATAAGAGTACCAACTACTAAAATATAAATCCAATTGAGCTGCGCTTCCATAAATGCTTTCTTATTTATAATAAAAAATCTCCTCACTTCGTTCGTCTATTTTTTAAACTCAGTTAGTGTGATTGAACAACGTGAAATCGCTCAAAGTTCTTATTAAGTAACTTAACTTGTTGTTGTTGACTTTATTGGTGGATTAGATACTTTTACTCCATTTCCTAAACCTATAAATTTAACTTTTATCTCTCCAGCAATTGCTTTAAAACAGATTAATCCTGCAGAATCGTCAACTTTCATCTTTTCAACCAATAATGGATAATCAGGGACGAATGGAATTGTCATGACGTTCTGGTTTTTTCCAGTCTGCCATGCATCACATATTATTGGATCAACCATTTTCTTTTTATCAGCAGATATTAGTTGTGACCCTCCACCATCATTTCCACCACAGACAATAGATTTATTTGCTTTACTTGCACCTTCTTTAGATAAATCAAAGAAACAAACATACTGTACTTTTTTTGGTACAGGAATCTCTTCAATTGTCCATGAACCATATTTTGTGCTGTATTTTTTTGCTGTTGTTTCAAGCGATGTCTTTAAGCTCAGCAGATCAATATCTTCTGTTGTTTCCATCAATTTCATAATATATTTAACTCCAAAAAATAGGAGCATACCTATAATAACAATTCCTAAGATGTACATTAACATGTCTTGAACTTGTGCTTTCTTTTTCATAATAAAAAACATCTCACTTTGTTCGTGTTTTTTATATACACAGTACCACGATTTTTTACTTCTTCACTTTCTTTCTCAATTCTTCAATCGCATTGCCTGACTTTCCTTTTACTGTCTTTGCTAATGCTGCGAATGGATCTTGTTTTGCTGCATCTTGCTTTGCTGCAGCTGGTTTTGCAGCAGATTGCGGCGGGAATGATGATTTAGTCAGAGGTTGATTTAGTTTTCGATCAGTTGTTGTTGATTGCTTTGTTTGTGATTGTTGCGATACTGTTGTTTTTTCCTGCAGTTTTGGTGTATCTTTCTTTGCAGATAAACCTAATGAATCGAATTTGCTTAAAATATCTTCACGCTGTCTTTTTCTTAGCTCTTCTTTTTTCTTGCGCAATTCTGCTGACATAGGCATGAATCTTCCTGCAGATTGACGCGGGAATTGCTGCTGCGATGTGCTTAGAGGTTGTGACTGTGATTTTGAGCTTAATGGCGACAATTGCTGTGATGAAAATAACGACTTCTGCATAAATTTGATGTAATAATAATATCCTCCTCCACCTAATAAGATAAGGAATAAGAAAATTAGTAAGAGAATCGTACCTATGCCTGAGCTTTCTTCTTCTGGCTCTTCATCAAGTGATTCATCTGCTGGTTCTTGCCCTATTTCATCTCCTTCACATGCTTCACAGGATTTTCCACCACAATCAATGTCTGCCTCATCACCATTTCTTTTGCCGTCAAAACATGATGGTTGAGTGCAAATATTTTTCTCGCAAGAATTTGTCGTACAATCACTGTTGAAACTGCATGCTTTTCCTTTTTCACATGCATCGCATAATGTTCCACCGCAATCAATATCTGATTCATCTTGATTTAATATAGTATCTTCGCATGATGCTTTTTTACAAATATTGTTTAGACATTTTTTTGATGCACAGTCTGAGTCGTTTGTACAAGCGTTGTTATTGGAACATTTAGGACAATTGCCGCCACAATCTACACCTGACTCATTGATATCTTTCTTATTATTCTTACATAAATCAACTAAATCTGGTTTTCCAATAGTTACTAAACTTTCTGTACTTATTGTAACACCATCACTCGATGATACTTTCGAAGAAGTCAATCCAACATTGTTTGTTGCTTTTGCACTCCAATAATATTTAGTCTTGTTTAGCAATTTTAAACCTGAAACTGTAACTTTTGAATCTGTTGTATTTGCCCAACTAAAAACATCAGATGCTCCTTGTTTTGTACCTATTGCGAATTCATAGTATTTAATGCCAGATTCATTATCTTCATAATTAAACACTGCGCTTAGAGTGTCGAGACTGCTTGTGGTTATACCGTCGTCAATGCTTTTGAATAATGGAGCAGTTGTGTCAACGATAAATGAATGGTAACCTAACATCAATTCATCTGCATTCATCAGTTTACAGCTGAAATAATAAGTATATTTTCCATCTTTGAAATCTTTTTCGTTTGATTCGTGATGTTTGTTTGCTTTATCTCCTTGTTTTGTTGTTGTTAAATTTTCTGTCAAACTATCTTCAATTTGACCAAAACTGCAGTATTCAACTTGCTTTTCTGTTTCAAGTATAATCTTATGCTTTTTTACTGACGTTAGTAATGGGGGAGATAAAAAGTTCATACCTATTCCATAACTTGTATCTACCTTAAATGTTAATGATTTCTTTTCGCTAACGTATTTTGGATCTGTTAAACCATTGTCACACTGCACATAATAAGTGTAATCATCTTTACCATCTGACCTATCTTGTTTATCATCAATCCTTTTTATATCTGCTGCAGGATATTCATTGCTTAGTTCTTCCTGATTTATAGTTTTTAATGGAATCTCACCATATCCTGGAAATTTATTGTTCATATTAGAATAACTATAATCAGGCTGTCTTGTAAATTTACATTGTGTTAAGTCATCTGTTTTTACAACTAAATTTGTTTTTATTGGGAATTCTGTCAAGGCAGGAGGATCTTTGTTGTTGCTTGGATCAATTGTTAATGAAGTGATTATTGGAGTTGTATTGTCAAACACTAATAAGAATATCTGCTCTGCTTCTACTGAACCCTGCAAAAAACATTTTACATAGAATGTTTTTGGAATTCCCTGATCTGCGTCTGTTAATGTTATTTTTTCTGTAAATGTTTTTCCATTACCATTATTGAATTTATTAGATGGAACAAAGCTTTGCGATTGTGAATAGATACATTCTTTTGCTGTGATATCAAGAGATTCTTTTAGCTTAATCTTAAAATCAAAATCTGGCTTTTCAGAAATTCCATTAGATGGAGAAACTAATTGAATCAATTGCTCTTGTATTAATGTACGCAGGATGTAATATGATTTTGTTTCTTCAGCTCCAGATCTGTCAACAGCTGTAATTTTTACTTCATTTAAACCTTCAGCAAGATCAACTGTAATTGATAATTTTTCATTTGCTGGTTTTTCCTCAAAAAATACTGATTGAGCTGCATCAACACTGATAACTTCAACAGTTACTTTGTTGTTTGCAGGCGAATTTAATACTGCATCTGGATCTTCTATTGTTATCTCTAAATCATATGTTGAACCATACCATTGCTTTGGGTTATCTGGAGTTGTAAATTGTGCAAGATAGTCAACGTCAATCTTTGGTGGAAGAGAATCAATCTGGAATTTAACACAATTCTTCTCTTCAAATAATCCTCCTTTGCCATCAATTACTTTCTCTTGTGATTTGTAGCAAAGCCATTGCTGTGATGCCTGTGAAAATGCTGCATCTATTGAATAGATTGGATTGTAAATGTTTTCTTGTTTTGTTGGATCTGGTTCACAAAATGAGTTGCCTTCTGTGTTTTCAGTAATGCAAAAATATGTTTTGTCACAATCAAATCCTATTGCTGTTTGCCCAAAAAAAATGGACTTTGGATCATCTGAGCAGCTGAAGAATAATTTTTCTGCAATATCTGTTCCTTTGTAAAATAATGATGTATCAAAAGGTTTTGCGTTAATATCTATAATTGTTGTTTTTGGCGCCTGCTTATCAAGCACAAATTGAATCTCATCTTCATGCTGTTGGCCATCAATTGTACATGAAATAGGATAGATGTATTCCTTGCTTTCACTTAGTGTTATCTTTGAAGAATATTTGTATGCTTTTCCTTCTGGAATCTCTATTTCTTGAGTTTCTTGGAATGCTGTGCCGCCAACTGTACAATCTGCTTCTGCCAATGTTGTTGCTTCTAATGTGATCTCACCATTGTCTAATATTCCTGTTGGCTGTACATTCTGGATCATCAAATCTGCATCTACTTTGAGCAAGAAAGAAGTCTCTCCTTTATTACCTAATGAATCTGTGCAAGAAACTGTGTATCTGTAAACTCCATCCTCTAAATTATTGTATTTTACCTGGAAAGCTTTGCCTGTGTCAATATCAATCTCACTGTTCTGATTATTCTCAAACTTATCTGTACATGTTGCTTCTTCATCTAATGTTACTGTTATCACAACACTTGATTCTATGTATGGATAGTCAGTATCAGGAATCACTTGATATTTCATAGTTATTTCAGGAGGTTTTCTGTCAACATCTATTACTGCAGATTGAACTTCTTCAAGATTATCTGAATAATCAACTGAATAATAATATAGATTGTATAACCCATGATCAATTGGCAATGTAAATTGTTTGTCTGGTTCTGGTTTGTAGAGTTTGTCTGGATAACATTGAGGGTTAGTTGTTTTGTTATAACAGTAATATGTTTCTTTCAATCCACTTGATGGACGTCCTCGTACTGAGTCATCTGTCACTGAAAATAATAAATCAACTGTTCTTGTCTTTAATAGTGTCAACAGAATTGTTTTAGGAGGTGTGATGTCTAAAACATTGCCTAACATCTTATCACCTGGATCTTGAAATCCATCACCATCTGCATCTTTGTAACAATTCCAATCATAATTCTTTGAAGTGTTCCAGTAACATGTAGGAATGTTCATGAAATTTATGCTTGGGGTAGTTATTTTATTTGTGCCAGAGATTCTTTTTCCATCTTTGTACTGCACGCCAATTTCTGATTGATCTCCACCATGACATTCTTCTGATGTTAGAAAATCAGTGCAAGCGACTTCTGGTTCTGGCGAGCAGACGAAATCATTGACAGCAGTGCCTGCTTTGTAACATTTTGTTTGTTCTGAACTGAATTTTTTGCATTTGTTAACGTCACAATAATCAAAGATTGCATTGAATGATGATTGTTCACATTGGCTGCAAATATTGAAGTCTATGTTTGTTTCCTTGCAGATACCTATCCCTAACTCTGGATAAAGCATTGACCATTCACAGTCTCGTGTCAGACATTTGTTGTTAAATGCAACGTCTTTGTTTGTGTTTTTTAATGCTGAACATGATTCCTTGGTTTTGTAATCTGAACAAACATCAACACTCTTACACTCTTCAAATGCATCTTTGACTGTCTTTGTTGATTCATAATAACATAATGGCACTTCCATGCAATCTTTTCCATTAAAATCATCATCATCATTTATTAATTTACTTTGTTTTGATGCATACATATTGAAAGGATTGCCGCAGAAGATGCAAGCGCTTTGATAGACGCAACTTGCAAATCCTTTTTCATCTGGACCATAGCAATATTTATTTGGACCTTGTTTTTCACAGAATGTATCTCCTGGATCATTTTTTCCTTTTGATTTTAACTGATTCTTTTCATCACAAGAATATATCTCTGTATCATAAGTTGTAAAATCTTTTAAAGGGGTTTTAATACAGAACTCTGAACCTTGTTTGTATGGTGTTATCAAACAAATTTCACTACCTGAACTTTCACAGACTACGTCTGAATCTATTTTTTTAGTTGTTTTGGGATAATTTGCCCGCACTACATAACAATAGTTTTTGTTTGCTTCAATCTTATTATCAATTAAATCAGGTGAAAGAGTATTTTCAATATTAGGTGACCATTTACCTGTATCTGCTGTTGCAGGTGTTAAACAATCTTCTTTTGTGCCAATACAACGAAGTAATGTTACAGGTACAGGACAATTTTTTATGTCATAATTAATGATAATCTCTTTTTTACCTGCAATATGATTTATTTTTGTGATTGTAAATGGTTTTGAGCTTGTTGCATCCTGACAAGCTGGACATTCATCACAAGAATCTGGAATACCGTCTTTATCACAATCGTTTGATTCACCTGTACAGCATACCCAGAAATTGTTCACTGATTTGATATATTTTGCATAAGTTTTTGTTGAAACTTTACAAGCTGCAGGCCAAGTATCTGGAGATTTTGTTGGAGTTGTTGAATCATCACATTTTAAACCATTGCATTCAATATCTTCACAATCTATCTGCGAGTTATCGTTGTTATCAATGCCATCATTACAAATTTCTGTTTTTGGGCAGTTTTCTAGTTTAATTTCATCACCATATTTGCCATTTTTACATTCGATAACCTCCTGGCAACCATCATCGTCAATACTAACTGCTAACTTGTCACCATCTTTACAATCTTTTGGCGGTTGATCTTCACATTTCTTTCCAATATATGAATCTTGTTTATCATAACAGTATTTGCCAGCGCCACATTTCTTACCACCGCAATCACAATCTGTATCTGGCTTTGTTAAGCAAGTAGATAAGCCAAGCTCTGAATTCATTGCTTTTGAAGTACAATCTTGATCATTGCTTGCATCTGACCCATAATCTGTTTTTCCATCATCATCATTATCAATGCCGTCATCACAAGCAGTGCCTGTTTTTGGAGCTGTTGCATCTTTTTCCTGCTTACAATAATCCACACAATTTGCTGCAGTGTATGAATTATATTTATCATTGTCTTCAATGAGTGATTTTTTATTGAATACACCAACTTTATCATCTTCACAAAATTTTATTGATACGTCAAATTCTGCTCCAATTTGAGAATTAGATGCAGTATAACAGCAGCAACCTAACTCGCAAATCGTAGGAGCTTTTGGATCTGGATCAATAATACCATCTGAAGAACTGCATTCTTCGGCTGTTAATGCAGTACACTGCCCAGAACCAGGGATATAACATTCAAAGTAATCTGTATCATCAGCAGAAGTTTTTTGCAAATTTAAGAGAATACTAACTAATAAAACTATTAATATACCTATAACTACAACAAACCTCTTTTTACTTATGTATTTTAACATAGTATTTATCTTGTTTCAGAGAATTGAAGTATATATACTTTTGTATTTATCGTATGCCGAAAAATACAAAACATTTATATATAACAATAACCTTACAAATTGTAGTGGAATTGTATGGATACTGTAGAATATACAATAAGACCAACAAAACATTTCATATTTGGCTGGATGAAAAAATGGGATTATGATATAGAATTACTCAGAACAGCTTTAGAAACAGCATATAAAATAGAAAAAGTTGGAAAAATTAAATATGAAGCTTATTTTAGAGCAAAAGGTAAAAGCAGAAAATTAATATTTGTTAAAGATGATGTTGCCAAAGATATAATCATAATAACAGGAGCTGAAGGAAAATGAAACAATGTAATATTTGTGAAAAAGGAATGCTTGAAAAAGTAGAGGACATACTCCTTGAGATTGAGAATTATGCATTTGTTGTCAAGGGAGAAAGATGCAATTCCTGCAATGAAGAAATTCCTTTTGAAGAAGAGACACAAAAAACAATAAACACAGCTAGAAAACTCGGAGTTTGGCCTGAACCATTGAAATTATATAGACATTTTTCTCGAAGTGGGGGTGGACTTGTCTTTCG
>Ga0209211_10007115_pt1 | contig 15834 bp, 18 predicted proteins | sample RifGroA2_FD_183992 | JGI IMG/M metagenome (GOLD analysis project Ga0209211, IMG submission 183992) | Groundwater microbial communities from Rifle, Colorado, USA - Groundwater A2 (SPAdes) (version 2) | ecosystem: Environmental > Aquatic > Deep subsurface > Groundwater | place: Rifle, Colorado... | reverse complement strand
CTTTTCTCTTTACGAAACCTTCTATATCTGACAAAATTAACTTCGTCTTAGAATTAAGGTTTATCTTTTTCATAGGATATACAATGTATATCCATTAATAAACTTATCGTATATGCTTTATATTTACTTAAAAGCTAGGGAATTTTATATGGTTTATGATAAATTATAGGCCGAACTTGAGAAGGGCAAGCTATATTGGACGCGGAGAAACGCCAGAAGAGGGACCAGTAGCAGTAAGAGTTCCTTTCCAAAATTGGAGCGGGAGAGTGAGTAGAAATTCATTTCCATTAGAAGTTGAAGATTGGGGTTATGAGAAATTCAAGGTTGGAATAACTTATAAGTGTCTTGATAGAAATAATTGATTTTCAGCCATTTATTTTGCCTTTGGCTTATTTTTTAGAATAGGAAACGTATAAATACGCGGAATTTTAGTAGATTTTATGTGGGGCCTGAAATTTACGGTACTAAATAAAGACAGCATATATACCCTCCTTACTAAGAAATATAATGTTATTGATTATCTTTATCCTGTAGATCATTTTATCAAAAAAGGAAAGGTGCATATTTTAGGGATCCATATTATTGAAGGAGAAGAAGATTCGAAGAGAAAATTCATCTCTGAGTTGAAAAGAAATAAGAAGGTGGTGGAATTTGAGGAGAATGGAGACCAATTAATAACTCTTATCGCAGAGGAGGAAAAGTTTTATACTCTTTTGTTTGCAGCTGAGCTTTATCACGCTTCTCCTGTTGTAATAAAAGAAGGATATGAAACTTGGAATGTTACTTCATTCAATAGAAGGTTACTCGAGAATGTTATTGCAGAAATTGAGAGATGGAAAGATAAATTAATGGAGTTTAACCTGCTTAAATTGCATAAATCTAATTTGAGTGATATTTATTTTCCTAAAGTGCTTCCTCATGTTCCAGAGCAGCAGAAGAAGGCCTTTGATCTTGCTTTAAAAAATGGATATTATACATGGCCTAGAAAATCAGGATTAGAGAAATTGGCTAAGATTATGGGAGTTTCTATTTCCACTTATCAGGAGCATTTAAGGAAGGCTGAAGCAAAGTTACTGCCTTTCTTTGTTAAATAGGCTTATTTTGAAAAAGAAAATATGATTAAGAGTGCGCCAGTGTTCTTGGCTTCCTGCTTTTCTTTATCACTGGCTTCCTGCTGTTTTCAATGAGGTAATCAGAAGGATTTACTTTTACAAATCCTCTTCCCTGCGCAAATTCGTATAGGGGAAGATTATGCTTTAAAGATATATTTGCAAGATTCTTTATTTCTTGTTCAGCTTTCTCAGGACTTAGGCTATACCTGCCTGATGCGCCTTTTTCCATGGCTTCTCTGTTGAAATAAATGCCTTCAATGCTATAGTCGCCAACTATTAACTCATTATATTCTCCATTGCTTATTCTTGCGCTTCTCGCAGCTTCACCAGCCCTATCTTCAATATCTGCATTTTGATGTCTTATGGCCAGTTTAACGCTATTTTCAGATTTTGAGCCAGCATCTGTTGGAGCAGCATCAAATATTCTGCCTTCTTTTAAGATGATGCCTGAATGATAATAAAATTTATTTCTGTCAGAAGATATATCAATTGAACTAGCACTGAGCATTGGTTTTTTCTGTATAATCTTATTTAAATAAAAAGAGAAGCCAATTTCCCCTCCTGAATTCGCATGGTACAACGCCTCTTTTTGTGCTTGCAAATTATTCCTCAGTGATTTTTCAATCCTTGTAGGTATACCCACAATGACTTTCTGGCCATATTTACTAGAAAAGCTGTCTATGCTTACTGTATCTGCATTATCTGCGTATTCTCTTAGGGCTTCTTCATATACCTTTCTGCCCTTAGAGCCAGTGTTTCTTAAATGTGCATTTAAGCTTTCGACAATTGATGACAGCCTAACTGGCGTCAAGCTTCCATGCCTATTTCTAATGCTTTCATCAAAATGTTTATTAGAAAGTCTTAACTCGCGCGCAGCTCTTTCTTTTTCACGGAATGGAATTCCATGCTTTTTATAAAATTCAGAAAGGGCATGAAGGTCTTCTACAGAATTATACCTCTCTCCATTTGAGTTATTCAACCCCTTCCTAGCGTCTTCTATTTTTTCTAACTCTCTTTCTCTTTTTGATTCTTTTGTTGCAGCATTTTTCTCGTATTCTCCTATTTTCCAGCCATCTATTTTTTGGTAATCGCTTCCCTCTGAGAAATAGTTGTTGTTTTCCGCTTTTTCTATTCTGCCAGTTGATATTCCTATTTTTCTTTTTATTAGGTTCAATAAAGTTTCTCTTTGACTTTTCTCTCTTTTTGAGAAATAAGCTCTTTCTTTATCTGTTTGCTTTTTATTCTTTGCTTTTTGTAGCGAAGGCGAGGGACTTTCATTTTCCATCTCTTCAAGCCTTTTTTGCAGCATGTCTCTTGAGTTTGTAAGAATAAGAACTCCTGAAATAATAGAGGCAAGGCTAAAAATAAGCCACGCACTTTTTAGAGGGAACCAATGATTGTCAGAAATTGATAGGCCTGTAACTTCAGGATGTATTGCAGTGGAAATCAGTCCAACCGCTATAAGAAAAACTCCAGCTAATTTAGTAATCTCTTTTTTCACACTTTTTCTAATAATAATGTGTATAAAATTCTTTCTACTTGAGGATACTTCTTGATTAGGAGACAACGAAGAGGAAATTTGTAATCTATACCCATAATATTACGGGTAAAAGGATAATTAGTTTCCTTCTTATTTATTTTTAATAAAATGACTAAAGTCAAAAGGAAAATAAGAAATGACGCAAACAACAGAAACAGAAAGAAAAGAATATCAAATCCTTAGGAGAGAAGCTATAGAAGCAAAGAATGGCACAGAGCTTACAGCAAGGCTTATAGAAATAGCTGCAGAAGCTTGGGCATTTAAGCAGAACTGGAGAAATATTCATCAGGCAATAGGAAAAGAGTTTTTCACAGAGCATAACTATGGCCGGGATGTTCAACATCAGCAATTTGAGATAGAAGAAGATTTAGGGGCTATGTTGGTGCAGCATCATGTAAAACTTCAACCAAGATTGGAGGGGGAAAGGATGGGGAGGAACCGCACTCACATCTATGCAGACGTCTTATTTGGGATTACAACGGGTTTCCAAACAATCAGAATTGTTCCAGTTGTTAGAATGATAAATATGACTGGACAGGAAAATACTCCTTACTTTGGAATGCACATAAAAAAATTGGAGAATGGAATACTGCATTATACTATTGCAAATTATAAAGATGTGCAGAATAGAGCCTTAGGTCTCGAGGAAGAAAGAAAAATTGTTAACTTAAGGGCTTTAATGGAGAGAGCAAAATGAAATTAGAAAAAATATTAATCGTAGATGACCGAGATGAAAATTTAGAAGCTGCGCGCATAGTTATGCCTCAAGCCGATTTTGCGAGAAGCGCAGCAGAAGCTATTGAATTGCTTGGTAAAGAAGAGTATGATTTGGTTCTTACAGATATGCAGATGGAAACTCTTACTGCGGGGTTGAATGTGGTGAAAGAAGCGTTGGTTAAGAATGCAGTTCCATACGTATTAACTCATACAGGTCCTGCGCATCACGGAGCAAGCACGGTGGAAATGAAACCTTATTGCGGAGGAATTTATTTTACAAATGGAAAAGCCAATGCCGAGACCTGGAGAGAGGCTTTGAGAAGAGTAGAAAATGCAGAAGGCGCACATTTAATGTATCATCAAGTTATAAGAAGAATAAAGGAAAGAGGACATCCAGTTGTGTTGGATGATGCAGTAATTACTGCAATTTATTTTGTCAGACCGTATCATGCAGGGGGGAAATAAAATGACTCAGTTATTGGAAATGAGTGTGGTAAGGACTAATGGCAAAGAGATTGCTGACTTCCGTATCCAAGCTCCAATTATTATACATGGACAAAAGGAAGGAAATCCTCGAGATATTAATCATACTGATTGCGTGATTAGAAGATATTATTTTGTCAGGGCAGAAAGGAAAAGAGATGCGGAAGATATTGAGAGAAGGTTAGAAGCAGAAGTATTAGAAGAAAGAAGATTTAATCTCCTTCTGTTACCTTATTGTTTAAGAGAGAATCTAATAGTTGACCTTGAAGACTTTAAAATTGAAGAAAAAGCTGTTGAGAAAATTCCTCTTAAAAGAAAAAGATTGTTTAAGAGAAATGATTATGGCATTCATTTATTGATTGAAGGCACGATGAGGGATTTAATCAGGGTTGAAGACTATTTAGCCTACATTCATGGCGGAGGCCTTAAAGTTGAAGCTGTAAAACGCGCAGAAGGCAGAAAACTTTGCGATTTTACAGAATTAGGGATGAAAATAGAGAAGGTTCCAATTGCAGCCGCATATACATTCACGACTGTTTATGAAATGACTTATATGGCAGGGATAGTATTGAAAAATTTTAGAGAGTATTTGGCTAAAAATTATGCCAATGGAGTGAAATTTACTGCAGATGAGTGCGGTGAGATAAGGGGAATTATTCATGGAGATGTAGAAAAGATTAAAGAAATAGCAGAATTTATAAGAAACGGCGGAATGGGATTGAAAGTGGAGGATGATGTTCTTCAGTTCAGATACAATATTAATGGGGTGCAAAATGATAACTGAATATATAATAGAAACGGCACGAGAAATAGGAACTCTTAGGAGATATGATTCTGCTTATTATAATGTGAAGAGGATGCCCATGATAATTGAAGGTATGAGCAGCAGGAAGACTCTTGAGAGAAGAGCTGCGGAGGAAGATGCTAGAAGTTATAGGGAAATTTTAGTTGAGGTAGCAAAATGACAAGTGAAAATCTAATTCTTTATGGAACGACTGCAGGATTTAAGCAGTATTCTGGAATGGTTGAGCAGGTGATGCTGGGGCAGGTTATGAAATGGAATGTAATGCCGGATAGTATGATGGGAATTGCATTTGATCAAAAATTCGTGAAGGAAATTGCTGAAAAGTCAGGGATGCCGCTCAAGCAGCATTTAGACTTTTACGAAGGAAAGCATACTAAATTAGAATTTGCTTCTCAAAGGCAGGAATTAGCAGAAGTGAATGATGGTCAAGACGGGGCTAAAATACTAATGCATATTAGCGGGACATTTGAACGGCTTACTGAGAAAAGGACATTCTGGAGAAGGAAATTAAAGCATTATGAATCTAACGCAGATTTAATAGCGAGAGTAAGAAATTCAGACGAAGATAATTTTTTTGAAATTCCTTATCACGGAAGGATGATTGTAAACGGGCCTAATTACGCACTTCGGGGATTTGGAGAGTTTCTTCTTCAAGATTGTACGAGCAAAGAGTATAAATTTAATCTTGTCTCAAAAGCTCAGCATATGGCTTTTATTGAGGTGAATAAATGAGAAAAAATTTAGTATCTTTAGTTTCTGCAGGGTTATTTGTGGCTAGTTTTTTAAGTCAGAGTTATGCATCCAATAGCAATCCTCCTAATTCTCTTCAGACACAGACTAATAATTATAGCATGAATAATATTGAAATAGCTGAAAGAGCAAGGGGCATAAGCAATCTGTTGATTTTCTCTGGAGGCAGATTAAATGAGTAACCAAATTGAAAATCTAGAATGTGCAATGGGAATTAATGAACAGACTTTGTCATTTGTTGAGGACAGACTGAGACAAAATTCTTTTGATAGGCAGGCATTAGAAGTTAAAAGAGCAGCTTTAAATCAAGTAGAAGAATGGATTGCTGAGGCTGAGCAAGTCCATGGAAATCATCATGTGGCTAACCTTGGTAAGATACAGCATAATAAATATTCTGGCCAAGCTAAATATATAATTGCAGAAATAAAAGCTGGAGCATTAGATTCTTTAAAAAATATTCTTGTTGTTGATGATCAATATGGCAGGGCCAATAATTCTACGTTTTTTGAGAGATATGGTAATGATAAAGTAGAGGGTTATCGCTTTATACTTGAAGATGCTTTTGAGGGGGTTCGATACAATGCTAAAAGAGTTATAGAACGTATCAAATCTGAAGGATCTATTCGCGGAGCTTTACTCGATTTAGATTTTGGTAAGCAAGAGGGATATGGAGAAGTAATTCTTGCAGGGATGAGGGTACATTATCCTGAAATTCCTGTTTTAATACACTCTTTTAATAACAATTCGCAAACACTTTTAAGATGTTTGTCCAATGGGGCTGTGGGTGCAATGCCTAAAGTTCCCACTTGTTTTATTATGAAGGAATTTTTAGATAGACATATTAGATAGAGTTATCTTATTGAGCAGAGATTCATAACTCATTTAATACTCAATAGGCTATTAGTTGTATGAGGCGGAAAAACAAGCATTTGACTTCTGGAGTTCGGTATAATGCTAAGAAAAGGAAGCAGAGAACAGGAGGCAGCGCAGCTCAAAGGTCTGTTGGAAACAACACTAAAAACTATCTTAAACATTGAGTAACTTCAATTAAAATTGAAGTCAAATCAGTATTTATAAACTAAATACATTTAACTAAAATATGAACAAAGGAATATTGGCTTTAACCATAGTGGCTGTTTTGATTTTGGCAGTTGTTGCAGCTTTTGCTTTTTATTATCCTTTTGAGAAAATAGACACTCCTGCTGAAGAATTAGAATATAGGGAAGTTGGAAAAGGAGAGTATGGGGCTATTGAAGAAAAAAAAGGAGTGGTTGTTAGAAGCTCGGAGGAATGGGCTGATTTATGGGCCGATTTATTTCCAACTCAGCAAATAGCTTCTGCAATAAACTTTGATGAAAACATGCTTATTGCTGTTTTCTCCGGAGAGAAGTCTACAGGAGGTTATAGTGTAGAAATTAAAAGAGTGGATGAATTTGCTGATAAGATCCAGGTAAGTGTTATTGAAAATATGCCTGGAGAAGGTTGCATAGTTACCCAGGCGCTGACCTCTCCTTATCATATTGTTGAAATTGATAAGAGCTCCAAGCCTGTCGAGTTCAGCTTTTCAAATAATACAATAAACTGCTAGAGAATAAAAATTTAAAGAATGGAAAGAAAAAGAAATATAGACGTCATTATTTACGGCATATTATTTGTCTTGCTGTGGATTTATGTATTTTATTTAAGGCAGACCTGTGAGGAACTTGGGTGCTTAGCAATTATTATCCCTTTAACTTTGATTGGCATAATCAGCGTTATTGAATTTGTTATTTGCATATTCGTTTTATCAAGGAGACGTATAGTTACTTTGGATAGGATGGTGGTGTTTGTGATAAGTGGACTGATAACATTGTTCTCAGCTGCTTTTGCGGTTTATGCGGCTGTCAATAATTAGCTTTTTCCAGGAATGGAATGTTGTTTTTTGTTACAATTATCTTTAAATAAATGTGGGGCAGATACAAGGAATGGCTAAATATAAATATCGATGTCCTCGGGAAGATTGGAGCGAGGTTTTTGGGACAATGCTTGGTGTTATGAATACTCATCATAGAGAATATGCTACAGGTCTTCAAATGCTTTTAGGCAGATGGATTAGAGAGAGAATAGAATTATATGGTCCTGGGAAGGGTCTTTCTCTTGAACGATTAGATCGGGGGGCGAGAATGAGGGACCAGTCTCCGATGGCCCATATAGCATATTTGTTTGGCCAGCCAACTCCTGAGAAATGGATGATGGAATTTATTGTTTGCGCAGACTTTGATTTTACAGGAGCTAGGAAGAAAGCAGCATAATCTCTTTGTCTAATTGATAAATATTATATATTATAGAGTCATTCTATCTGAATGTTCAAGGGGTTGAGAAAATTGGCTTTTAGGGGATATAGACTTGCAATTTATCTTCTGGAAGATCCTATTGATGTTTGCATAAGGGAAGAGATAGAATATGAAGAGGAAATAGATAGAATGAGTGCAATTCTTAGAGCAAGCACTAGATTTGTAGAGAAATCAACTGATTTTATAGAAAAAAACAAACCCTTTTACTTGCCTAAACAGATGGAAAAGTTAGAAAGGCAATTTAGTTTTTATGCATTTCTTTATGAAAAAGTAATGCGCGACGAGAGAGTTTATCGAGAGATTGAGCCCCGGCTTTTTGAGAAATGGAATACTGCCTCAAGAAAATTAGAGGATTTATTTGAAGAGTGTTATTTTAATTGACTTATTCTTTCAGTATCAATGAGGTGAAGTCATTAGTATTCTATTTGATAAAATATCTGCCTATTGGGACCTTCACTAAAGCAACACAATCAAGGAGAGTGGGTATATGCTGAAAGATTATCTAACAAGGGCAATATTTAAATATAAGTTAATTCTCGATAGATATGATAAAAGAGGGTATAAAGAGTGAAATTTGAGAGAAGAAAAGCGCGTTTCCATAAAAAAATTGATAGAGTTAACCTTGCACTATATACTTGTTTTGGCGTAGCTATTTTGCTTCTTGCTTTTAATTTTCTTCCAATGACCTCATATGTTATTCTTAACCCTTTAACTGCAAATAGCACTAATACTTATGTTGCCAGCCTTTATTTCTTCCTGCCTGATGGAATTTATACTGCTAATGAGAGGATTGAGCTTAGGGGATATCTTTATCTAACTAATTATACTTCAAACGGAACTCTCGTATCTAGTTATATGCCTGTTACGAATGAAAATATTAATATCACTATAAGGGACAGCAATGGGAATTATTCTTTAAATTACACTTTGACAACTGATTCTAATGGGAGCTTTTACTCAAGAAGCGATTATAATACAACTGCAGTGCTAGTTAACGCGCCTTCTTCTGCAGGAAACTATTATATAAGGGCGCAGTATATAAGTCCGAATAGTGCTGTTTGGTATTCAGATGTTAATTTTAAAGTAAGCAATAAGAATGTTGATGCATTTAAGGTAAGTCCCCTTAAGGCAAGATACAATCCTTCTGAAACTATGGTGGTTAATTTAGAAGCTTATAGGCTTGTAGGGGACAAAAGCTTGTCTGTAAGCGGTGTAGATATCAATGGTACATTGCTTAATTCTAGTAAGAGTGTCTTGAGCACATTTAACTGCACAACTGGGGAGAATGGCAAATGCGCTGTAAGCTTTACGGCGCCATCAAGTTATGGAGGTTATATATTGGAGGTTGCAGATTTCAAGGCATTTAGCAATTTTCAGGTTATTCCTTTCTCATTCAATATTTATATGAAAGATGAATTGGGAGAGTCAGTTAAGAATACCTTTTCTATTGGAGAACAGGGCAAGGTCGAGGTAAGAGTAACAAACGCATCTTCTTCTGATGTTTATTCTTTTGATGGATACATAGCAGACTCATCGGGTAATGTTGTAAAGACTATAAATTCAACAACTCTTAATAACAATAATTCTTTTAGCAATTCTTTCTTATTTACTGTTGATTCATTGAGTTTTAGCTCTTATGGCTCTTACTCTGCTTATGTTACAGTAGTTAAGAGCGGTGATGGGAATATTTCTACTTCTACATCATTTAATGTAAGAGATTGGGAATTATCGATTAGTAAAAAAAGTATAAGTTCAGGGTTTGAATATGAATATAGCGCATTTGCAAGTTCTGTACTAAAATTGGAGTCTTATCCAAGATATAGGTCGAATGGCTCATTAATAGCTAACCTGAGCGCAGGATTGTTCACAGCGGTCCTTAAGGATAAATTAAATAATATCATAACAGACAGTAATATGACTTGGAACTCAAGTTGTGGCAAAAATGGATGTTATGAGTTCTCATTAATTGCTCCAAATATAACTGGTAAATATAACCTCTATACTAGTTTAGTATATGGGGGAAACACCCAGACCGATAGCAAGACATTGAATATAATAGAAGGAGTCATGTCTGCTCAATCAACTGATAGAGATGGGAATATAAAAGAGTTATTTGGAGCAAAAGAATATGCTTATATCTCTCTTAGTGTCTATAATTCCAGTAATGCAGGATATAATCTTACTGATGTGGAAGTCTTTAATGTGGTATATGCTAACGGTTCAGAGATAACCTACGCTAATTTAAGTTCATTTGATTCTGTGAATTCTTCCGATTCTACTTATCAATGGGCTTGGAATTCTAGTTTGCAGAGGATAAAAATAGAGACGCCTCATTTTGGAGGATTATATAATATATATCTTTTCGGCAATAATAGGACATTGGGTGCAATCTCGCAGTTTATTGTCAACCCCTATGATTCATGCATCGTTTCTAAGAATACACCTGGACAGGTAAGTGGGAGTGGAGCATATTATGTCTGGCAATTCAAGACTTCTGATACTGTTTATTTTGAGTTGAAGTTAACACAAGCGAATAATCCTCTAGGCAAGGCTTCCGCACGAAATTCAACGAATAGTAGTGCATATGGCATGGGATCTGCTTGCTCAACAGATTCTACAAAACAGGCTGTCAATAATGCTACTATAACTGTTTTAGATATTAGAAATTCTGAATCTGGAGAGGTTCAGCAATTCAATTCTACTGAATCAAATTGCCAGGCGAGCGATAGCTCGGGAGGCTATAGTTGCACTCTGAAACCTATAAGCAAATGGTCTGGGGGTATTCAGAATGTAAAGTTTAATGTTGCTGGAAATGATGGAACAACAAGCGAAGTCTATGGCACATTTGAAGCAAGAGCATTCTATCTTTATGGGTGGACGTCTAATTGGCAGAATAGTCCTTCAAACAATATTTCACTTAGCATTAGATTATACGAGGCAGGAACAAATTATTGGAGCACTTATGGAAGCAGTGGGGGGATAAGCGGAACAGTCGCATTGAAGAAGGTGGAATATATGGGCGGGGACGGGGAATGGATATGGCCCCCTGTAGATTCTGGATATAATATTTCAAATGTCAATTCTAGCAGTATAACTACTGGAAGCGGGACATTAAATATACCTGCTTCTTCTGCTTCTGGAGGAGTGTGGAAAACCGGAAATTATCGGGCTGTATTGCAGGCCACTACCTCTAATGGAGACAGTGATTATGGATATGCGTGGTTTGGAGTAAAATTATGGGACGTTTATGGCAATCCTATAGAGTGTGGAAGTAACGGGTGCAATTATAAGAATTATTTTAATTCAAAGGAGAATATTACTTTATATGTAAAGATAAGTCGTGCAGGAAATTATAATGATGCAGGCGGACAGGATATTTATGGAAATGTGAGCATTGGAATTAAGAAAATACAGGATTGCAGAAAGTGGCCTTGCAAAGAGCTTAATTCCAGTGAATATACTGCTACTACTACAAATGTTAATTCCTCCAGTCCAAATTATTGGAGTGCAAATATCAATAATCAAAGCAATTATCTGATTTATATTAATAAGACTGGAAATAGCTGGGGCAGCGGTTATTATTCAGCTACTTTGGATGTTAATGGCACTGATACTGGATATGCATGGTTCAATACTATTGCCTTTTATGTCGAGGCATATCCAGTGCATCAAAATGGAACGACTTCGAGATCGAGTATAAGGAACGGAGAGCCAGCTATATTTAATGTGACTGCAACTAAATCGTACAAGAATTCTTATTCATATAATAATGGTTCTAATCTAATTTATGTAAGGTACAACGCTTCAGATTATGTTAATGTAACAATTGAGGACATAGTTCTAAGGAGCTGGGATAGCACAACTTATGCTCAGAGAGAATATAACTATCCAGAGGATATCAATATTAGTTCTATTAGTGTAAATGGAAATAAATTAATTAACATCACTTTCTTAAACGGTAGTTGGCCTACAGGATATTATAGCGGAGAAATATCGATGAAGAATAGTGATAATGAGAGTTCTACATCCTGGTTATGGTTTAATGTACAACCTTTTAGAGTCCAAATCAATTCTAATGATTATAGTATTGATAGGACTCAATGTGTCAATACGACCTTGTTGGTCTATGAGCCTGATTGGAGCAATAGTTTATTGATTGGCAATTACTCTGTTGTTGAGGTTTATGAAACTATCTGGAGCGGCATGTCAAATAGTAAGATAAGTTACACAAATTATACTAACTCCACCTTTAATTCAAGTTCAAACATTTTATTCTGCCCTAATAGCGGAGCTTGGGGGTCTGGAAGCTGGGGAGGATATCATTATCTGAATGTTATAGTCACAGATAATGATAATAACAATAATCAATCAGGGTGGCTTTCATTTAGAGCAGTTCCTTTCCAATTAAGCTGGGGATCTGTCTCAGGAGGCACTAGTAAGCAAACAAATCAGAATATTGCAGTCACTGCATATCTCAATACTTCTTCTGGCGTAGCAGCTAGCGGTAATTTGACCAGCTTATATCAGTGGAGATATGATAATTATCAGAGCACGCGAGAGGAGTATGTGTTTAAGGTTGGAAATTGCTATTCCAATGTTTCTGGACAGTGCACTGTTAATGGGAGCAGTTCAATCACTATCTATGCTCCAAGCGGAGGGTGGAAGGTAGGATATAATTACATTTATTCATCATGGGCTTCTGCGACTGACTCTTCTTCTGTTGTGGAAGACTATGGTGGGATTTATATTGAAGGCCGAGCAGCATACAGCGGGTCATTTGATAATGTGGATAGCAATGGATATTGGAAATATGATTTTACCAGCAGTGATAATCTTACCATAAGGCTTAATGTAAAAGATTTAAGCTTGAATTCTGCTGATGCGACGGTGACTAATGTTTATTATTCTCTGCCAGGGGATAGTTGTTTTGATGAATGGTGCAGAACTTATTCTGCGGCAAGTTGGCAGATAATTGGCGGGGGAACTTCTACAACCAGTGGGAAAGCAATTCTCAAGCTTACAGTGCCTTCTAGCGGTTGGACGAAAGGAACTTATTATATAAAAGCTAGCGTATCAGGAAGTAATGGGACTGCAACAATTACTGGTGGAACTCTTAGAGTGAAGGATATGGTGGCTCCAAATATTACAGTAACTTCACCAAGCAATAATATTACTTATACCACTTCGGTTGCATCTATTAATTTCACAACTAGCGAGGCAAGCCAATGCAGTATATATGTATTAAATTATAATAACTTCAATTCATGGTATTGTGGAGGCATTGTTGGAAATGCGAGTAACTCCACTAATTCATCATCCTCTGCAAACACCATTGCGGCGTGCAATACTACTTATTATGGATTTAATGGAACAAGATATTATTACGCTTCTATTTCGAGCACTTACTATTCAACGTATGATGGTCAAAATTCTACATGGTATTCAGGAGCAACCGGATTCAATACAGGGGGAACAACCCATGGTTATCTGCTAAATATTAGTCGATTCCCTGCTCAAAATTATGGTTTGCAAGTCTATTGCTATGATACTGACTATAATTATGCTACAGAATGGAGGGCCATAAAGGCAAATGTGACTGGATGATGAGCAAACTTAATTTTATAAGTCTGGCAGGAGTATTTTTATTAGTAGCTTTTATTGGATTTTCTTCTGCTGTATTGACCGTGACTAGTCTTGCTTGTCCTAGCGCAGTATCTGTAGGACAGCAATTTACATGCACAGCAACAATTGCCGCTTCTGGAAGTGCGCATACCGTAAGCTATTTAGAGATTCATGGGGATAGCAATAATTGGCTTGAACAGGCAAGTTATAGGGTAGATTATCCAAGTGTGCAAGTTGCCCAGGATACTTCTCAAACCTTCGATATAAGCGGTCTTATATCCGTTGCAAGTGGAACTGATAATGGTTTCTCAAAGATAATTGTTGATGGTGTCACGCATCAGGAAGATGCTATAACGACTGTAGAAGTTAATACTATAAATATAGTAACTTCAGTCTCTAATTCAGAATCCAGCAAGGCTATGGGGGGCAATATTACTGTTACAACGGAAATTACTGCAGGCGGAGATTTGGATTCAGTCACTCTTACCCATACTGTAAATTCTGGAGGGTGTTCAATCATAAATCAAAACTCTTCTTTTGACCTTGGGGAGATGAATCATGATGATTTAGTATCCAGGACTTGGACAGTGACGATGGGAGAGAGCGGAGATTGTGTTTATACAATCAGTGCTTCAGCCACTACTGGAGGAGCCACTAAGATAGACTCTACTCAAAATAGCATTGATTGTTCTGATTGCCCAGAAGAGGCTGCTGCAGGAGGTGCTGCAGCTGGAGGCGGCGGCGGGGGCGCAACGAGTGTTGCGGCAGTAAATGAACTGACTGGTCCAGTCACATATGATTTGGGAGTAAACGAAAAAGTAGACTTTAAGATGGGCGGGGAAAATCACTCTGTGACTGTTTTAAATTTGACTGCAATAGAAGCAGAATTAATTGTGCAAAGCACGCCTCAGCAATTTAAACTCGCTATAAAAGGGGAAAAAGAAGTGGATTTTGAGGGTGATAGTGAGATGGACTTGAGAGTAAAACTAGATTCTGTCAATATTCTTACTAATAAAGCCAAGATAACTATTACACCCTTAGTTATCAAAAAGGTTCCTGGTTCAGCAGATGATTCTAAGTCAACTGCCTCTGAAGGAGATGGCCAAGGAGAGAGTGATAAAAAAGCAGGAGAAAATGCAGGGGAGAGGAGAGAGAAAAGCAGTAATACTGGAATTTATATACTAGTCATTGCGATTGTAATTGTTGTGTTAGTGATTCTTTATTTTGTATATAAAAAATATATTAAAGAGAATTTGTAGTTCTAAAATAGGCTTTTTAGCCCCATAATATAGAGAATTCTGATAATTTGTATAGCATTTGTTCAGAATTCTCTATCTGGATAATTCTGAAAAAAATATTAATCAACAGAATTATCCATACTTTAAAATCTTCCAATAATAGTTAGAAGATGGATGAATTTTTAGATAGACATGAACTGCCCATTCAGTCAATTCTTGAAAGAGACGAGGCGTTGACTGCAACTGTGCCGATTCATCAAGAGGTACTTTCTATGCATCATGGACTGAGAACTTCTTCTTTACTTCTGGTAGATGCCCAAGCAACTGTTTCTCAATGGTATAATGAAGATATGGATTATTACCGTGCTGTTCTTAAGAACGATGAATGTGATTCATCTTGGCTTAAAGGGTATGAGAAGTTTAATCCAGAATGGAGGTTAAGGGGGGAGAAGGGCAAGCATGGTTTCTTGAAATTGTTATGGGAAGAGGGTAAAGAAAAACATTCTATTGCTTACCTTCCAATTCCTGTAATTTTATATGTCAAGAATTGAGTTTTCTAAAACTCGTTAGTCAATAATCTTTAGATTCTTGATGACCATCAAAAACTAAAAGTTTTTGAGGCTTTAGTGGTGAGATACAGAAAACTCAATTCTTGAGCATGCTCAAGAACCAGCCTTTGTCACGCCAGCCACTTTAGTGGCTGGTTCTTGACATAATCAGTATGATGAAAATCACACATTTTATACTGCTGAAAAAGCGCTTGGAGGAAGATGGGTCGAATGTATTGCTAGATCTGCGACTCATCCAGAGAGGGTATATATGTCTCCTGAAAAGATGCGCAAGTATGGAGTTGAGAATTCACTTGTTAAAATAGAACCTGAACGGGGAATTGCCCAGGTGATGGGATTTGCTTTTTGTTCTGACAATAATGATAATCTTGCAAAGGCACTTTTATTGAGGGATTTTGCTGTTTTTTATCACAATCGCCTTTTGGAGACTGTTAAAGAAGAGCAAGGAAAGGCGTTTGTTGAATAATTGATAGTATATAATCTATAAGCGGTTTACAAACCGTAGTTACTGCATGTCCGAGGGGATGATGTTGATGTAATAATTAGGTAATGGATTGAGGACCGCCGAAGATGACATAAGAATTCTCAAATAATAGCCGCCAATCGGCGGAAGTAAACACTTGCACCCGAAGGCAGAAATTACATAAACAATAGTTGCCTTCGGG
>Ga0209211_10007114_pt1 | contig 15839 bp, 12 predicted proteins | sample RifGroA2_FD_183992 | JGI IMG/M metagenome (GOLD analysis project Ga0209211, IMG submission 183992) | Groundwater microbial communities from Rifle, Colorado, USA - Groundwater A2 (SPAdes) (version 2) | ecosystem: Environmental > Aquatic > Deep subsurface > Groundwater | place: Rifle, Colorado... | reverse complement strand
CCGAATTTCTGGCGGAGTCCGACGTGAGCCGACCCAAGAACGATACTTTCCTGCGCGCCCTTCTCAAAGAGCCGACCGAATATACGCCTCTCTGGCTGATGCGCCAGGCTGGCCGTTACCTTCCCGAATATTGCGAAACCCGCAAACGAGCCGGTAACTTCCTGAACCTGTGCAAGTCGCCAGCCATGGCCTGCGAGGTCACGCTGCAACCGCTGGCCCGCTATGATCTCGATGCCGCCATCCTGTTCTCCGACATCCTGACCGTGCCCGACGCCATGGGCCTCGGCCTCTACTTCGCCGAAGGCGAGGGGCCGAAGTTCGAGCGCCCGCTGCGCGAAGAATGGGCCATCAATAACCTGACCGCGCCAGATCCCTACGAGCATCTCGGCTACGTGATGGACGCCGTCTCGGAAATCCGCCGCGCCCTGGATAACTCGGTGCCCCTCATCGGTTTCTCTGGCAGCCCCTATACACTGGCCTGCTACATGGTCGAAGGCGAGGGCTCAAGCGATTTCCGTAACATCAAGGGCATGCTCTACAACCGCCCGGACCTGCTGCACCGCATCCTGTCAGTGACGGCTGATTCCGTGATTGCCTACCTGAATGCCCAGATCGACTGCGGCGCCCAGGCCGTGATGATCTTCGACACCTGGGGCGGTTCGTTGTCCAACGCGGCCTACGAGGAATTCTCGCTGCAATACATGCGTCGCATCGTTGCCGGCCTGAAAAAGGAAAAAGACGGTCAGCGCATTCCGAGCATCGTGTTCACCAAGAATGGCGGCCTGTGGCTCGAAAAAATAGCTGATATCGGCTGCGATGCGGTCGGCCTCGATTGGACCATCGACATCGGCGAAGCCCGCCGTCGCGTTGGTGACAAGGTAGCGCTCCAGGGCAATCTCGATCCGAATGTACTGTTTGCGCAGCCGGAAATCGTCGCAGCCGAAGCGAAAAAAGTGCTCGACAGCTTCGGCCCGGCCAATACCGGCCACGTTTTCAACCTTGGGCACGGCATTTCCCAATTCACTCCGCCGGATAGCGTTACCGCACTCGTCGAGACGGTCCATTCATACAGCCGAGTATTACGTAAGTAATAGCTATAAGTGAGGGGCAAGGCTTGACTTATGCACAGAGTTTTGCCTCTCGCCAAAAATAAAATCCAAAAACCCCTTGACTCAGCATTGTTATTTAAATTATTGAATTTAAACGAATAATGATGTTGCTCAATATTTCGGCAAAGTGACGTAATCCTTACCAAACCGTTACCTGGCGCCAAAGTCAAAAAGAAATCCACAAAGTTATCCACAGTTTTTGTGGACAACTCAAAAACCCCGGTTTGGGGTCGCAATAAATCCGAATTTTTGGAGAAATAACGGCTTTGGCCGGTAAATCCATGCCCGTTTTACGCGTCGCCCTCGATTTGCCGTTACATCGCCTTTTTGATTATCTGGCTGAAACGGCGTCGACCGCAGATATCGGCTACCGGGTTCGCGTCCCATTCGGGCGTGGCGAGAAACTGGGCGTTATCGTTGACGTGGTTGGCGAAAGCGACTGGCCACTGGATCAGCTGAAGCGGGCAGTCGAAATTCTGCGCGACTTGCCGCCACTGCCGGCCGATTTCTTTCGGCTCTGCGAATTCGCAAGTACTTACTATCAGGCCGCATATGGCGAGGTCGTTCTGCAGGCCTTGCCGGTCGGGCTCAAGCGTCTCGATCCACCGGATCGCCGCAGCGGACGCGCCACGCGAAAGCCGGAGGCAATTCAGCCACCAGCCCTGACCGAAGAACAAGCCACGGCTTTGGCTGCCATCGACCCGGCCGCCGGTTTTTCCGTCCATCTGTTGCATGGCGTGACCGGCAGCGGCAAAACAGAGGTCTATCTACGCCTTGTCGAGCAAGCCTTGGCCGCTGGGCGGCAAGCCTTGTTGCTGGTCCCGGAAATCAACCTGACGCCACAGCTGGAGGGCCGGGTTCGCGCACGCTTTCCTGAGGCCGGCGTCGTCTCCCTGCATAGCGAACTAGCCGAGGCAGCGCGCGAGCGCAACTGGCGGGCAGCTTTTGCCGGCGAGGCGAGCATCATTCTCGGTACCCGGCTGTCGATCTTCACGCCCATGCCCCGGCTTGGTTTGATTGTTATCGACGAAGAGCACGATCCATCATTCAAGCAGCAGGACGGCATGCGTTATTCGGCGCGCGATGTTGGCGTTTTCCGGGCGCATCAGCTGGGCATTCCCATTCTGCTTGGCTCGGCGACGCCATCGCTCGAGTCGTGGGCGAATGCGCAGGGCGGGCGCTATGGCCTGCTGACCCTGAATCAGCGAGCCAATCCGGAAGCAACGCTGCCGGCAGTGCACATCATCAATACGCGCAAAATGGTTTTGAAGGAGGGGGTCAGCGAGCCGTTGATTGCCGCCATCACGGAGCGTCTGGCGCGTGGCGAACAGAGCCTTGTCTTCCTCAACCGTCGTGGTTATGCGCCGGTGCTGGCTTGCCCGGCTTGCGGCTGGATTTCGCGGTGTACGCGCTGTGCGGCCAACATGGTCTTGCACCTCGCCGACCGCCGCCTGCGCTGCCATCACTGCGGTTGCGAGCACCGTGTTCCGAAAGCCTGCCCGACTTGCGGCAATCAGGACATCCACCCGTTTGGGCGCGGTACGCAGCGTCTTGAGGCGTGGCTGCAGGAGCAGTTTCCCGAAGCGCGCGTCCTGCGCGTCGACCGTGATTCGGTGAAGAGTCGCAAGCAGTGGGAGGCCATGCTGGATCTCATCCATGGTGGTCAGGCCGACATTCTGGTCGGCACCCAGATGCTGGCCAAGGGCCACGATTTTCCCAAGCTGACGCTGGTCGGTGCGCTCGGCGCCGATGCCGCCCTCTACGCCGCTGACTGGCGAGCACCGGAGCGCCTGTTCGCACAGTTGATGCAGGTTGCCGGGCGGGCCGGCCGGGCTGAACTGAAGGGCGAAGTGCTGATTCAGACCGAGTATCCGGATCACCCGCTGTTTGCCGCGCTGGCCGATCACGACTTCCCCGGATTCGCCGCCCAGCAGCTCAAGGAACGCGAGCAGGCCGGCTTCCCTCCCTACGCCTTCCAGGCCGTGTTGCGCGCCGAGGCGCCGGAAATGGCCGATTCCATTGCCTTCCTGAACACGGCTGCCGCTTTGCCGATGATCAGCGAGCACGAAAACGTCATGATCTATGACCCGGTGCCGATGAAGCTGGCCCGGCTGGCCAATCTGGAGCGTGGCCAGTTGCTCGCCGAATCCTGTTCGCGCCCGGCCTTGCAGAATTTCCTGCCGCGCTGGCGGGAGGCGATCGAAGGCATCAAGGCGCCGTCGAAACTGCGCTGGCACATCGAGGTTGATCCGCTCGAGTTTTGAGTTGATTGATTTCGACGATTGCGGCACGTCCCTTGCAGTGGAGTCATTCCAAACCGTGCAAGGAGTTCATCATGAAAATTCAGGAATCGAACGTTCAACTGTCGGCCACGCATGAAGCCAGCCGCAGCCATTCGCTGGAGATAACCACGGAGCGAGAGTTTCGCGGCATTTTCAGTCATCTTGCGCTGAGCCCGGATGAGGCGCGGACTACAGAACGGCAGAATTTCCAGAAGCTTTTACAATCGCTGATCGACGCCATCATGGCGGCAATGGATGGCAAAAAAGTTGAGGAAAAGTTTGCCGCCGGCGACGCGATGCCGGCTAAGTCGGCCGAGTCGGCTGCGCCGAGACGTGGCCTGGAAATCGACTGGCAGCGTACGATCCGGGAAAGCGTCACTGAGTCAGAAAAGACGACAGTTTGCGGCAACGGTTCGGTAACGACTTGCGATGGCAAGGTGATCAAGTTCGACTACGCGCTGGCCATGGAGCGCAATTACGCCAGCGCGAAGGTCGAAGAAGAGAGCGGCACGGTCAAGCTGAGCGATCCGTTGATGCTCAGTTTCAACGGTATGGCCTGCGAGCTGACTGAGGATTACATCAGCTTCGATCTGAACGCCGATGGCACGGCCGAGCAGATTCCCGGCATCGGCAAGGGTAGTGGCTATCTGGTTCTGGACCGGAACGGCAATGGCAAGGCCGACGATGGCAGTGAGTTGTTTGGCGTGGCCAGCGGCAATGGTTTCGCCGATCTGGCCAAACTCGACGACGACCACAACGGCTGGATCGATGAGGCCGACGCCGCTTTCAGCCAGCTCGGCGTCTGGTCGGGCGACGGTTTCGGCTCGCTCAAGCAGCAGGGCGTCGGGGCCCTCTTCACTTCCACGGTCAACGCGGAATTTTCGCTAAAAACGAAATCCAACGAACTGCTTGGGCAGATTCGGGCGGCCGGGCTTTATCTCTCCGAGGCGGGGGAGGTCGGCCACATGCAGCAGGTCGACCTCGTTGTCTCAGACTTGCCGGCGGGGTCTGAGCATCCAGAGCAGGGCCAGAAACTGGCCGCCTAAGAGCGTGAAGAAGGCGGTGCGGAAAGCCGCATCGCCAGCCCAGCCTTGGGCCTGCAGGGCATCGACGAGTATGCCGATGCCCCATTGCAGGCCGAAGGCGCCGGCAAATACCAGCAGATTGAGCGCGGTGTTCGCCCGTCCCGAGAGCGCCGACGGGAAGGCCTGGGCGACCAGCGAATAGGAAACATTGGAGAGCGAAAAACAGGCGCCGAGGACAGGCCACAGCAGGTTGCCGGCGAAGCCTGGCAGGCAGGTAATCAGGGCGAGCAGGCCGATGGCGAGGAACATTGCACCGCGATAAATGGTATCGAGCTTGATTCCGCGCCGCACCAGTCCGGTGGCGAAGAAGCCCATGAACAGGAAGCCGGCCAGCATGGCGCCGCTCATCCAGGTCAGGCGGGCGGCAATCGCCGCGCCTTCGAGCCCTTCCATGACCGTCATCCAGCGCGCTACCCACAGGCCCTGCACGGCCATGAAGCCGCCGGTAAACCAGAAGCCCATTGGTGCGTAGCGCCAGAAGTGCGGGCTGGAAAAAATGCTTTTTACCCCGGCCATCTGGGCGGCGAAGCCCGTTCCGCCTTCCTCGCCAGGCTTGTCGGGGGCGACGAACCAAAGCGTCGCGGCGACGGCCAGCGTAGCGGCGGCCAGGCCGAAAGCTATTTCCTGCCAGGTGGCAAAGCCGAGCGCCATTTCCAGCGGCTTCGAGGCGGCCAGCGCGCCGAGGCCGCCCGAGGCCATGACCCAGCCGGTCAGCGAGGCTTGCCGTTCGGGCGGGAACCACTGGGCAAAGGCCTTGAACGAAGCCATCAGGCAGGCCGAAACGCCAAGCCCGATCATGGCGCGGCCAATGGCCAGGCCGCCGAGGGCATCGGACAGGGCAAAAACGGCAGCACCAGCGGCGGCGATGAGCAGCAGGCCGGCCTCGACGCGACGCGGGCCGAAGCGGTCGAGCAGCATGCCGAGCGGCAACTGGGCGGCTCCGAAGGCAAGAAAATAGGTGCTGGTCAGCAGGCCGAGCGCGTTGTCGCCGAGATTGAGTTCGCGGGCGAGAACCGGCCCGATGACGGCATTGGCCGTTCGGTAAAGATAGGACAGGAAATAGCCGGCGGCAAAAGGCAGGAATAGCCTGATCCACAGGCGGCGAGCGTCGGTATCGTTCATTGGTTTTCAGGTTTTGCGTGGAACGTCGCCGGTGTAGGCGATATTTTTTCTGGATTTTTTCGGAGCCATTCGACACGCGAAACGATCTTTTGTTGCCAGTTTTTGGCGATGCCGGGGCTGGCGGCGAGTTTTTCCAGATCGGCGAGGGCGGGGCGGTGAGCCTGCCAGCACAGCATTGCTTCGGCCAGCGTGAAGCTCCCTTCCGCCGCCCGCAGTAGTTCCAGCGTATCGCCCGGTGTTACCCGGCCGGGAGTGACAACCCGCCAGTACCAGCCGGTCAGTCGATGTTCGGCGATGAAGGCTGCCATGCCGTCGCTGGCGAAGCGTTCATCAATTTTCCAGCACGGATTGCGCGGCTGGCAAACCTGCAGCTCGGCGCTGCCCAGGCGCCAGATGTCACCGATCCGGACGTCGTTTTCGTCGAGTTCGGCCGTCGAGATGTTTTCGCCGAGGCTGCCGATGACGAGCTGCGGCGCGGCCTCCGGGAAGCGCTCGGCCAGCTTGGCATAATGGCGCGCCGGGTAGAGGTGGACGGCTTTTTCCGGGCCACCGTGCACGCGGCGGTCGGCCTGCTCGTCACCGATGAAGCCTTCGGGGCCGAGTTCGAGCCGGCCGACCGCCGGCTGCTTGTACATGCCAGTCGGGCGACCGGACTCAGGGAGCGGCCGAATGCCGCCGATGAAGAGGGATACGTGTGCCATGGTCGCCGGATTTTGCCATCAATCCCATAACCACGCTGCGCCGCGTACCCCCGAGGAATCCCCATGCATCGGTGGCAGAAACTTTGTGTTAAAAACGTCCGAAAAAACGTGTCGACCGCAGCATTCCGGCAAATGACGGTATAGCCGCTGCATTTTCGACAGGCCGCCACCGATGACGATGACCTGCGGATCGAGAAGGTTGATGACGCCGGCCAGGGCGCGGCCGAGGCGATCTTCGTAGCGGCGCAGCGAAGCTTCGCAGGCGAGGTCTCCGTCGGCTGCAAGGCGGTCGATTTCGCTCGCGCTCAGTGTTTGTCCGGTGTGGCGGCAATGGTCGGCAGCCAGCGCCGGGCCGGAAAGATAGGCCTCGGTGCAGCCGGCGCGGCCGCAGTAGCAGGGCGGCAAGGGCAGGTCGTCGCCGCTCGGCAGGGGCAGCGGATTGTGGCCCCATTCGCCGGCGATGGCATTGGCGCCGGTCAGCACCTGCCGGTTGATGACGATGCCGCCACCGACGCCGGTCCCGAGAATGATGCCGAAAACGATCCCGGCATCCTGCCCGCTGCCATCGACGGCTTCGGACAGTGCAAAGCAGTTGGCGTCGTTGGCCAAGCGGATTTCACGCTGGAGCAGGGCCTGCAGGTCGCGCTTCAGGGGCTTGCCGATCAGGCAGGTGGAATTGGCATTCTTGATCAGGCCGGTGGCCAGCGATTCGGCACCGGGGATGCCGATGCCGACCGTGCCCCGTTGTCCGAGGCTGTTTTCGACGCTTTCGACCAGCCTGGCAATGGCTTTCAGCGTCGCCATGTAGTCGCCTTGTGGTGTCGGAATACGCTGGCGCAGCAATTCTCGGCCGTCGTCGGCCAATGCGATGATCTCGGTCTTGGTCCCGCCGAGGTCGACCCCGAGGCGCATCAGACGCGAACGGCGACGCCCTTGACGTTGCCGTAGGTGGTCGTCAGCGTGCGCAGGACGCTGGCGCCGGCTTCGAGCAGCAGCATGAAGAGGTTGCGTTCGGTGTACAGGCAGACCTGCTCGTGAATCCCGTATTTTTCGGCGAGTGCCGGCGAAAGTGCGGCAAAACGTTGGTCAACGCTCGATTCACTGGCGGCATAACCTTCGCTCAATTCAGAATGCAGGCCGAGGACGGAGATATACAACTTGCCGCCGATCTTCAGCTTGAGCAGCAGTTGCCGGACAATGCGGCGGGCCTCTTCGTAGGGCATGGCGCACAGGCCGCGCCGGACGATGATGATGTCGAATGGCTCGCCCTGGGGGTCTTCGGGCAGTTCGGGCATGGCGCAGGGAGCAAACAGGATTTCGTCGCGCAGGGCGGCGGCGAGTATTCGCCCCTCGATTTCCTGTTGCAGATCGGGATGGTCGGCAACGACCACCTGGGCACCGAGGCGGGCGAACTTGATCGACATTTCGCACCGTTTGTCGGGAAGGATCAGCACCGAAACGCGGTTATCGAAACGATGACGTTTGACGCACTCCTCGAGCGCATAGCGCTCAAGCTCGTCAGCCCCTGTCTCTAGCGGATTGGCGTTAATATTTGCTGTCATGCTCGTTGCCTCCCTCCGGCTCATTGTGCCCAAGGCGGGGCAGTGTGACAACCGGGAATCCATGCAGGGAAAGGAAAAACAATGTTAGTCCGCTTTTATTCCAGTGAAACGGGGGAATTGCTGATGTTCGCAGAGGCGGCCCGGCCGCTGTTGCAGGTCCTCGGCAAGGCAACGACGGCGCGAGGAACCTTTACGCTGGCCGAGATGGCGCCAGCTGCGCAGACCTTGCGCGATGCGGTGAAACGGGCCGAGGCGCCGCCGCCACCGCCGGATGAGGACGAACGGGACGAGACGGGGAAAAAGAAGGAGCCGGTCGTCGCCATGAGCCAGCGTGCCTGGCCGTTGATCGACATGCTGGAGCGGACCAGCAAGGGCGGGCCGAAAGCCAACATCGTCTGGGAAGCGTCGGCCGATTTCTGAGCGGGTGCTCAGTCGGCCGATTCGATACCGAAGCCGACAGCGATTCCGTCGATAACGGTGCGCAACGCCAGCTCGAACTGGCCGAAGACCGGTTCGGATGGCAATTCCCCCTCGCGCAGGGCCTTTTCGAGTGCCATGGCGGCATTTTGCAGGTCCAGCGCGCCGATCGTTCCGGCCAGCCCCTTGGCACTGTGGGCATGGCGTTCGGCGCTGACGAAGTCGCCACTGGCCAGGGTGGCGCGAATGACCTGAGGCGCATCGATCAGGCGGGCGTGAAAGTCGCGCAGGATTTTTTCATAGAGCGCCGGCTTGTTGAGCATGCGCTTGAGGCCATCGGCCTTGTCGATGCCGGGCAGGTCGGGTAGTCCGTCCCCGGCGTTCACGGACGTGCTCTCAGGTAACGGCTGGTGGCTTCCAGGGCATTCATTTCGGGTATCCCGGCATCATCGCTATGAGGCCTTGATGTTACCGTCATTGGCGCTTGGCTTCAATGAGCGGCGCGAATGGCCTGGCTTAAAAAAGCTCGATGTCGTCGTTCTTCTCTTTCATTTCGGCCATGAACTTGTCGACGGCTTCGTGCACCGGCATGCCGTGCATGACGGCTTCGAACATGGCGATTTCGTCGCGCGTCGTGTATTTGGCCCGGATTTTTTCCTGCAGGGAAACCCATTCGCTGGGGTTGTAGAGGCGTTGCCCATCGGCCACCAGGTCGCTGAGATCGCCCAGGCTGATGCCGACGTGCGCCAGCCGCTGGACCAGCTTGTCGTAGAACTGAAAGGCGATGATGGCCTGATGGACCATGCCCGAAACGTGGTCGGAGATACCGCTCAAATTTTGCTTGGCGACGCCGACTTCGCCCTGGTCGGGGAGGGTCTGCACGGTGTCGGAAATCATCCGCATGTAGCTGGCCATGCTGGTGAAGGAATTGGTCAGCACGTCGACTGAAGCGTTGCTGTCCTTCATGGCGGTTTCGATCTGCACGGCAGAGAGTTCGAGCATCAGCACGGTCTCGCGAACCTGACTCCAGTTAAGGTCAGGTGTGTGGGCGCTGGTGCCGCGCGGATGGATGGTCTCTTTACTCATTGTTTTGCTCCCTGGCTGGCCAGAAACTATAGCGCAAAACTTGCCGGGCGTTCCATGGTCACCGTGGCTTTCCCGCACGGATTGGCGACTTGGCGCGATAATTGGCCGATGACTTTCAAGAATGTTTTCATTTTCGCCCTGTTTTTCCGGTTGACCGTGGCAATCGCCGCGCCGCCGCTGATAGCCGTCGATGTCGGGCATGGCGGCCTCGATGGCGGGGCGACGAGCGCGCGCGGGCGTCCGGAGTTCGCCTTCAACCAGGAATTCGCCGGAATCCTCGCCGGTGTCCTGCGCGAGCGTGGCCAGGCGGTGCGCGAAATCAATTTTGCCGGCGACATCGGCAGCCTGATCGCGCGGCCCGAGCAGGCGGCGGGCAGCGACTTTTTCATCTCCATCCACCATGACTCGATCGGTGAATCATGGCTGAAGCCCTGGATCTGGGAGGGCGCCGAGCAGACCTACACCGAGGTCAAGCGCGGCTACGGAATCTTTGTTTCGGCGCAGAATCCGGATCCGGAAACCAGCTTGCGCTGTGCCTCCAGCATCGGCGCCATGATGCGCCGGGCCGGTTTCGCCCCGTCGACCTGGCACGGGCGAAAGCATCTGGCGGCCGACGCCGAAAACGGGGTCTGGTATTACGACAACCTCGTCGTGCTTTACCGGACGACCCTGCCCGCCGTGCTCTTTGAGGCCGGCGTCATCAAGCATCGCGACGAGGAACTGGAGCTGGCCGATCCCGAGCGCCAGGCCCGGATGGCCGATGCGCTGGCCACCGGCATCGCCGCCTGCCTGTTTGTCAGGCCGAAGGTGGCGTCAGCCGAGTAAGGCGTTCAAAGAAAAATCGGTTCGGGGCTCAGTTCGACACCGAAGCGTGCCCTGATGTCAGCCTGCACCGCCGCCATCGTGCGCTTGACGTCGTCACCCGTCGCCCCGCCGCGATTGACCAGGACCAGCGCCTGCTTTTCATACATGCCGACCGGGCCGAGGTTCTTCCCCTTCCAGCCGGCCTGCTCGATCAGCCAGCCAGCGGCCAGCTTGACCCGGCCATCCGGCTGCGCATAGCGCGGCAGGTTCGGGAAATCGGCGGCCAGCGCCTCGGCCTGTGCCGCTTCGACGACCGGGTTGTGGAAGAAGCTGCCGGTGTTCGGAATGATCGCCGGGTTAGGCAACTTGCGCTGACGAACGGCGATGATCGCCTTGGCGACATCCTGCGGTGTTGGCGTCGCGATCTTTTGTGCCGCCAATTCCTGATTCACGTCGGCGTAACGCAGGTTGGGCGTCCACGCCTTGGGCAGCCGGAAAACGACCGAGGTGATCGCCATCCGTCCGCTCAAATGCCAGCCTTCCTGCTTGAAAATGCTGTCCCGGTAGCCGAACCGGCAGTTGCCACGGTCAACCGGAAAAAACGCCTGTTTTTCAAAGTCCCAGGCCGTCAGCGAATGGAAGCATTCGCCGACTTCCAGCCCGTAGGCGCCGATATTCTGGATCGGCGCGGCGCCCACCGTGCCGGGAATCAGGCTCAGATTTTCCAGCCCCGGCCAGCCTTGCTGCAAGGTCCATTGCACAAAATCATGCCAGTTCTCGCCAGCCCCGGCTTCGATGTAGAAAGCCTCGGCGTCCTCCTTCAGCAGGCGCTTGCCGGGAATCGCCATGTGCAGGACGAGGCCGGCGAAATCGCCGGTCAGGACCAGATTGCTGCCACCGCCGAGAATGAAGCGGCGCTGGCCGACCAATTCCGGCGCCGTCAGTTGCCCGGCGGCGGTGATTTTTTGATAGGCGGCGGCCTTGCCGGGCAGAGCCAGGGTGTTGAAAGAAGTCAGGTCGACGTTGTGAGCGGAATTCATAGGCGGGATTTTCGTCGATTTCGGGCCTTGTTTGGCGTTTGCCTGGCGGCTTGACCTGGGCATGATCCTGAGAGTAAAACTGGATCAACAGATGGGGACCGATTTCCGGCCCGCCTGGACAGACTGCGGCGATCAAATGATGAAGCCTCCTGACCGGCATCTCTGGCAACGATTCTGGGCCATAGCCTCGCCTTACTGGCGTCAGGACGAGAAGCTCAAGGCCTGGGGATTGCTCACCCTGCTCGTTCTGCTGCTGCTTGGTCAGACCCGCTTTGCCGTGCTGTTCAACGAGCAGACCGGGGAGTTCACCTCGGCCCTGGCGGCCCGTGATGAGGAGCGCTTCTGGGCGTCGATCAAGTTTTGCCTCGGGCTGCTGATCGCGGCCGTACCGATCTACGCCCTGTATTATTTTGTCCGCGACACGCTTGGTATCCACTGGCGGCGCTGGCTGACCCATCGTTTTCTCGACAGCTATTTCAGCCACCGGCATTTCTACGAGCTGAATGCCAACGCCGGCATCGACAATCCCGATCAGCGGGTCGCCGAAGACATCAACACCTTCACCCAGCGCTCGCTTTATTTCCTGCTCATCTTCATCGGCTCGGTGCTGCAACTGGTCGCTTTCAGCACCGTGCTCTGGTCGATTTCGCGGGAGCTGGTCTATTTTCTGGTCTTCTACGCCACGGCCGGAACGCTGATCACCATTTTCGTCTTCGGCAACCGGCTGATGAGCCTCAACTTCTACCAGCTACGCCGCGAAGCCGATTTCCGTTTCAGCCTGGTGCGCGTTCGCGAGAACGCCGAATCGATTGCCCTGTATCGTGGCGAGGCGCAGGAACTGCAACAGGTCAGGCAACGTTTCGCCGCCGCCTTCAAGAATTTCAAGCGCCTGATTCGCAGCCAGCTCGGGCTCAATTTCTTCCAGCATGCCTACGGCCTGGCGACCATCGTCCTGCCCAGCGCCATCATCGCTTCAAGGGTGCTCTCGGGTGAGCTTGAAGTCGGCCGGGCGATTCAGGCCGCCGGCGCCTTTGCTGCCGTGCTCGCTGCCTTCTCGCTGATTGTCGAAAATTTCGAAACCCTGAGCCGCTTCGCCGCCGGTGTCGACCGGCTCGATGCCCTGGCCCGTTTTCTCCCGGGTCATCCGGCCGGAAATGCGTGCAATGCGAGCACGATCCTGTCAGTCGAAGCCCCGCATCTGAGCCTCGAAAACGTCACCCTGCAAACGCCGAACTACGAGCGAACGCTGATCGAGAACCTCTCGCTGGATATCCGTCCCGGTGAAAACCTGATGATCGTCGGCCAGAGCGGCAGCGGCAAAAGCTCGCTGCTGCGCGCCATCGCCGGCCTCTGGTACGCCGGCAGCGGCACCATCTTCCGGCCGCAGCCCAACGACATCCTGTTTCTGCCCCAGCAGCCCTACATGCTGCTCGGCACCCTGCGCAGCCAGTTGCTCTACCCGTACAAGGGACGCTCGTTTCCCGACGCCGAGCTGCTCAAGGTGCTGGAAAAGGTGAACCTGCCCGATCTGGCCAATCGTTTTGGCGGACTGGATACCGAGATGGACTGGCAAAAAGTGCTCTCGGTTGGCGAGCAGCAGCGCCTGGCCTTTGCCCGCATCCTGCTCAGCAAACCCCGCTTCGCCATTCTCGACGAAGCGACCAGCGCTCTGGACAGCGCCAACGAGACGGCGCTTTACCAGCAACTGCTGCAGATGAAGACGACGCTGGTCAGCGTTGCCCACCGTCCGGCCATCCTCAAATACCACAAGCAGGTGCTGGAACTGGTTGGCGATACGCGGTGGCAGTTCTACGCGGCTGAGGCATACAGCTTCAAGGCAGACGACGCCGCGCAATAGGCGTCGTCTGCCGGTGCAGGATCAGAGCAGTGGGGCCAGCCAGTATTCGGCATCCTTGATCGACATATTCTTGCGCCTGGCCCAGTCCTCCAGCTGATCGCGCCCGATCTTCGGAATGGCAAAGTACGCCGCCGCCGGGTGCCCGATGTAGAACCCGGACACCGCCGCTGCCGGCGTCATGGCACAGGACTCGGTCAGTTCCATGCCGGCATTGGCGGGGGCGTCGAGCAGGGCGAACAGTTCGCGCTTGGCGGTGTGGTCCGGGCAGGCCGGGTAGCCGGGGGCGGGGCGGATGCCTGTGTATTGCTCGTTGATCAGCTCGTTGTTGGTGAGCGATTCGTCGTTGGCGTAGCCCCAATATTGGGTGCGGATTTGCAGATGCAGCCACTCGGCGGCCGCTTCGGCCAGACGGTCGGCGAGCGACTTGAGCATGATCGCCGAGTAGTCGTCGTTGGCGGCTTCGAAAGCGGCGACGCGCTCTTCGATGCGGTGGCCGGCGGTGACGGCAAAGGCGCCGACGTAGTCGCGCTGGCCGACATAATCAGCGAGGGCCAGATTGAAGCGGCCGGGCGGCTGCTTGTGTTGCTGGCGCAGGCCGACCCAGCGGGTCAGTTCGGTGGTTCGTGACTCGTCGGCGTAGATGATGATGTCTTCATTCTCGGCGCTGGCCGGGTAGAGGCCGAAGACGGCGCGGGCCGACAGCCAGTTTTCACTGACGATTTTGGCCAGCATGGCCTTGGCGTCGGCGAACAACTGACGGGCCGTTTCGCCGACCGTCTCATTCTCGAGGATGGCCGGATAGCGGCCGGCCAGATCCCAGCTCTGGAAGAACGGCGTCCAGTCGATGAGCAGCGCCAGATCGGCCAGACTCGGGTTGAGCGTTTGCAGCCCGAGCTGTTTCGGAATGGTCGGCGTGAACGGCTGGTTCCAGGTGAAACGGTTGGCCCGGGCTTCTTCCAGCGTGACCATGGTGGCGCCCTTGCGGCCGGCATGTTCGCTGCGCACGGCCTTGTATTCGGCGACGATCTCGGCCATGTAGCCGTCGCGCTGATCGACCGAGAGCAGCTTGGTGGCGACGCCGACGGCGCGCGAGGCGTCCGGCACGTAAACCACGGCGCCATCGGTATTCGGGGCGATCTTGATCGCCGTGTGGGCGCGGCTGGTCGTCGCGCCGCCGATCAACAGCGGCTGCTTCATGTTCAGGCGCTGCATTTCGCTGGCGACGTGGGCCATTTCTTCGAGCGAAGGCGTGATCAGGCCGGACAGGCCGATGATGTCGACGCGATGTTCGAGCGCGGCTTTCAGGATGTTGTCGCAGGAGACCATGACGCCGAGGTCAACCACGTCGTAACCGTTACAGCCAAGCACGACGCCGACAATGTTCTTGCCGATATCGTGCACGTCGCCCTTGACCGTGGCCATCAGGATCTTGCCCTTGCTGCCCAGCCCGGTGCGGGTCTTTTCCGCTTCGATGTAGGGCAGCAGATGGGCGACCGCCTGTTTCATGACGCGGGCCGATTTGACGACCTGCGGCAGGAACATCTTGCCGGCGCCGAACAGGTCGCCGACGTGGTTCATGCCGGCCATCAGCGGGCCTTCGATGACGGCGAGCGGCGGCTTGCCGGCGGCTTCGAGCTGGGCGCGCACCTCTTCGGTATCGGCCACGACGAACTCGGTGATGCCCTTGATCAAGGCGTGTTCAAGGCGCTTTTCGACCGATTGCTCGCGCCATGAAAGGTCGGGGCCGGTGTCCTTGGCCTTGCCTTCTTTCACCGTCTGGGCGAAATCGACGAGCGCTTCGCCGGCGTTCGGGTTGCGATTAAGCACCACGTCCTCGACCTTCTGCCGCAATTCCGGTTCGAGATCGTCGTAGATGCCAAGCATGCCGGCATTGACGATGCCCATGGTCATGCCGGCCTTGATCGCGTGGTAGAGGAAAACGGTGTGGATCGCCTCGCGCACGGCATCGTTGCCGCGGAAAGAAAACGACACGTTGGAAACGCCGCCGGAAATGTGGGCGTGCGGCAGGTTCTGCTTGATCCAGCGCACCGATTCGATGAAATCGACGGCGTAGTTGTCGTGTTCCGGAATGCCGGTGGCGATGGCGAAAATGTTCGGGTCGAAAATGATGTCTTCGGCCGGGAAACCAATGCTCAGCAGCAGATCGTAGGCGCGCTTGCAGATCTCGGTCTTGCGGGCGTAGGTGTCGGCCTGGCCCTTCTCGTCAAAGGCCATGACGATCACCGCGGCGCCGTAGCGGCGGGCGAGGCGGGCCTGTTCGATGAACTTGGCTTCGCCTTCCTTCATCGAGATCGAATTGACGATGCCCTTGCCCTGGATGCACTTGAGGCCGGCTTCGATGACTTCCCATTTCGACGAGTCGATCATGATCGGCACGCGCGAAATGTCCGGCTCCGAGGCGATCAGCTTGAGGAAGCGGTCCATGGCGGCGATCGAGTCGAGCATCGCCTCGTCCATGTTGATGTCGATGACCTGCGCGCCGTTTTCGACCTGCTGGCGGGCGACGGCCAGCGCGTCATCGAAGCGTCCCTCCAAAATCATGCGCGCGAAAGCCTTCGAGCCGGTGACGTTGGTCCGCTCGCCGACGTTCACGTAGAGCGAATCGGCGCCGACGTTGAAGGGCTCGAGCCCGGACAGGCGCAGCTTCTTTTCGATTTTCGGCACTTTTCTCGGGTTGACCGTGGCAACCCGTTCGGCGATGGCCTTGATGTGCTCGGGCGAGGTGCCGCAGCAGCCGCCGACGATATTGACT
>Ga0209211_10007112_pt1 | contig 15841 bp, 11 predicted proteins | sample RifGroA2_FD_183992 | JGI IMG/M metagenome (GOLD analysis project Ga0209211, IMG submission 183992) | Groundwater microbial communities from Rifle, Colorado, USA - Groundwater A2 (SPAdes) (version 2) | ecosystem: Environmental > Aquatic > Deep subsurface > Groundwater | place: Rifle, Colorado... | reverse complement strand
ATAGCTGCTGTCAATGTGGTTTTACCGTGGTCAACGTGACCGATTGTGCCAACGTTTACGTGCGGTTTTGTCCGCTCAAACTTTTCTTTTGCCATTTTTTTGTCTGCCTTCTTAGCTAGTCAATATTCAAAATAATGTGGATAAATTACTTCGCTTTAGCAGCCATAACTGCTTCAGCAACGTTCTTAGGTGCTTCGGAATAATGCTTAAATTCCATGGTGTAGGTAGCGCGACCTTGGGTCAACGAGCGCAAGCCAGTTGAGTAACCAAACATCTCTGCCAATGGCACTTCAGCGCGAACGATCTTGCCGCCCCCTGGAATGTCATCCATACCTTGCAAAATACCGCGACGTGATGAGAGGTCACCCATTACGTTACCCATGAAATCTTCTGGTGTTTCAACTTCAACAGCCATCATTGGTTCTAGCAACACTGGTGCTGCTTTGCGCATACCGTCTTTGAATGCCATCGAGCCCGCCATCTTAAATGCGTTTTCGTTGGAGTCAACGTCATGGTATGAACCGAAGAACAATGTTGCTTTGATATCTACAACTGGATAGCCAGCCAAAATACCGGAGTTCAATGTTTCGATAATTCCTTTTTCTACTGCAGGGATGTATTCACGTGGAACTACACCGCCCTTAATAGCGTCAACGAATTCAAAACCTTTGCCTGGGGCTTGTGGCTCTAACTTCAATACCACATGACCGTATTGACCACGACCACCAGACTGCTTAACGAATTTACCTTCGATCTCTTCGCAAACCTTACGAATCGTTTCACGGTAGGCAACTTGTGGCTTACCAACAGTTGCTTCTACACCGAATTCACGCTTCATACGGTCAACCAAAATTTCCAAGTGGAGCTCGCCCATACCGGAAATAATTGTTTGGCCAGATTCTTCATCTGTTTTGACACGGAAAGAAGGATCTTCTTGTGCCAAGCGATTCAAAGCAAGACCCATTTTTTCTTGGTCAGCTTTTGTCTTTGGCTCTACAGCTTGAGAGATCACTGGCTCTGGGAATACCATGCGCTCCAAAATAACGATGCTATCTGGATCGCACAATGTTTCGCCTGTAGTTGCGTCTTTCAGACCAACTGCAGCTGCGATATCGCCAGCGAATACTTCTTTAATTTCTTCACGTTCGTTTGCATGCATTTGCAACAAACGTCCAACACGCTCTTTCTTACCCTTGATTGGGTTGTAGATTGTGTCGCCAGATTTCATTACACCTGAGTAAACACGGAAGAAGATGAGCTGGCCAACAAATGGGTCAGTCATGATCTTAAATGCCAATGCTGAAAACTTCGCATTGTCAGAAGCTTCACGTGTTGTTGGTGTGCCATCTTCCAATTCACATGGAACTGGTGGAACGTCTAATGGTGAAGGCAACAATTCAACAACCGCATCCAACATCGCCTGAACACCTTTGTTTTTGAAAGCTGTTCCGCACAACATTGGAACGATTTCATTGGCGATAGTACGTTGACGTAATGCTGCCTTGATTTCTTCTTCGGTCAAGCCTTCGCCGCCGAGATACTTTTCCATCAACTCTTCTGAACTCTCTGCAGCAGCTTCGAGCATTTTCTCGCGCCACTCTTCAGCAGATGCTTGCAATTCAGCAGGGATATCTTCGTATGTAAATTTAGTGCCTTGTGAAGCCTCATCCCAATAGATGGCCTTCATCTTTACCAAGTCCACAACACCTTTGAAGTTTTCTTCAGCGCCGATTGGAATCTGGATCAAGATAGGATTTGCTTTGAGACGCATCTTCATTTGGTCATAGACCTTGAAGAAGTTCGCACCAGTACGGTCCATCTTGTTTACGAATGCTAAACGTGGAACTTGGTACTTGTTAGCTTGGCGCCAAACAGTTTCAGATTGTGGCTGTACGCCACCTACTGCACAGTAAACCATGCAAGCGCCATCCAAAACGCGCATTGAACGCTCAACTTCAATAGTAAAGTCTACGTGTCCTGGGGTATCAATAATGTTGATACGGTGCTCTGGGAAATTACCAGCCATGCCCTTCCAGAACGTTGTAGTAGCAGCAGAAGTAATCGTGATACCACGCTCTTGCTCTTGCTCCATCCAGTCCATGGTTGCAGCGCCATCATGCACTTCACCGATTTTGTGATTAACACCGGTGTAGAACAAAACGCGTTCTGTTGTTGTTGTCTTACCTGCGTCAATGTGCGCAGAAATACCGATATTGCGGTATTTGTCGATAGGGGTTTTACGTGCCACTGTTGGTACCTTTTCTTTGCTGTGCGATTAGAAGCGGAAATGTGAGAAAGCTTTGTTAGCTTCTGCCATACGGTGAACTTCTTCACGCTTCTTCATTGCTCCGCCGCGACCTTCTGCAGCTTCTAATAATTCGTTGGCCAAACGTTGAGCCATAGATTTTTCACCGCGCTTTTTAGCGGCTTCGCGCACCCAGCGCATTGCCAAAGCGGAACGGCGTGATGGGCGAACTTCAACAGGAACCTGGTAGTTGGCGCCACCAACACGACGGCTCTTCACCTCAACCATTGGCTTAACGTTGCCCATAGCTGTTGAGAAAACTTCAAGTGGTTCTTTGTTTGCTTTTTTCTCGATGTGGTCAAAGGCACCATAAACGATACGCTCTGCAACCGATTTCTTGCCGTCCAACATGAGGACGTTCATGAATTTTGCTACTTCTACATTGCCGAATTTTGGATCAGGCAGGATTTCCCGTTTGGGAACTTCACGACGACGTGGCATAACTACTCCTTCAGTTCAGTTAGGGGTGGCCCACATGGATCACCCGCTCCGGCCGTCCTACTATCTAAAGAAATCTCTAGACGGAACGGCCACTTACTTGTCTTTAAAGTCTGACAAACGAAGACTTACTGCAAATACTGTAAGTTGCTATTAAGCAGCTTTCTTGGCGCGCTTAGCACCGTACTTGGAACGTGACTGCTTACGGTCTTTAACACCCTGCAAGTCAAGTGAGCCACGAACGATGTGGTAACGAACACCTGGCAAATCCTTTACACGACCACCACGGATCAACACTACTGAGTGTTCCTGGAGGTTATGGCCTTCACCACCAATGTATGAAATCACTTCAAAACCATTGGTTAAGCGAACTTTAGCTACTTTACGTAGCGCAGAGTTAGGCTTTTTAGGAGTGGTTGTGTATACACGTGTACATACACCACGGCGCTGCGGGCTGTTTTGCAGCGCAGGGCTCTTGCTTTTAACGGTCAGCCGGGTTCTTGGCTTACGTAATAATTGATTAATTGTTGGCATAAAATAGCTCGGTTAGTACTTCTTTGTTGCTTTCTTCAAGAAAATCAATGACTTAGAGAAATCCTAGGTCAAAACGACCCTCTTCTGAATCAGTAGAACTCAGCATTCTAGCCTGGCCAGCCCTTTCCGTCAACCTCGAGGGAAAAAACTGGCCATTTCTGGCCAGGAATACCAAATTAGCTTGGATCAGCCTCCCCAGCAGGAGCAATCACTTCAGCCTCTATTTCTACAGGCATATCAGCCATTGCTTCCTCTTCGGCGGCAATCATTTGAGCGCGATCACGCTCGAATTGCTCTCTGACCTTGCGTGCACGGCGGTAAGACAAGCCGGTACCAGCAGGGATCAGGCGACCAATAATGACGTTTTCCTTGAGGCCACGGAGTGTATCGGTCTTGCCCATAATTGCAGCTTCGGTCAATACACGGGTGGTTTCTTGGAAAGAAGCCGCTGAAATGAAGCTGTCTGTCGACAAGGATGCCTTAGTAATACCAAGCAACACGTTCTCGAACTGAGCTGGGCGCTTACCTTGTGCAATCACAGCATCGTTTGCGTCATACAACTTAGAACGCTCAACTTGCTCACCAGTGATGTAGGCAGTATCGCCACCATCAGTGATTTGCACACGACGCAACATTTGACGCACGATGACTTCAATGTGCTTGTCATTAATCTTCACGCCTTGCAAACGGTAAACATCTTGAACTTCGTCCACGATGTAGATCGCCAACTCTTCAATACCTCGGAGTGTCAAGATGTCATGCGGATCGGCAGGGCCTTCCACAATCATCTCGCCCTTGTTCACAACTTGACCGTCATGAACGAGAACTTGTTTCTCTTTAGGAATCAAGAATTCATTAGCTTCGCCATCCATATCGGTAATCACTAAACGCTGCTTACCTTTGGTTTCTTTACCGAAGGAAACCGTTCCAGTGACTTTAGCCAATACAGCAGCATCTTTTGGTGAACGTGCTTCGAACAATTCAGCAACGCGTGGCAAACCACCGGTAATGTCGCGAGTCTTCTGTGATTCGATTGGAATACGTGCCAATACTTCACCAACTTCAACTTTTTGACCATCTTTAACAGTGATCAAAGCGCCAACTTGCAAACCGATGTTAACTGGGTGATCCGTACCCGCAATCATCACTTCGCCGCCCTTGTCATCAACTAAGTTGATCATTGGACGAACGCCTTTGCTAGCAGCACTACGACGCTTACCGTCAATCACCACCAAAGTGGAGAGGCCGGTTACTTCGTCAACCTGCTTAGCTACAGTAACGCCTTCTTCTACGTTGTCGAAGCGAGCAATACCAGCGTACTCAGAAATAATCGGACGTGTTAATGGGTCCCAGGTTGCTAAGCTTGCGCCAGCCTTAACTGCTGCATCTTCTTTCAACAAAAGAGTTGCACCGTAAGGCACTTTATGACGCTCGCGCTCACGACCGTTATCGTCAATGATCACAGCTTCGCCTGAACGTGAAATCACGATCTGCTCACCCTTCGCATTCTTCACAACACGCATCGTGCCAGAGAACTTCAGAGTACCGTTAGACTTCGCTTCAATATTGCTTGCAACCAATGCACGTGACGCCGCACCACCAATGTGGAAGGTACGCATAGTCAACTGTGTGCCTGGCTCACCGATGGACTGAGCAGCGATAACACCAACCGCCTCACCAACGTTCACCAAGCCACCGCGACCTAAATCACGGCCGTAGCACTTAGCGCACAATCCAAAGCGAGTTAAGCATGACAACACTGTGCGAACTTTAACTTCGTCGATACCCAAGGCAACGATTTGATCAACATGATCTTCGTCGAGCAATGTGTCGTTAGGAACAATGACTTCTTGTGTGTCAGGGTGAACGATGTCACCGATACATACACGACCCAAAATACGGTCACGCAATGCTTCGATAATTTCACCACCTTCAACAAGCGCTTTCATCGTTACGCCAGAAGTTGCGCCGCAATCTTCTTCAATAACCACGAGGTCTTGAGTTACGTCGCATAAACGACGTGTCAAGTAACCAGAGTTCGCTGTCTTCAATGCTGTATCAGCCAGACCTTTACGAGCACCGTGAGTAGAGATGAAGTACTGCAACACGTTCAAACCTTCACGGAAGTTCGCAGTAATTGGGGTTTCAATAATGGAGCCATCAGGCTTCGCCATCAAACCACGCATACCAGCCAACTGACGAATCTGCGCTGCAGATCCACGCGCACCAGAATCCGCCATCATGTAGATGGAGTTGAAAGATTCTTGACGCACAGTTTTACCGTTGCGGTCGAGTACGTCAACGTGTGACAACTCATCCATCATCGCTTTACCAACTTGGTCACCAGCGGCACCCCAAATATCAACCACGTTGTTATAACGCTCTTGATTGGTTACAAGGCCTGACATGAACTGCTTGTCATACTCTTTAACCTTGGTAGAAGCTTCAGTGATGATGCGCTCTTTAGAGCTTGGAATCAGCATATCGTCGATTGCAACCGAGATACCGGCGTTAGTCGCCAAGCGGAAACCAGACTGCAAGAGGCGGTCAGCAAAAATAACTGTTTCACGAAGACCGCACTTACGGAATGAAGTGTTGATCAAACGTGAGATTTCTTTTTTCTTCAGAGGCTTATTGATTTCCTCGAAAGACATGCCTTTAGGCAAAATTTCCGACAAAATTGCACGGCCAACTGAAGTTTGATAGATCTTGGTCTTTTCAGCAAAACGGGCATCGCCCTCTGCCTTTTTGTCCACAATCTCAAACTCAGTAATACGCACAGCAACGCGGGAAGCCAATTCAACCTGGCCAGCCTCGTATGCACGAATTACTTCAGTGATATTAGCGAAGACCATGCCTTCGCCTTTACCGTTGATCTTGTCACGAGTAGCGTAGTACAGACCCAACACCACGTCCTGCGAAGGAACGATAGATGGCTCGCCGTTAGCTGGGAACAATACGTTGTTCGAGGCCAACATCAATGTACGTGCTTCCATTTGCGCTTCGAGCGACAAAGGAACGTGAACAGCCATTTGGTCACCGTCAAAGTCGGCGTTAAATGCCGCGCAGACTAATGGGTGCAATTGGATCGCTTTGCCTTCAATCAGCATTGGCTCGAAAGCCTGAATACCGAGACGGTGCAATGTAGGCGCACGGTTCAACATGATTGGATGTTCACGAATCACTTCTTCGAGAATGTCCCAAACGATTGGAGTCTGACTTTCAACTTCTTTCTTCGCAGCCTTAATAGTGGTTGCAATTCCCAAAGTCTCGAGCTTGTTGAAAATAAATGGCTTGAACAATTCCAAGGCCATCAATTTTGGTAAGCCGCACTGATGCAATTTCAATGTTGGGCCAACCACGATGACAGAACGACCTGAGTAGTCAACGCGTTTACCCAGCAAGTTTTGACGGAAACGACCGCTCTTACCTTTAATCATCTCAGCTAAGGACTTGAGAGGACGCTTGTTGGCGCCAGTCATAGCCTTACCGCGACGACCGTTATCGAGCAATGAGTCAACCGCTTCTTGCAACATACGTTTTTCGTTACGAACGATGATCTCTGGTGCACGCAACTCTAACAAACGCTTGAGACGGTTGTTACGGTTAATCACGCGACGATAGAGGTCGTTCAAATCTGAAGTAGCAAAGCGACCGCCATCCAATGGCACCAATGGGCGCAATTCAGGTGGCAATACTGGCAATACTTCCATGATCATCCAGTCAGGCTTAATACCTGAAGTCTGGAACGCCTCGAGCACTTTTAAGCGCTTAGCGTATTTCTTGATCTTGGCATCGCTACCAGTAGCTTTCAAGTCAGCACGAATAGTCTCAACTTCGCGATCGATATCAATCGAACGTAAGAGATCACGAATACCTTCAGCGCCCATGATGGCAGTAAATGCACCGTCACCATACTCTTCAGTCTTGGCAATGTACTCATCCTCAGACATGATCTGACCACGCTTCATTGCGCCTTCAGGAGTCATACCAGGATCAACAACGACATATGCTTCAAAGTAAAGAACGCGCTCGATATCACGCAATGTCATATCGAGAACCATACCCAAACGGGACGGCAATGACTTCAAGAACCAGATGTGCGCTACAGGGGCTGCCAACTCAATGTGGCCCATGCGCTCACGACGTACCTTAGCAAGCGTAACTTCAACGCCGCACTTCTCACAGATAACGCCACGGAACTTTAAGCGCTTGTACTTACCGCATAAGCACTCGTAGTCTTTGGTTGGTCCAAAAATCTTGGCGCAGAACAAACCATCACGCTCGGGCTTAAAAGTCCGGTAGTTGATGGTTTCTGGTTTGCGTACTTCACCAAAAGACCATGAGCGAATTTTCTCAGGGGATGCAAGACCAATCTTGATGACATCAAACTGCTCATCACCCTGCGTTTGCTTAAATAAATCGAGCAATGCTTTCATATCAGTTGCGCTCCATGTCAATGTCAATACCCAACGAGCGGATTTCTTTTACCAGCACGTTGAAGGATTCGGGCATGCCAGCATCAATTGTGTGCTCGCCCTTGACGATGTTTTCGTAAACCTTGGTACGGCCTGCGACGTCATCGGACTTCACTGTCAGCATTTCCTGCAAGACATATGAAGCACCGTATGCTTCGAGGGCCCAAACTTCCATCTCACCAAAGCGCTGACCACCAAACTGAGCTTTACCGCCCAGTGGCTGTTGCGTTACTAAGGAGTAAGGTCCGGTTGAACGTGCATGCATCTTGTCATCGACCAAATGGTGGAGTTTCAAAACGTGCATTACGCCAACAGTTACTGGACGCTCAAACTGATCGCCAGTACGGCCGTCGCACAAAATCATTTGCTGACGTGAAGGAGTCATCTTCAAAGAAGTAGCCACTTCTTCTGGATAAGCCAACTCGAGCATGCGTCCGATTTCTGCTTCTGTAGCACCGTCAAACACTGGAGTTGCAAATGGCAAGCCTTGGCGTAAATTCTCAGCCAAAACAGTAATCTGTTCATCAGTGAAGTTATCGATATCTTCGATACGACCGGTTTCGTTGTAAAGCTGCTTCATGAACTTACGGAGTTCAGCTTGTTTAGCTTGTTGACGAACCATCTCATCAATACGCTTACCAATACCTTGAGCGGCCCAACCTAAGTGGGTTTCCAAGATCTGACCTACGTTCATACGGGAAGGAACACCCAATGGGTTCAAGACGATGTCAACAGGGCGTCCGTCAGCCATAAATGGCATATCTTCTGCTGGGGCGATTTTAGAAACCACACCTTTGTTACCGTGACGACCGGCCATCTTGTCACCAGGCTGTAAGCGACGCTTAACTGCCAAGTACACCTTAACCATCTTCGTTACGCCAGGCTGCAAATCATCGCCTTGGGTAAGCTTGGTGCGCTTCTCTTCAAAAGCCTCATCAAATTGCTTACGCTTCGCTTCGATAGAAGATTTGATTGCTTCAACTTGTGTAGCAACTTCATCATCTGCTGGACGAACATCAAACCAATGGTATTTGTCTAAGTCAGCAAGATATTCCTTGTCGATCTTAGTGCCTTTAGCTAATTTCTTAGGGCCGCCGTTAGCAACTTTGCCAATCAACAGTTTTTCTAAACGCATGAAGGCATCGCCTTCAACAATACGCAACTGGTCGTTTAAGTCCAAACGATAGCGCTGTAATTCTTCTTGAATAATTGACTGTGCACGGGCATCGCGCTCAATACCTTCACGAGTGAAGACTTGAACATCAATAACAGTACCAATCATTCCAGATGGAACGCGCAAAGAAGTATCTTTAACATCAGATGCTTTCTCACCGAAGATCGCACGCAGTAACTTCTCTTCTGGAGTGAGAGTAGTCTCACCCTTCGGAGTAACTTTACCAACCAGTACGTCACCAGCTTCAACTTCAGCACCGATGTAAACAATACCGCTCTCATCCAAACGGGAGAGTTGTGACTCAGCCAAGTTCGAGATATCGCGTGTAATTTCTTCTGAACCAAGCTTGGTATCACGAGCAACAACCGACAACTCTTCAATATGAATAGAGGTGTAACGGTCATCAGCAACAACCTTCTCAGAGATCAAGATTGAATCTTCGAAGTTGTAACCGTTCCATGGCATAAATGCCACAGTCATGTTTTGACCCAAAGCCAACTCACCTAAGTCGGTAGATGCACCGTCAGCAACTACGTCGCCACGGGCTACACGATCACCAGCCTGAACGATTGGACGTTGGTTGATGTTGGTGTTTTGGTTTGAACGGGTGTACTTGATGAGGTTATAAATATCCACACCAACTTCACCAGCCGCTGTCTCGTCATCGTTTACACGAATCACCACACGGTTTGCATCAACGTAGTCAACGATACCGCCGCGAGAAGCCAAAATAACTGTGCCCGAGTCAACCGCAACAATGCGCTCTAAACCAGTGCCAACTAATGGCTTATCTGGACGCAAGCAAGGAACCGCTTGACGTTGCATATTCGCACCCATCAATGCACGGTTCGCATCATCATGCTCCAAGAATGGAACCAATGAAGCAGCAGCAGAAACGATCTGGCTAGGAGCAACGTCAATGAAATCGATGCGCTCTGGGCTAACCATCATGGTCTCGCCAGCTTGACGCGCTGAAACCAATTCATCGGCCAACTTACCGCTCTTGTCGATCGTTGCGTTTGCCTGAGCAATCACGTATTTCGCTTCTTCAATAGCGGATAGGTAAACAACTTCGTCGCTTACTTTGCTATTGGAAACTTTACGATATGGAGTCTCTAAGAAACCATGCTCATTTAAACGCGCAAACAACGCGAGTGAATTGATCAGACCAATGTTTGGTCCTTCTGGAGTTTCAATTGGGCAAACACGTCCGTAGTGGGTTGGATGCACGTCACGAACTTCGAAGCCTGCGCGCTCACGTGTCAAACCACCAGGTCCCAATGCAGAAATACGACGCTTGTGCGTGATCTCTGACAATGGGTTTGTTTGGTCCATAAACTGGGACAACTGTGAGGAACCGAAGAACTCACGAATCGCTGAAGAGATTGGTTTGCTGTTAATCAAATCATGCGGCATGAGGTTTTCTGTTTCGGCTTGGCCGAGACGTTCCTTAACTGCACGCTCAACACGTGACAAACCTGCACGGAATTGATTCTCTGCCAACTCACCTACACAACGTACACGACGATTACCTAAGTGATCGATATCATCGACTTCGCCTTTGCCGTTACGCAGATCAACCAAAGACTTAATGGTGTCGAGAATATCTTCGTTCGACAAGACCATCGGGCCTTCCATCTCTGAACGACCGAGACGGCTGTTAACTTTCATACGACCAACGCGAGATAAATCGTAACTATCTTCGTTGTAGAACAAGCGCTGGAACAAGGCTTCAACAGCATCTTCTGTTGGGGGCTCACCAGGACGCATCATGCGATAGATGGCAATACGAGCAGCCATTTGATCTGCAGTTTCATCTGTACGCAATGTCTGAGAAATGTACGCACCAGAATCCAAATCATTGGTGTAGATGGTTTCCAATTGCTTGATGCCTGCATCGCGCAATGTAGCCAACAACTCTTCGGTGATTTCATCATTAGCGTAAGCCAAGATTTCACCAGAGTCTGGATCGATAATGTTGCGTGCAACTACGCGACCAACTAAGTAGTCATCTGGAACAACGATGTTTTTAGTCTTAGCAGCTTCGAGTTCACGAATATGTTTTGCATTGATACGCTTGTCTTTTTGAATGACAACAACGCCATTCTTATCAAGCACATCAAAGCTGGCTAACTGACCACGCAAACGCTCTGGAACAAATTCCATTGATGCGCCATTTGCGCTCAATGCAAAATGATCAAAGTTAAAGAAGTTTGCAAGAATCTGTTCGTTGTTTAAACCAATTGCTTTGAGCAAAATGGTGACGGGCATCTTACGACGACGGTCAACGCGGAAATACAGAATGTCTTTTGGATCAAACTCAAAATCAAGCCATGAACCACGGTAAGGAATGATGCGTGCTGAGAACAGCAACTTACCTGAGCTATGTGTCTTGCCCTTATCGTGCTCAAAGAACACGCCTGGGGAACGGTGCAACTGAGAAACGATAACGCGCTCAGTACCGTTGATCACAAAAGAGCCGTTGTCAGTCATGAGTGGAATTTCACCCATGTAGACTTCACTCTCTTTTACCTCTTTAACCTTAGTCGGTGCTTCGCGATCATAAATAATCAAGCGAACTTTTGCACGTAAGGCTGAGTGGTATGTGTAACCACGTTGTTGACATTCTTTAACGTCAAACGGTGGCTGTGACAACTGGTATGACACGTATTCCATACGTGCGTAGCCATTGTTGGACACAATTGGGAATGCTGATGTAAAGGCAGCCTGAAGTCCCTCTGTAAGACGAGACATTGCCGGCTTATCAGCCTGTAAAAATTTAGCGTAGGATTCCAGCTGCGTTGCGATCAGGTATGGAACCTGATGATTATTTACTCGCTTAGCAAAGCTTTTACGGACTCGCTTGCGTTCGGTGAAGCTGTAGTTCATTTCATCTCCGAATTCAGCGACTGTACAAAGATTTGGCGATTGGCCACTACCAATCACTGGCGGACAACACTAAATCGAAAGATCTAGTGTCCGACCAAACTTGCATTCTGCAGTCGTATCAGAAGGCAAACCCGATTTCAATCAGAAATGAAATCGGGTTTGACCACTAATGGTCAAACCCAACAGGGCTAGCACCCCTTTTTGAGGGGCGCTAACTGAGTTTGTATTACTTGAGTTCTGCTTTAGCGCCAGCTTCTTCAAGCTTCTTCTTAGCTTCTTCAGCAGTCTTCTTGTCAACGCCTTCTTTAATTGGCTTTGGTGCGCCATCAACTAAGTCTTTAGCTTCTTTCAAGCCAAGGCCAGTGATTTCACGAACAGCCTTAATTACTGAAACTTTGTTTGCGCCAGCTTCGAGCAAGTTAACAGTAAATTCTGTTTGCTCTTCACCAGCAGCAGCTGCGCCACCACCAGCAGGACCAGCAACAGCCATCGCTGCAGCTGAAACGCCAAACTTCTCTTCGAACGCCTTAACCAAGTCGTTCAAATCCATTACGGACATGCTACCTACTGCATCAATGATTTCTTCTTTGGTAATCGCCATTTTTAGCTCCTAATACTTAATAGTTAATCTGCGCTTATTCAGCGGCAGGGGTTTGCGGTGTTTCTGTTCCAGCTTCTGGGGCTGCGGCTGCAGGCTCAGCAGCTGCTTCTGGAGCGGCGGCTTCAGCAACTACTTCTGCTGGGGCTGCTGCTTCAACTGCAGGTGCTGCAACTGGAGCAGGTGCTCCGGCTGATTTTTGCGCTGCTACTGCGCCCAATACGCGAGCCATCGCAGATACTGGTGCCAACATCACACCTAACAACTGAGATAACAACTCGTCGCGGCTTGGAATTGTTGCGAGGGCTTTTACGCCTGCAACGTCTAACAATTTGCCGTTATATAAGCCAGCAGTAATGACTAGCTTGTCTTGAGTCTTAGCAAAGTTCTGCAATACTTTTGCCGAAGCAATCGGATCAGCAGAGATGCCGTAGATCAAGGGGCCAACCATCGAATCAGCAAGAGGCTCAAACTGTGTGCCTTGTGCAGCACGGCGTGCCAATGTGTTCTTCAAAACGCGAAGATATACACCTTGGTCACGTGCGCTAGCACGTAGCTTTGTCAACTGCTCTACTGGAATACCACGGTATTCAGCGAGCACGACTGTTTGAGCTCCAGCCAATTGAGCGCCGACATCAGCAACAATCGCTTTTTTGTCTTGTACATTCAAAGGCACGGTTTAACTCCTAAAAAACCAACTGTTTCCAGTTGGGGTTACACACCAGCGTCTGATCATTTGTCACAAGGAAATCTTGTGAAATCTTTTCAGGGTCGCCATCTGCGCTGGCTATTACTTTCGTAACGATTAAGAATTAGTTCTGAGTAAGCAAATAATTCACCAACGGTCTTTGATGTTCGACCCTCACTCAAAGAGCGGGAGTCGACCCAAAGTTCTTTTTGCTACAGGCTAATTACTGAGCAGCCTGTATCGATGCTTGGTCTACACGTACGCCTGCACCCATGGTGCTACTTACGGCAACCTTCTTTAAATAAACACCCTTAGATGCAGGTGGCTTAGCCTTATTCAAAGCTTCAAGCAATGCGAGCAAGTTTGATTTCAATGCGGCTGGCTCGAATGAGCGACGGCCAATGCTTGCGTGCACGATACCGGCTTTGTCCACACGGAATTGCACTTGACCTGCTTTTGCATTCTTAACTGCAGTAGCAACGTCAGGAGTAACAGTTCCAACCTTTGGATTCGGCATCAAACCACGTGGGCCCAATACTTGACCTAAAGTACCAACAATCTTCATTGTGTCTGGAGATGCGATCAAAATATCGAAATCGATTTTGCCGCTCTTAATTTGGTCAGCGAGGTCTTCCATGCCAACGATCTCAGCACCAGCAGCTTTAGCTTGTTCAGCCTTTTCGCCTTGTGCAAATACCGCTACACGAACATGCTTACCTGTACCAGCCGGGAGCACAACTGCGCCACGCACAACTTGGTCAGATTTCTTAGCATCAATACCCAACTGAACTGCAACGTCGATAGACTCATCGAACTTTGCAGTTGCACATTCTTTAACCAGGTTCAATGCATCTTCCAATGCATAAAACTTATTGCGATCTACTTTAGATTCAATCGCTTTTAAACGCTTAGATAACTTAGTCATGATTAGAGACCTTCCACTGTGATGCCCATGGAACGGGCGCTACCAGCGATTGTTCTTACAGCAGCATCCATATCAGCAGCTGTCAAATCTGGCATTTTTGCTTTAGCAATTTCTTCTGCTTGAGCACGTGTAATTTTTCCTACCTTATCGGTATGAGGACGCGGTGATCCTTTTTCGATCTTCGCAGCCTTCTTAATCATGATGGTTGCTGGAGGAGTCTTCATGATGAAAGTGAAGCTCTTATCAGCAAACGCTGTAATCACGACTGGAATTGGCAGGCCAGGTTCCATGCTCTGAGTTTGAGCATTAAACGCCTTACAGAATTCCATAATATTGAGACCGCGCTGACCCAATGCTGGACCTACGGGTGGTGATGGATTTGCTTTACCTGCAGGAATCTGCAGCTTGATAAAGCCAATGATCTTCTTTGCCATTGATTGCTCCTAAAAGCGCGCCTAACCTCTTTAGGTAAGACCGCTGTTGAGTAAACGCTTCACTAGTTTTTGGCTTTCTAGATCCGCTCCTCGGTTATTGCTAACCACTTAAAACCACTACTTTTGCTACAAAAACCCCCTAAATTGGGTGTTTTTTACATCTTTTCTACTTGCCCGAACTCCAGCTCAACTGGGGTACCGCGGCCAAAAATTGTAACAGAAACGCGCAATCTTGACTTCTCGTAGTTCACTTCCTCAACGTTTCCGTTGAAGTCTGTAAACGGACCCTCTTTAACGCGAACCATCTCACCCACCTCAAAGAGGGTCTTCGGCTTAGGTTTATCAACCCCAGCCTGCATTTGATCCATGATTTTGGTCACTTCAGCCGTAGAAATCGGGCTTGGGCGGTTTCTTACCCCACCAACGAAACCGGTCACTTTTGGCGTATTTTTCACCAAATGCCAGCTTTCGTCGGTCATTTCCATCTCAATTAATACATAACCAGGGAAGAAACGGCGCTCAGAAACTGACTTAGTGCCAGACTTAATCTCTACCACTTCTTCAGATGGAACTAAGATGCGTCCAAATTTCTCTGGCATTCCAGAGCGTGCAATACGCTCCTCAAGACCTCTTTTAACGCTTTTTTCCATGCCTGAATATGCATGAATCACGTACCAGCGCATATTACCGGTAGCTTGTGGATTATTTGAGACCAATTCAGTATCAATCATTTTTTACTCACTTCCAGCCTAGGAAGACTGAAAAAACTAGCCATTCAATTAATTTGTCTGCAATCCACAAAAACAGGGACATGATCACAACAAAGCCAAATACGACTAGAGTCATCTGAGTCGTCTCTTTACGAGTCGGCCAAACAACCTTTTTTACTTCATACCAAGAATCTTTTGCGTAGGCGATAAAACGACGCCCATCTGCCGACATCGCCACAATCAAAACTGCAACAGCAATTCCGCCAAACAAAACAGCCAAACGAACCAACATCGATTGATCGGCCAGCGTGTAGTAAAGAACCAACGCTGCAACGACTAGTAAAGCAGCGAGTCCAGAGACCCAGCTGCTTTTTTCTTCGGTATGACTTGCTGTATGTTGAGACATATTACTTTCAGTTCAAATCGTGGCAGGGGCGGAGGGCATCGAACCCCCAACCTTTGGTTTTGGAGACCAACGCTCTGCCAATTGAGCTACACCCCTTTATTAAAACTATTAAGCCAAAATCTTTGCAACCACGCCGGCGCCAACAGTACGGCCACCTTCACGGATCGCAAAACGTAAACCTTCTTCCATCGCGATAGGAGCGATGAGTTTTACGGTAATAGTCACGTTATCACCAGGCATTACCATTTCTTTGTCTTTTGGC
>Ga0209211_10007110_pt1 | contig 15843 bp, 12 predicted proteins | sample RifGroA2_FD_183992 | JGI IMG/M metagenome (GOLD analysis project Ga0209211, IMG submission 183992) | Groundwater microbial communities from Rifle, Colorado, USA - Groundwater A2 (SPAdes) (version 2) | ecosystem: Environmental > Aquatic > Deep subsurface > Groundwater | place: Rifle, Colorado... | reverse complement strand
AGTTGCGGGTGGTCGCCAACTTGGAGAGTTTTTTGGGAACGATGACGGATAGGCGAGAATCACACTCCGGGAGTGTGATGTTGTATAGAGCCTGGAAATGGGGAGTGGTTTGCCGTTTAGCGCGAGCACGAAAACGAGTAAATTCTGTGCGGAGGGGGAATTTGTGAAAAGTGGAGATCATGATGGTATTTTACCCTACTACGTTTTACCTCTGTTAAAAAGCTTGGTTGAGAAAACAAAAACGCGCTGTTTTTGTTTTCTTGTCAAGGGTTTTTACCTACTTACTTACGTGGCTTCATGCCGGGATTCCCGGTGATTATCAATTCCTAATCACGATAAACCAGGGTTGAGGGGAGAGCTTCGATATATCTATCAACAAAGATGTCAAGAAGTCTGGATTCTGGCGAGGGGTTGTCTGACTCGCTCGCAAGAACTTTGTGGAGAAATGAGCGAGTTTGGAGGGTAAGGAGTTGCTGGAGTGCATCGCGATAGATCTTTTGACCTCGGGAAAATGATGCTCCCGTGGTATCGGAGGAGTCCCCACCGAGTGTAGTTAAAAGCTTGTCAAGAGAGCTGGGATTTGGATATTCGAAATCGAGCAAAGTGTCGTTGGTGAGGATCTTTTGCAAAATGTCTTTTTGGGGTGGGGATAATTGAGTGTTGGCGAGTACATCGTTGATTGTGTTGGTTGCGGGTAAGTGTGTAAGAAATAGTTTAGTGTCAAGAATAGAATGAAATTGAGTGGTCGCGGCACCATCCTCTTTGGGAAGAGGAAAGTGATATGAGCGAGAATCTGGATCAGATTGATGCAAGTATGAGAGAGATACAAGACGAGCGACTTGTTTGTTCATGTCGGGAAATGGTTGAATGAGCGCGGTTAAAACGTAGGCAGTGCCAGCGAGCTCTGTGGCTTGGTGTGGGTTGGTTACTTTTGCTTCTGTGCGAGCAAGTAGTTGAGCTGTTTGCTCGACCAACTGGGGAATAGTGTCAGGAGGAGGTGCTTCTCGTTCGTCAAATTCGCTATGTAATATTCTGGGGGTTGTGGCAAAGGTGGCGGGGGTTTCACCGTTTAATTGGGTGGCGACAGTCCAAAGTCTGGCTTGGTACGAGACACCGCGAAGCGTGGGCTCGATGTCGCGTTGGAATTCTTGTTGGGTGGTAGAGCGATCGGTCATAATTTGAGTATAGGACAAATGATGGAATGCGAACAACGAACAGGAGGAGACGGAAGATCCGTCAATCCTCCTGTTCGGAGTCGGTTAGTTTATGGGCAGGGGGCGTATAAGATCGCCCCGGTGAAAACTGCGTCTTGAGGGTCGTTTCTCCAGTAGTTATCCGAGATGTCGCTCGGGGGGGTTTCGCTGACCTGGAAATACGGGCCCCCGGTGAGGGTGACTGTGTCGAGGTCATATCCGTTGAAGTGGGAGATGGTCGTCCCGCCGGAACATGTGTAGGTGAGGTCGCCGTTGGGTGATAGACTGGTCGGGGTCAGAGTGATGGCCTTGGTTTCTTCCTCATCTGTTGGGACGATAGGGTACAGCGTTGTGACAGTACAGCCCATATTATTACACAACCAGTCGAGCTCGATTCCTTCACCTCGCCAGCGAGTGGCCATGTTGCCTTGACAGTCGGGGGTGGGGGATTCCAGGTTAATGGAAAACTGCGACATGGCGACGCAGCGGCCGTAGGGATCGATTGGGGCGGGATACCCGGTGGGGAGGAAATTTTGGGCCTGCTCGTACCATGTTTTCCAGTGGCGATTGACTTTTTTGTCGAGCAGGGTGGGTTTGTGTCCATAGGTTGCGTCGAGGAACACTTGCTCCCCGTCGTTGATGGCGACGATGCCTGTGAATTCATGAAAAAAGTCGCCACTTTCTTGATAGAGCCGAGAGAGTTCGCCCCGGAGATTGGGGAGCTCGTGAGACCCATAATCAATGACTAACCATTCCTGGTAGCCTAACCACTTGTAGTCTCCCCAACGATCGTAGCAGACACCATTGACGATAATGGCGTCGGAGGTTGGACGGGCCACTACTACTCCCCCTTCGGCAGGGAAAGAGGTGGGGGTGAGAAGGGGGAGGGTTGCGTCACAAGCTGGAATGGTGGGTTCGCTTTTGGCGGGCTGGGGCCAGTTGCAGGCGGTCAAGATGACTGCCAAAAGAAAAAGAGTGGAAAGGGTGCGTTTCATTATTTTCTCCTTGTGGGGCCTTGACAACAAACAAAATTATTTGTTGTGACCGCCTCACAAAGAGGACTAACCGACTTGTTAAGGTACTATCTTTTCTTAAATTTGGTCCGCTATGGACTGGTTTAATAAAGATCTGCGTATCCTATAGTTATTTGTACATGAAGTATAGCCCTATTGACATCCAGATTAAAAAGCGGTTAAAATAAATTGACATGCAAATAGATACAATGTTGCGAAGACAATTGTTCGTCGCTTTGGGGCTTTCGGACAAGGAGGCGGTATTGTATGACACGCTGCTCAAACATGGACAGATGCCGGCGGCGGGACTGGAGAAAATCTCGGGACTGAAGAAAAATACCTATATTTTACTGAAAAGATTGGAGAGGCGCGGACTGGTACAAAAAATGATGAAGGAGGGAAAATCTCATTATGTGGTGGGAGCACCAGAGCAGCTGCAAGTGTATGCGAGAGAACAAGAGCGGAAAGTGGGAGAGACCAAGGCATTACTAGTTGAGATGTTGCCAGAGCTACAAAAGAACTACCGAGAAGTGGTTGGGAGGCCGGTGGTGCAATATTATGCGGGGATAGAGGGCTTGCGGAAAGTGTTTGATGAGGTGTATGCAGAAGGCAAAAGTGAAGTGCTAAGCTGTGTGGGGAATGAAGCTCCAGACCCAAAATTTTATGATGAGATTATTAATAAATATAGACCCATGAGGGTTAAGAATAATATTTTTGCTAAGACTATTTCTCCTGACTCTCCGCGGGCGAGAGAATTGAAGGCGACCGAGAAACAAGACTTAAAAGAAAAAATATTGGTTGACACACAAAAATATCCGATGCCGGCGGAGTTTGATAGCTGGGACGATAGAATTGCGCTCATGAGTTTTGCGCGCGGAGATTTTAGTGCAGTGTTAATTCAGCACCCTGATCTGGCCATCACTATGCAGTCGCTACTGCGGTTGGCGATGGACGGCGCGAAGAAGGGGGTGAGGAATAAGCACGAGTGAGAATGCTCTCGAGAAGCTGGGCGAGGGGCGGGAGATCGCCGCTTTTGCGAGCAATAATTGAATGGCGAAGGTTGTCGGGGGCAATTTGAAGGATATTGTGATCCACTGTGGAGAGATTGGAAAGGTCCAAAAATAGCTGGATAAGATAGGCGGGAAAGATGTGGGCGACAAACTCGGGAAACTGGGCGGAGCGCTTTGCACCGACGGCAGCGAGGGGGTTTTCCTCTAAATATTTTTGGTGAGCAGAGAGGTGTTTGGCAGAATCTTCGAGAGAAGCGGTGTCATAAATGAGTAGTCCTCCAGGTTTGAGAATGCGGGCGAGGGCGAGCATATCAAGTAGGTGATTGAGGTGGCTGGGATCAGTGTTGTTAACAGAACCAAGGAAGAAGACCGCGTCGGCCTGACGAGTGGGATCGGCTTCAACGAGTTTGGACCATTCTTGAAGGGTTAGGCCGCCGTGGAAATGATAGTCGGGCGGGAAGTCGGCCTCCGTCAAACCGAGTGCCTCGGCGGTTTTGAGTTCGATTCCGTCGATTTGAGCGGGTTGAATGTCGCCAGCGTCGAGGAGTTTTTGGAGGATTTTTAACTCCGGGGGGTTAGCTCCAGGACCAATAATGGTGAATTTGGCTCCCGGGGTGAGAGGGGTTTCTTGAAACAGTTGATGGAGGTGTTCGAAGGTGTTGTTGATGAGGAGGCTGTGGTCAGTATATTTTTCGGTGGTTTGAAGTCCATAATCAAATCTTTGATAATAAGCGAGGAGTTTTTGGTGGAGTTCCTCTGGGTTCGCTCCGGATTGCCACTGAACGAAGACCTCTTGGATATATTTTTCGAGCGCTAGAATTTGATGACAGGCCCGGGCGGCGGGAAAGAGTTCGCGAAAATGGGCAAGTGTGCTTAGTGTGTTGGGATCGGTGGTGAGATCATCCCCCTCGATTATTTGAGCCAGTCCATGATTTCTGGCCCCGTTCATCCAGGACAGCCTCCCCAGGATTGCCGAAAGCCCACTCCACGATCGAAAGATAAAATTGGCCGATTCTGGGTGGTTACTCAAAGTAAGGTTGAGGGATTCACTCGAGAGCTGATCGAGAAAGCTGGTAACAACCCTGCTAATTCCTTGGGGTGTAGGAGAGTCTGGAGCTGAAAGGGCACCAACTAATTTGGCAATGTGGCGGCGAAAAGCCGAGTTACGAGCTTGAAATTCAAGAAATAATTGATCTCGAACGGGTGCTGTGTCAATGTCAACCGACGCGATATGGTTCATAAACTAAGTATAGCGGAGCGGGGAGGGTTAGACAGTGAGTTTGGCGCGACCCTCGATACAACGGCACTCGATTTTTTGGGTATTTTTGGTATTGACAACTCCATAAAACGAGGTAATATGGAATTATGTACTCCAGAAAACTAGATTTACCGCAAAATAAGAGTTTTTTCTTGTTTGGACCAAGGGGGGTGGGAAAAAGTACGTGGATCAGATTGAAATATCCAGAGGCGAGATACCTTGATTTGTTGGATTCACATATTTATACGCAGTTGTTGACTAATCCGGGAGAATTGGTTGATTTTATTCCTACCAACTGGCAGAAATATGTGATAATCGATGAAGTACAGCGGGTGCCAGAATTGTTAAATGAAGTGCACCGCCTGATTGAAAACAACAAATATAAATTTATATTAACGGGAAGCAGTGCGAGAAAATTGCGAAGAGGCGGAGTAAACTTGCTGGCGGGAAGAGCGTTGAATTATCGAATGTATCCACTAACCACGGAAGAGGTTGGGGGTAAATTTGACTTGTCCCAAGCGATAAAATACGGTATGTTGCCAGAGATCTGGAATTTAGAGACTGATGAGGAAAGAAAACGATATCTGGGTGCGTATATTGAGATGTATCTGAAAGAAGAGGTAATGGCGGAAGGACTTACGCGCAACCTTTCGGCTTTTGCACGATTTTTGCAAGTGGCTAGTTTCTCGGTGGGCTCGGTACTGAACGTATCAGGGGTAGCGCGCGAGTCTATGATCGAGCGGAAAGTAGTTGAGTCATATTTTGAAATTCTTGAGGACTTGATGTTGGGGGTGAGAATTCCCGTGTTTAGAAAACGAGCAAGGAGAGAGTTGAGTATAAAACCAAAATTTTATTTTTTTGATACGGGAGTTTATCAAACATTACGACCACACAATATTCTCGACAGTGAGCAAGAACTGGGTGGGGCGGCGCTTGAGAATTTGTTTTTACAGAATTTATTGGCGATAACTACAAACGAAGTGGAAAAATATGAGGTGAGTTATTTCCGGACAGTGGCTGGGAGTGAGGTGGATTTTGTGGTGTGTGGGAAAGGAAAATTGATAGCATATGAGATTAAAAATAGCCCCAGATATAATTCGGGCTGGTTGAGAGGACTCAAACAGTTTGAGAAAGATTATCCGGAGGCAGAGTTGTATCTACTCTACACTGGCAGAGAAAAGTTGTATGTGGGGAAGGTGCAAGTAATGCCGATTGGTGAGTATTTGCGAGAGATGGGGAGGGTATTACACGGTTAGTTTGGCGCGACCTTCAGCACGACGACGGGAGAGAACCAGGCGGCCTTTGTGGGTGGACATGCGCTGCAAAAACCCGTGGGTGTTGCGGCGTTTGATTTTTTTGGGCTGATAGGTGCGTTTCATGAGTAAATGATAACACAATGGGAGAGGATTTGTCACGGTGAGATCTATTTGCGCTACATTGTCCGATGTGGAAAAGTTGTGGATAATAATGATTATGGAGATTATGACAACCTGGAAAGCGGTTTTAGCAGAATTGGAGTTGTCGATTTCTCCGGTATATTTTCCTACTTGGATCAAGCCGTTGTCGATTGCGTCGATTGAAGATCTGGGCGAGAAGGGGCAGCTGGCGACAATTTTGTGTCCATCAAGTTATCACCAGACGATGGTGGGGCGGAGATATAGGGAACAGATACAAAGAAGTATTGAACGAATTAGTGGTAAACACACGGAGTTGGATTATGTGGTGGGAAAGGATCCCTCGGCTACACTCGGGATGACGAGTTCCCCATTATTTGCCCCTACTTCGCCTCCGGATTCCTTGGGGACAGGTGAGGGTGGATCACACAACCTAAACCCACGGCTAACTTTTGAAACATATGTGGTGGGATCATCAAACAACTTTGCCTATGCGGCGGCACAGGGGGCAGCCAAAACTCCTGGGATCCGCTACAGCCCCCTATTTATTTATGGTGGGGTGGGACTGGGGAAAACACACTTGATGCACGCGATTGGACATTTGATTTATGCGGAGCACCCAGATTGGAACATTATGTATATCTCGGCGGAAACGTTCGGGAGTGATTTAGTTGCCAGTCTCCAAAACAAAAAGACTCCGGCGTTTAAGAAAAAGTATCGGGCACCCAACGTGCTACTGGTGGATGATGTGCAGTTTATCGCCGGGAAAGAGTATATCCAAGAAGAGTTTTTTCACACGTTTAATGCGCTCTACATGTCACAAAGACAGGTGGTCCTGACGTCAGATCGACCGCCGCAAGAGATCGCAAAGCTCGAAGAGCGACTTTCTTCGCGGTTTATGGGAGGGTTGATGGTGGACGTTCAGGCTCCCGACTTTGAAACGAGAGTGGCGATTCTGACCCAAAAATGTATATCACTGGGGGTGAGTGCCCCCGGAGAAACAATGGCCCTAATTGCCGAGAAGGCGACGGGGAATATCCGTGAACTTGAAGGCGCCCTACAAGCAATTTGGGCGAAGGCGGGGAGCGAGGGGGGGGAGATCACAAGCGAGTTGGTGCGGGCGCATTTTGGGGCAGAGAGTGAGAGGAGGACTCAACGAGTCAAACCCAACAGTGTAATTAGTAAAACGGCCCAATATTTTGTGTTTAAGGCTACGGAGCTGACGGGGAATAGCCGTAAAGCTCCACTCACGGCCGCGCGCCACGCCGCCATGTATCTGATGTATAAAGAACTTGGGATACCCTATGAACAGATTGGGCGGTTGTTTGGAGGGCGTGATCACACAACGGTTATGTATGCCGTCGAAAAAATTTCCAGCCAACTCAAAACTGATCCAGGGTTAGCAAAAATAATTGCAGATATAAAACATGGACTATAATTTTCCACAGTTAATGTGCAAAACTCCGTGGAAAAGGGAGGGAAAATAATGGGGGTACATGGGGAAAAGGGGAGAAAAAAAGGTTTTCCACCAAATGACACAGTTATCCCCAAAGTTGTCCACGGGGTTATCCACGATGGCTACCCTAGGATTGTCCCCCAATCCACTGTCCCTACTACTGCTACTACCTTAATGATTAATAGTTTGTAATAATAGTACGAGGAAAACATTTATGAAAATTGAAGTATTACAAGAACAACTCATTAAAGGGCTTTCCATTGTGGAGAGGGCGGTGGCAACGAGAGCACAGTTACCCGTGCTTTCCCACTTTCTCTTGGAGGCGAAGAGTGAAGGGCTTGTGTTATCGGCGACAGATCTAGAGATTGGAGTGCGGGTTTTGGTAGTGGCGAAGGTAATAGAGGTGGGGGTAGCGGCGATCCCCGCGAAGATGTTTAATGAGTTTTTAGCGTCGCTTTCACCGGGAAAGGTGGAGATAAAAGTCGAAAAGGAATCTCTGGTAGTGTCGGCCAATTCATATAGCGCCAGATTCCAAATGATTGCGGCTGAAGAGTTCCCAAGGTTGCCAGAGGTAAAAAAAGAAAGTGAGCTGGGGAAATTGGACGCCAAAGATTTAATCCGCGCCGTGGGGGGGGTAATCTTTGCCTGTGCCCGCGATAGTTTGCGACCAGTACTGACGGGGGTACTATGGGAAATAGGGAAGAAAAAGCTACGACTCATAGCAACAGACGGGTTCCGGCTTGGGATTGAGGAAGTAATAATGGAAAGTGAGAGCAGTGGGCTAAATCTATTAGTGCCATCGCGAGTGGTTTCCGAAGTGGTGAGACTAGTACCCGAGGGACAAATAATAATTGGACATCTATCCGCGACGAGCCAGATCTATTTTAAGATTGGAGATATTCTCATAGTCTCACAATTATTGGAAGGTAATTTCCCTGACTACACCAAGATTTTACCCAAGGAGTTTACGTCAGAGTTAATGGTTACGAGGGGCGAGTTGTTACAGGCCGTACGGACGACCCATATTTTTGCGAGGGACAACTCAAATATGGTGAAGTGGAATGTGTCGGAGGGGAAATTGAGACTAACCGCAACATCTCCGGAGAAGGGGGAATGTTCTGCCGAAGTACCAATCCAGTTAACGGGGGAGGCCAGTGAGATAATTTTTAATGCTAAATTTGTGTTGGATTATCTGGGGGTTTCGGTGGGGGAGAAGGTATGGTTGGGGATGGGGGGGAAGCTGGCGCCGGGGATGTTTCGCGATCCAGAACAGAAATCTGGTCAATATGTGGTGATGCCGATAAACGCGTAGAAAGCTTAGCGGTGAGGGCATTCTTTTTGTCGAGAAGTTCTTGGGGATTGGTGGTAATGAGTTCGTGCTCTTCTGGGGAGGCGACAACCTTCATGGCGACGTGATTTTGTCCGGCAAAGAAAAGGGCCTCTCCTACCTCGGCGGTTAGGAGGAGGCGACGCTCCCCCTGGGAGAGAAAGAAGGTACTTCCCAGCTTTTCAATAGCGCTGCTGCTTTGCTTCATAAGAACCTGAAGACTAGAGTTATTGACGATGGCCTTACCGTGATCACTTTTTAAGAAATCTTCAACGTCTTGGGTAATGGTAGTTAACCCGAGGAAATATTTGCGTGCCCGCTTGGCAATACTATAGAGAAAAGTAGCGGAGTCGTCTGACTTCATTAGATACCAGGCCTCATCTACCACCAGTAATCTACGCTTCAAATCGCGCTTAATTTTGGTCCAGATATAATCGAGAATAATAAAGATAGCAGTAGGGCGGAGCTCGTCCTGGAGGTTTTTGATTCCAAAAACCGTGAGTTGGTTCCCAAAGTTGACATTGCTTTTTTGAGAAAATATTCCCTGGAAAGAACCTTTAACATATTTTTCCAGCCGGTCGGCGAGACCGCGGCCGACGGCCTCTTCCATACCGGCTAAGACTTTATAGAGATCTTCCATAAGGGGGGGTTCGAGGGCGTGGGTAGAGGGGTCACGAGAGATGCCCTTCATCTGGTAGGTGGTGACGAGGGCGCGGTCGAGAAGGGCTTCTTCTTGAGGGGTCATGTCGCCAACCATGATTTTGAGAAGAGAGTGGAGGGAAATAATTTTCATGGCGAGCTCGTTTTCATCCGGTTCGGCTACCTGGGGGAGCTCGAAAGGATTAATGCGGTTCTGTGAGCTAAAGGAAAAATCAATATAGGTACCACCCAAGGCCCCAGAGAGCTTGCGATATTCGTCTTCGGGGTCGATAACAATAACTTCGGTCTCGAAGAGAAGAGAGCGTAAAATTTCGAGCTTGACTAGATATGACTTGCCAGCACCGGATTTGGCAAAGATAACCATATTGGCATTCTCGAGAGTAAAACGATCAAAAATCACCAGACTATCATTGTGTTCGTTGATACCATACATAAGGCCTTCGTTGGCGGTCAACTCGCTACTTGTAAAGGGGAAGGTGGTCGCTAGGCTAGTAGTATCCATGTTGCGGTTGATTTTCAACTTATCTAGACCGGTAGGGAGAGTAGTTTTAAAGCCATCTTCAATCTGGAGGGAGGCGGTTTTGGCGGAAATCAAGAGGGCGCCGAGGGCCGACTTGATGTGGTTGGTCACGCGGTCGAGAACATCTTTTTTATCATCGCGAATCGTAATATAGAGGCCAAACTGAAAGAAACGTTCGGCGCCTTTAGCAAGCTGTTCCTGGAGGGAACGGGCGTCTTCGAGTTTGACTTGAGTATCGATGTTAATAATACGACCCCGTTGGATATCACCCTGAAGCTCGGCCTCCATTTCGGCAATTTTTCTCCGCAAGTCTTCAATAACCCCTTTGCCGTCAATGGGGTAGATAAACATAGAGATCGAGAGTGAATGGGGGAAGTTGATAAGAGGGCTCAACCAATTGGCATTGACAAAACGAGGGTAGCCGGCAACAAAGAGAGTGCGGTAATAGGTATCGTTAATTTTAATATCGCTCCAATCAACCTCGATGGCTTCGGGGGCAATAACGTCTTTGACATTGGTGGTGCCTTGGGCAAGAACGGTGACGGAAGGAGAGACGGTTGGACCAGAGCTGGCTGGCTGGGAGGTTTTGCCACCAAAAAACGACGGCAGGTTCAGTTTTGGCATATAGAGTTAGTATAACAGGGAATCAAGCGATGTTGGGGGCGACGAGAGCCTGTTCATAGTCGAGCGAGGTGGTAAATTTTTGACCCTTGACAGTGGAGTTATAAAAACTATGGAAAAGTTGCATTAAACTTTGGGAGTTGAGTTGTTTGGCGGTTAAACCAATCCGGACAAACTGTTTGATAATATGGTCACGCTTGGGTTCGAGGTCGGCCTTGGCTTTTTGGAGAAGCTCGTCGGTGATTTCAACTTTTCCGGAGAGAGTGACGAGCTGGTAGGAGACCACGAGATAGAATTTTTTATCGAGGACATTTTGTTCAGTAATTGTGTTTTCGATAAATTGGCGATAGGCCTTCATGCGTTCTTTAAGAAGGGGGTCGCGAAGCTTTTTTTCTTGGAGACCGAGAAGTTCGAGATAAGCGGAAATATCTTTTTTATCGGACTTAATCACAATTTGAATGGGAAAAGAGAGAGAGTTAAGAAGTCCAGCGTAGGCGTAGATGGTGGCGTCTTGTTCTTCTTCGGATAAGAGACCAAAGTTGATGGCAGAAGCTTGGATGACCATGCTGCAAATACCGGTTTTGAGAATGACAAGATCGTCCTGAATGGTTTCGATGTCCAGATGATCTTGGGTAGTGGCAATGATAATATTGTCGGGCATAGACATAGTATATCAGCTGGCGCGGAGTTCAAAGGGGGGGATGACAGCATTGCTGACCACTAGTTGTTGGGGAGTGAAGTGAAGACCAGAAATATCGACCTCAATCGTATAGGTGCCAGGACCAAGGGGAGTGGAGGTAAAAAAACGACCAAGAGAGTTGGTTTTGATGGCGCGGGCAGGGACGCCAGTTTGATCGACAATTTGGACAATGGCGTTTTCGACCAATTTCCCCCCCGAATTGACAACAATGCCAGTAATAAGATTGGGAAGGGTGGGGGCGGCGGGGAGCGAGATCGTTTTAATTGTGCCCGTGGAAGGAGGGGGAGTGTCGGCGTGAATAGTCGGGGCTTGAAAAACAAGGGTTGATCCCCCTTCGCTCTGGTGAGCTTCGGAGGGACGCGGTGGCTGTATGCTAATGGCGGGGCAAGGGGGGTGGATAACGGGGGGGGTATCGGTAAGGGCGCGGAGCTTACGGATATGAACGGAGGGTTTGTCGATGGGGGTGGTGTCTCCCAGACTGCTTCGCGTCTGGAGGCACTTCTCAGGCGCTAATGCGCTTGATGTGCGAAAAAGAGTATCAACAGAGGCGAGCTGGGCAGATTCGGTAGCAGAGAGGTCGGAGATAGGGGCGGGGGTGGGGGCGCGAGTGGGAGCTTTGATAGTTTTGGTAACCGCGTTAACATTTTTTTGTGAATGAGAGGAAAAAAGGAAGAGGGGGGGGATTTTGTTAGATTTTTTCCAGATAAAACGAGTGGGTTTGTAGATGGCGCGGACAAGATTAATAATCCATTGGTCGAGAGGTCGATCTTCAATAGGGAAAAAAGCGAGAGCAATACCAAGGAAGATAGAAAGAAGGGCGAGGGGCCATTTAAAAAGAAAAACAAGGTTGCTCGCATAGAATAAATATGCCAAGAGGATGCCCCCCATAAGCTCGAGAAATTGTTTGAGGGTCATGTCACCAACGAGGCGAAATTGGTATTGAGTGACGTTTTGGGGGACGGGGTGCTGTTGCATAAGTCTAGTATACAAGCTACGGGGCAGAAGGGTCATAAAATGTTTTATATTTGAGATCAGCAGGAGCAACCCCAATTTGTTTGAGAGAGGTGATGGCTTGTTCAACGCGCGCGGGGGTTTGGGGGGAGGTGAAATAAATAAAAAACTGCTGGGAGGGAGAGTCAAAATAAATGTAGTAAGTGGGGGTACGCACGGGGAGGGAGGAGAGCCAGGGACGCTTTTCCAAAAACTCATTAACTTTTTTGCCAAAAACTAGGTCGTCCTCGGTTTGTTTTTGGAGCTGCTGACGTAGGTCGGTGGCATCGTAAGGGTCGGTGGTGAAAGAAAAGTTGGCGAGTTCTGTGTCTTTGAATTGGATGGTAATGCTGTAGCGAGTATTTTTGGCCAGGCTTTCACGAGGGTTCAGAATGAGTGTGTCACCGGCTTGGTTCCAGATGGAGTTGTCCAGGATGGTGGGAGTCGTGGTGACCGCGAGGTGGCGACGGGTGGAAGCAGAAAGGGGGGAGGGAAAGGTGAGGGAGATAGGGGTGTTGAGAGAGACAAAACGACTATTTGGAAGAGGGAAGATAGAGGGAGTGGGGGGGGAGGGGATGAAGAGTTGGGCGAGGTAAACACCAACTACTAAGAGAGCAACGAGAATAAGGGTGGATAGAATAGGTTTAGAAAAAAATAGTTTCATAGTTATAGCCTACCAAATCCAACAACATTAACACCAGGTTCGGCGTTGGCACCACCATTAAAGGTGCCAGAGCCGTTAATGGCGGGAGCATTGCTTTGATAATAAGAAAAACCTCCAGCATCTACATTGTTTACTATTCCAACATGGTTGGTACGGTCGGGTCCGCCTTCGACCTTAAAGAAGACAATGTCGCCGGGCTTGACGTTACTACCACTCGCGACGGAGCCTTCAACGAAAGTGTGATCCTGACGGAACTCATCTTCGAGGGTGGGAGACCAGAGAGAGGTGGAGAATCCGGACTTGCCGCTTTCACGGTAGCTGTGTTGGACGAGATAGGTGCACCAGTAGAGGGCGTTACCGCTAGTTTGAATTTCTTCGCGGGAGGGGTCGGGACTAGATTTGAACAAGTCATAATCAAAGAGGTTGGGACGGTTGGAGAGGGTATAAAAGGCGGGGAAGACGGGAACATCGGCAGTTCCTAGGTACTCAAGTGATTTTTCGGGGTTGGTGGGGCGGTTGCAGTAATTCCAAAAGCCGGTGTGGAGGTCGGCAATGATTTCGCTGGCGCGAGTAGGGATGCCCGAGCTAGCGGGGGCAGGAATAGCTCCTTGGGCGGTACAAGAAATCGAGGTGCCAAAATTGGCACTACTGGCGGGGGGCTCATATTTAACATCAAGGCCGGGGATGGTTTGGATAGAGAGGTGATAGATGAGGGCGGTGCCAACGAGAAAGCCACCGGAGATAACAAAAGCCAAGAGAGCGAGGGAGACTAGAGAACCAATAATGATGGCCAGCATGGCACCAAGAGGGAGGGCAGCAAAAGCGGCGCCGATGCCAGCTAGGACAGCGCCGATTTTGAGAACTTGCTTTCTAAAATCAACATTGCGGATAAACTCGCGGACGAATTGGAAGCCAACTTTGAGGAGGTCGAAAACAATACCAATAATTGCGACGGCCGAGAAGATGGAGCCGATAACCGTTCCGGCTGCGAGGAGGGCGGTAACTCCCTTGACGGCCAGTTTACCAAGTGCCTTGCCACCAATTTTGATAAAAAGGCGAACAGCGGCGCGGGCGGCGACATTCGCAGTGTAGCGAACCGCAAGGCCAGCGCTAGGTTTGGCGGCATATTTGAAAATGCTCGAGAGACCAGTTTTGGCCAAAGCCCAGGCAGTAGCCTTGCCAATTTGACGGTGAGCAAACTGGAAAATAGTGCCATTTATCGTATAGTCACCTAGGCGATATTGACGTAAGAACCAGCGAGTGGGGCGACGTGCCCAGGAGGGTAACTTTGAACTCGATGCCAAGCGGTAGAGGCGCAGAGTTGTGCGCTTCTTGAGGAGGTCCCACTGGTCGAACGCCCAACTAGAAAGACGAAGGAGGGGAATTTTGACTTCTTTTCCTCGGATTTTCAATTTGAGAATAGCTTTGGTTTCGGCGGTTTTGTCGTACCAGTCGTAGAAACGTCGGATAATTTTGCCGCCGGTTGCGGTGTCGTAGAAATCATAGATTTTTTCGGAAAGAACGTTGATTTTGGTGAGGGTGTCGAGGCGACCAAAGCGAGTTTTTGCAAGAAGTTTAATCTGTTCTTTGTCTAGGTGCGAGGAGTGCCAGTAGTGTTCGCGTAGGGTGCGGAGCTTGTTGAGTCTAGGCGAAGGAGTGGGGGTGGATTGCTCTTGTTGATAGGCCTCTTCGAGGGATTGGTGGAGATTGGGGGAAGATTGGATACCCAATTCTTGTAATATGACTGCCTCAATCGTAGATTGATCGGCCGAAGAATGGAGAAAGCTAATGCCTTGGGATAGGAGTCGTTTTTCAACCCCAGAGAGACGCACCCCTTGATAGAGAATGTGCATTTCCCTTTGGCGATACTCAATGGCAATATCTAGTCCTTGAACGCGAAGAAGGGAGACTGCTCTAGCTAAATATTCGGGTTTGGCTTCGCCGAGGTGTTGAGTGGCAAGCCTGACAACTTCACCAGTTGAAATCTGATTACCATGGGAGGCAACGATTTCGGTAAGAATGGCGTTGGCAAGATCATTGGGTCGGGAAATTCCTCCACGAGAGAGGACAGAAACAATTTCTTGGTGAAGCTCACTACGAGTGGGGAGAAGATCGGCTTGTGCCTGGATGGCAGTGTGTCTATCAATTTCTAGTTGGCGAAGAGTTTGAGGGGTTGTGGTTTGCACAACCTGGTCGATTTGGCGCGTGAGGATACGAGACCAAGTGGGATCACGCAATACGGGAAGAAGGTCGGTTAGTTCGGGGTGCTCTTCTTGAATAATTTGAAAAAGTTCCTTAGAAATGGCTTGGGAGCGAACCTCCTCTTCTTTGCCGAATTGATAACTGGCACCATAGAGGCGAGAGAGGTTGTCGGCCAGAGTAGAGTATAGGGCGCGAGCAATAGGAGAATTGTCATCAATTGAGAGAGTTTTTATATAGCTGGTTGAATAGCCACGACGGAGAAGAGTGATAATTTCTTCGCGTTGGCGATGATAGTTTTTGATTGTTTCGGCGGAGCTAAAGCGATAACTACCTGCAGGCTTTCCAGATTGGGCAAGATGTTGACGATATGATTCTAAACGATCTTCGTTGGTGGCGACGGCGATCCTTTCTTGCTCTTTGAGATTGTTAAATTTGGTGTTGATCAACTTGACGAAGTGAGTGTAGGAGCCGGGCTTGGCAAGAGCCAGTAGTTCGTTGACAGACTCCTGATCCAGGCTCTTAATGTTAAAGAGCCAGTCGAGTACGAGCCTAGAGGCTTCCTCAAGAGAGAGGTATTGGGCGGGACTTTCGTCATCGAGGAGAATGCCGCCCGCCGCGGAGGAGTAACAACCCTGCTTATTTAAGCCAGGGAGAAGCACATTGCGGATAAAACGTTCATCTATTTGTCCCCACGTTTGTCCAAAGTAGCGATATTTATTGGTAAAGGAAGTATCAATGGCCATAGAGCTATTCTAGCAGGTGAAGGTGTGGTGGAGAGACGAGTGAGTTGAGACTGGTCTAGCGCGAGGATTACATACCGGGGATGCGAGGTTGG
>Ga0209211_10007105_pt1 | contig 15852 bp, 8 predicted proteins | sample RifGroA2_FD_183992 | JGI IMG/M metagenome (GOLD analysis project Ga0209211, IMG submission 183992) | Groundwater microbial communities from Rifle, Colorado, USA - Groundwater A2 (SPAdes) (version 2) | ecosystem: Environmental > Aquatic > Deep subsurface > Groundwater | place: Rifle, Colorado... | reverse complement strand
TTTGAGAAAGGCTTGTCATGATCAAAGGGCTGGATGTTTTTCGTCGTCACTTCGAGCACTACACCGACCGGTATGTGCTGATTGGCGGTGTGGGCTTGATGCCAAAAGGCCGAGGCGAGAGCGTCGCACGGCCTTGAAGCTTTACGCCGAGCTAAAAGTTTAGGGTTTGATGGCGACTAGAGCCGCGTCACCGAATACATCAGGCACTGGCGGAAAGAAGGCGGTGCTGCTCTTGTAATTCCCAGAATGCCAAGTCACGAATCTTCTGGAACTTCTTATTGCCATCGATAAAGATGCTGTAGTGTTTTTCCAGTTTTCGGACGCTCTCCATCAAGGTTTCCTGCTCGGACTTATCGTCCGTATTAAATATGGATTTGATGTCGGCGTTTTTTATTTCTGATACCCGATGTATGACCCAGGTCAGCACGTAGCTTGCGTAATTATTTTCTCCCGTTTTGAAGTGTGTAATGTCCTGGGTGGAAAGAATGATGCCGACACCGTATTCGCGTCCCTCTTTGAGTATTTTGCGCAACGATGGAAAATCCTGCGACATGAAGTTGTCGGCTTCGTCCACGAATATCATTTTAGAGATCTGACGGAAATCTCCTTGGACGGTCGGTTTTCCTTTCTTCTGCATTTGGGAGTAGAACAGATCCAGGGTCAGGGCAACTACGAGGTTCTGGATCTGGGGCGAGTATCCCGCCAACTCGATGACTGTCACTCTCTCGACGAGATCGTAAAGGCTTGACACCTTCGATGGATCGCTCTCGAAAATCTGGTAACTGGCTAGGCTATCCAGCGCCGCGTAAAGCGAGTCCTCTTCCACCTTTTCCTGGTTTACGAATAGCTCCCAAATACCTTGGATCGTCGGCGCTGGCCTGCCCCAAGTTGAGGCGTCGGATCTGCTGATTCCGGCTAGTTCGTAGGCATCGAGAATGAGCTTGCGAAGACGCAACTGCTGCTTTTGCCCAAGATTGAATGCGCGTGCCATGGTTTCCGCGAATCCGGTGGCGGTGTGAACGGGCAACATCGGCATATCACCGTAAAGGCTCAGCGGGTTGTAGGGCAATCCGTGCAGGCGATATTTCTTGGCTTCGGTGGCATTGATGAAAGCATCATCGACGTAGTCTGACTTGTAATCGAATATGAGCATTCCTATAGGTAGTTCGCCCACGTTGCTGGATTGGTTACGAACGAGTTGGGTGATGACCGATTTGGTGAACTGGGTCTTCCCCGTACCCATTGTCCCGATGATGCCCGTATTGGTGTTCATGAACTTCGCGGTATTGGTCGGCTCCCAGTAGAGTGGGGTGTTTTTGAGCACTTCATTGCCAAACATTACTTTGAGCGGAGTGGCGGGTGTGATTTGCTCGACGACGGGAGCTATATTTTCGGTCGGTGTATCGGCGACTGGTGTTGCTGATTCAGTCTCGGCTTTAGGGGTTTTCTCCGTGATGATTGCGACCTGACACGAACGCAGGCGATGCTGTTCCGGGACATGGAGGGTTGCCACTAGGGTATCAAGTTCGGCTGTCGTCTTTACGTTGATCAGTGAATCGAGCAATCCGAAAGGCAACTCTACCTGTAAGATATTGGCATCGGTCAGGTGGTAATGGGGTTCGAAACAGCTATCGTTCTCGACGTGCGCCACTACGAATCCGGAGGCGTAATCATCAAGGTCAGCCAACCCGTATTGCCCCCTCAACCACCATTCGCGGCGAGCCATCAACTCGTTCAAATTGCTGTCTGATAGAACCTGGTAGAGGCGCAGCTTTTCGACTTGCATCAGAACCTGCCTAACGAACAGTCCTCGATAGAGTCGCGCCGCCAGTGTTTGGGGCCCCAGAACCTCTTCGGTTAAATAGCGCTTCAGCTCAGTAGCCTGTTTTCCCGCGTAGTTGAAATCTGGCCTGACACCTGTTTTTACCTCCAGAGGGAGAAGGTAAAGCCGTTCTCCTTTGAAACCGACGAATAGCACGTCATCCGATATGGCACCCTTACGATATCCATGTACGTTGCGTGAGAATTCGCTATCGCTCATTTTGAGACCTACGTTGCCGGATACCCTGACCATCTCGGCCACCGATAGGGGAATCCAGGTGATGTCCGAATCGCGCAGGATGGAGCTGACGAACTTGTAGGCCCCGATGATGCCGTTCTTCTCCTTGCGCTCTTTGGGGTTGGCCGTGAGCATTTTGAGCAGCCATTCTCCGTTGAACGCATTGAACTCGGAGAGGAGGTTGTCGCTGCGGAGCAGGCTCTTGAAAAGGCCCACCTGTTTGGTTACAGTGATGGCATCGTAGCCTGCGGCGCTGGTGTATTGGTCCGAGTAGTGGATAAGAACGACATCCTGTTGGTTGGCGAAAAAATCGAGCGTTACCTTGGGGTCGATGATGGTCGTCCATAGCGCACTGTCGTAGGAGCGCTCCATCAGCTCCTTGAACTCGGTTCCGACGGCAAGTCCTATGCCCATCCCTAGATTGTGTGCGTTGCTCTGCCGTGCGGGTTGGAACAGGGTGCCGATGAGACGGGCCAGTCTCAGTGGCTGGTGCTGGTCGATCTGAACGCCGCGCAATCCAAAGGCGGTGAAGTAGGAATTCCCTTTGGTCTCCGATGCTTCGCCTGCGATAAGCCCATCGCACAGAACGCCGCTCGCGGCTTCTTCTATATTTACGAGTCGGCAATCGACGGGGGCATTGTTGGAAAAGAAGGCCAGATGGGCGTAGGCGAGTGGCTCGCCCACCTTCGGCGTCGTGAATTTGCTGTAGGTGAGCCGACTGCGAACCAAGTCGATCAGCATGTCCGCATCAGCGCGGATATCGCCAGAGTTAAGACTCAGCCAGGATTTGAGTTCGTCGTAGGATGCCGTTTCGGCAAAGCGGTCGAAATCGTTGTAGAGCAGGGTGTCGTCGTAGAAATTGACGTGGATGGCGCTGGCCCGTTCCTTGTTCAACTTGAAATGGTCGACCAAGCCCAAAAATAACTCAGCTGCTTCTGCCTGATGGATGGCATTGACGATCAATGCGCTACGAGACGCCGTTTTGAATAACCTGGCATAGGCTTGGGTGAACTCGGCCAGTTTATCTTTGACCAGGCGTTGGACGTAGCTGTGGCTGGCCTGCTTCTGGGGCACCAGCTCCAGCCAGAACGGGTTCTCCCGGACTGGAACCACATGGGAAAAATCGGTCTCGGTGCTGTAGACGAACGGCAATAACCCAGATGCGACCAGCCGCTCGCGGGTGACTACGGGCAGCTCTCCGAACGACCCCGACATGTCCACCTCGATGTGGCGAACCAGATCGAGGTGATAGGCCAGAACGAGTGGATGCAACGGCGTGATGCGTTCTTTGCCTTCGAGAAAATATATGCCGATGCGCAAGAGGCGCTTGTGGTCCTGGCTCAATACCTCGTGGAGTGGTATGGCCTGCAACGCAGCTTCGTATGCGTCAACCACGTTCTGAACCAGTCCTCGGTAGCCGTTGCCCCAAGCCGCGAGGCTGGGCAGCGTTTTATTTTGAGTGAGGTAGTTGAATAGGGCCTGATAGGCGAAGTGAAGAGGTTCGCAGAATACTTGGAGGTCTGCCAGCGTGATACTGGAATTGTTCCCGACGAACAGGAGCTGCTCATCCACCAGCCTGGCCTCGGCGATGAGCATTTGTTGGCGGGATCCGACGACGCTGATTTCCGAGTTGTCGATGACGATTTTGTTCTTGGCCCTATTGAACTCGGCGTTGTATTCGTCGCTGAACAGTTTGCCGAAGCGTTCCTGGTCGAACAGAAGTGGAATGGTCACACCTTCTTCGGCTGCCGGCCCCTCTACATTGAGGCGCAGGCTGTGTTGGCCCGATTGCAAAGAGAACTGGATCATTTCGGTCTGGTTGGCCAGTTGCTCGAAATCTACGAATCCGAATTGCATGCAATCGACGAGTTCATCGCCTTCGTCGAGATGGATGGTCTCGCCGCCGGACGCCCGGATCTGCAGATGGTTTTCTTCCATCAATAGGGTTAGCCATTCGTGACGGGGGTCGACCCGGAAGCGATTTTTGATTTCCTCCAGATAGAAATGCCCTTGCTCTACCAGAAGGCAGCGGAACTTGTAGTCTTCTGCACGGTTGTCGCGTTTTAGTTCGACGCTTACGAAGGTGGCCTGCCCATCGAAGGGGAGCGTGACGGTGGCCCGGCAACGCTTCCCCCCCGCACGGCTCACATCTATCTGTGCCGACTTTTCCAGTGCCTTGTTGTGGGAGATTTTGACCTGGCTCGTCTCAAGGTCGCTGCCGGTAAAGATGAATTTGCAGGCCACCTGAAGTTGACCCACGGGAACCTCGATCAGCAGGCTCAGATCTTTCTGGCCCGCTTTGGTTTGACTTTTCGCACGTTGATAGAAAGTGCATCCGGCAACTTCCACCTCGTCGAGTTCCATCTTCTGTTCTTGGTTAGCACGGGACTCATCAAGATAGGTTTGATAGTCCAGGGTGCTCCAATCATTGAGTTCGATGAAGTGTTCTCTGATGAATTTTGCGCTGTAATCCTTAAGGACGCTCTCTAACTGATCTGAAAAATGCTCGACGTTAAATTCGATTTCCCGTCGGAGGGCGCGGTTCTCCTCCAGGCGTTTCCGGATCGGGGTCACTTGGCCTTTCATGTTGAGGATTAGGGGGTCGTTGAATAAACCCAGCTCGCCGAATTCGGGCACCCCATCGGTCAGGGTTTTGTATAGCGGGGCGAAGCCGAAGACGGTGGCATCTTCTTCCGTGATTATGGCAAGTTGGTCCTTGAGCAGGCAGACCGATAGTTCGCGGCCCTCGATCCGCTGGTCTATCAGAAGCTCCAGCTCTTTTTCGAGGCGTTTCGGATGCCAGATGGCTCCCGCAGCTCCCACGTCCTTCGCGCTGTTGATCAGGGTATCCAGCAGGCTGTTGTGAATGATGAGCAGTGCGGCTTGTGAAAACTGTTGGTCGCGCCCCGCAACTTTGTCGCGAAGGAACGAGATGTAGTTTTCTGTGAATCCTTTTTCTCCGTGCAGGACGGGAATCAGATAGACCCCGTTGCATAGCACGTAGGGCAGAGGAACGCCGCCGATATCGATGGTTTGTCCTTGGGCCAACGCCAGGAATGCCTGATGGAGATGGAACGCATTGTCCGCATCTGGCGATTTGAATTGATAGCGGAACCCCGGGCGGATGTCCGGAGCCACCCATTCGATGAAACGTCCGGCTAGGTAGTTCTCATACGGTCTTGCGGACATATACGGCATCTCCACTGTCACTCATTCTTTCAACGTTGCCCATGCGTTCGTAGAAGCCGACCAAAACCTGCTGGGTCTGGCCGTCCAAATAAAACCCTCTCCGGCAGAACTCATCCATCAGTTCGTGAAGGCGTAGCTTTTCGTTCATACCGATCGCAAGATTGGTGAGAAGCAGAAGCTGATCCTGATTGAGCACCAGCACGCGTCCAGCCCTTCCACGAGTTTGGATGAAGTCTCCGCAGATCTGCTTTTCGAGTTCCTTGGTGTATTTTTCATTGATCTCGCTACGCGTCGTCTTGTTCACCTTGAACTGCTCGATGGCAAGACCGATCAGCTGGTCGAATGCGGCCTCGACGGTTCCCGCACCTCCACGGCTTGGTAGCTCCCTGACTTTTGCGAAAGCGTCGAGATATCCGTTCAAGACCTTAAGGATGCCGTCTTGGTCGGGATGATCGGTGCAGTCCTTGAAAACCTGCCACAGCGGGCGTTTGAGTTCTTTGCGCTGTATGGCTTCGAGGGCGGAAAGTATCGGAAACAAACGTTCGCTGGTGTTGGCAAAAAGCCTGTAACCGCGATGAACGTTGATGCGTTCGGTGCTGGCCTTCTCCACGTCCAGGATGAAATATAGCGGTTTGCTGACGGGCTCCCCATCCCTCCATGCGGCGATATTCAGAGCCATTTGGGAGCAGTAGCTGAATGCGTAGAGCCTGAGGGTGTTGGTCAATTCTTGGAGTAGATACTTGGGATGCGCGGCCAGAAAGTTGATGTCATCCTGGAATGCTTTTGCGATATACGGGAGATACGGCTTTTCGCTCGCGTCGTGACCGTTGTCGTCGGTCAGTTTTTGTTGCAGGACGTGGAGCATCTGGCGTTCGACGAAATTGAGATGATCGTTCACGTCGTTGAGCGGGTCAGCATTCCCCGTCAAGCCGAAGAACAGATCCCCCATGCGCACGTTCGATGCCCCCAATTCGGCCTTGCCCGAGCCCTTGCGTTGAGCCTTGAACAGCAGAAAAATGGGGGAGATGTTGAATACGGCCTTCGTTGAAAAATACATGCGATCCAGCACGTCCCAGAAGGCTGGCTGGTCCAATCTGACGAGGAACTGTGTGTGGCAGTCCTCGCGGAATTGGTCGAAGTCGTATTGCTTGATCTGCTTTTTCATCGCATGACCGAGCACCATCCCGGTGATGATGTCCCATTCGAAATCGTTTCCCTTGTTGCGGATGGGAAGGTAGCTGGTGAGCTTGTTTTTGTCGGACGGGGCGAGGTCTTCGGGGATTGGGAACATTCTAGGCCACCCCGCTGATTTCTATCATGTCATCATCCTGCTGGGCGGTGTAGCAATGGCCGTTTTCGTAGAACCGCAGGATGTTGCTCTGCTTTGCCACTTCCCAGACTTGCTCGATAATCTCGTCCAGCAACACGACGGCATTCTTGTCGTATTTGTTGGGCCGATAGCCCCGGTTGAGCTTGGAGATGAGTTCGAAAAGATTCAGGTTGATGGCGATTGGCTCCAAAACTTTATCTGATACTTTCAGGCTGGCCCAGAAACGGGAGACCGATGGGCTGGTCTTTTTCTGGATGGATGCGAAATCGGCTTTCACGTCGATCGGTGCTGCCAATTGGAGCGTTCCGGATTTTCCGAGAAAAACCTCCCCCTTCTGTAACCAAGGCGCATTACGGTTCGCGTAACGATAGATGGCGCTGATGAGTTCGTTACCGTAGAAGGGGCGCAATGCCAGCTTGGTTTCGTTGCTGCCATCGTAATGCGCATGGAGCAGCCAGACCCTGGCATATTCGTTGAGCAAGGTTTCCTCGAAGTCGCCTTGAAACTGGTGGTGGAAATCGTTTCCGATTGAGAGGTTGCGCAGCAGATAGAACAGCCTAACCAGTGTCGCGGCACTTCCATCGGTCACATCCTTAGTCTCGCCGGAGAGTCCCTTTTCTTGCAGGCTCTTGATAAAGGCGGCGAGTTCGGGGTTCGGCAGTTCCAGCTCGTAGCGCAACACGAACTGGTCGAGGGCCTGGGTGTGCAAAAGAGCTGGATCGAAATCTCCCATCCTCTGTATTAGCTCGTTGTCGCTTCCGCCGAACAAGTTGTCGGGCAGATAGCCATTGCCGAGCAATAACTGGTAGATGAAATCCAGCAGGGCCCGTGCGGTGATGAACTGGTCTTTTATCAGGCGGACTTTGAATAGGTTTGTGATGATGGCATCCTGCACGCAGTCCAACCCAAGCAGTTTGTAGTTCGCCAGCAGTGCTGGATCGCGTCGTTCGCTATCATCCTTTAGGCTTAATGAATAGAATGGATTTTCGTTGCTGGGTTCGGTGAGGCGTTGGATAAGCTGTTTGGCAAACTTGGAATGGGTGGAGGTGGAATCGGTGTTGAACTGGAATTTGGGGTAGTTCTCGAAATCGAAGAACTGGTAATTCGAACCTGTCGTCTCCCCGCTTAGAAACTTATCGATCGCGTCCTTGATGGGTGAATGCCGCACGGCTCCCTCCTTGCCGTAATTAGCCAGCATTCCGATGTTGATGCCGACGACCAATGCTCTGTTGTCGGTTTGGCTGGCATCGAAAAGCTGGTCCAACGCATCGATGGCCGATTGGTATGGTGAGAAGCTATGGGTGCCGTCGAGGTGGAATCGGGTGCTGCTTCGGTATTGCTTCTGGCACCTGGCGAGGATTTCCGATTTGCCATCACCGCTGCTTCCGCACAGAAAGATGATGTTCCCGCTATCGAGGGTGGACAGCGCATTTCGGAAATCGCGCTCGATGTCCTGTTCGATGTAGAGCCATTCTTTGACATCGTCCAATGGGTCGTGCGGCTTTTCGCTGAGGGTCTTTACGGAGAACGGTGACGCCTTGGAAAGGACTGACAGCGCATCTCGTAAGGTTAGATCCATTTGAATCCCATAAAGTAGTCTGGCGAAACGGTTGTTTGGGGCGGATGGATCCGTCGAGTCGCAGAATGGGAAAACCGTCAGGAACTGAAGGTGACCGTGATTATCTCGCTCGACTGGCCCACGCAGAACTTGCTTTGCGAGTTGGACCCACATCCATTTTTCGTGCGCTTTTTTTTCGACCAAAAAGTTGCCGAATGGGTGAGTCTATCACGCTGCAACACCAATAAAGACGGGACGATTCCCATTTTTACGCCTATGGGAAAAATACGGTCGATTACGTAAAATTATCCGCAAAGTATGTATTAAAATGCGGTCTGTACGTTATAATGAGGTTCGTCACACATACAGGTAGGATTATGGATCCCGCATTTGAATACATTTTCCCTGCCATCCGTGGCATTCAGGCTGGACGAGAGTATTTCGTCTCGATGTGCCCTCTACGAGTCATCCCAAGGATGTTCTTGTTCGACGAAGAAGAGCTCATGCCGGAGTTTAGAGCGCAACGCATTCTAAACCGAGCACGAGTGCCTGAAATTGCACAATACGTGTTGAACAATCAAACGAGCTACGTTTTTTCAGCCATAACAGCCTCACTAGATGGAGGGGTGCGTTTTAAAGCATTGGGGGAAAATGGTGAATCAAATCGATTGGGTGCATTACATGTAGATATGTCCGCACGCTTCATCATCAACGATGGCCAGCATCGACGTGCGGCAATCGAACAGGCTTTGAACAATGCGCCCGAACTCGGCGACGAAACTATAGCCGTCGTATTTTTCATCGATCGGGGGCTTGAGCGCAGCCAGCAGATGTTTTCGGATCTGAATAGGCATGCGGTCCGCCCCAGTCGCTCTCTGGGTCTTCTGTATGACCATCGAAACGATCTTTCGAAGATTGCGAAGTTGGTGGCATTGAAATCTACGGCCTTCAAGGACTTGGTGGAGATGGAGCGCAGCACCTTATCAGGGCGCTCGCGCAAACTTTTCACACTCAGTGCCATCCATACGGGGTGTTCGGTCTTGCTCGACTCATCTGAATATTCGAATGTCGAACACGCATCCAAAGTTTGTATCGAATTTTGGGACGAGATCGCGAAACACATACCAGAATGGGGATTGGTGCGGTCTTCCAGGATGACGGCAGGAGAGATAAGGAGAGATTTTCTCCACTCTCATGCCATTGCTTTGCAAGTCTTTGGGATAGTGGGGCGCGATCTGGTACAAAGTGATCGCACAAACTGGAAGACACGCTTGGCTGAAATCGGAAATATCGACTGGTCCAGATCTAGCGCGGACGTATGGGAAGGGCGTGCCCTCATCGGCGGGCGGGTCTCAAAGTCGTCCAACAACGTCACACTGACGGCAAACTTTATCAAGAACAGGCTAGGCCTCAAGCTTGGCCCCGAAGAGAAACGGGTCGAGCAGATGTTCGAGCGTGGTCGCAACAATTCGAAATAGATCATGAGCAAAGAAAATATAACGATGGAAGACCGCATCGAGACGGCGATACGCAACACCCAAGACCTTTACCTGAGCGATACGCTACCCTGGGTTGTAGGATACAGCGGCGGCAAGGATTCGACCGCAACCCTGCAGCTGATTTGGAAGGCGATTGCTGCGCTTCCGGTAGATAAGCGTTCCAAACCGATCCACGTCATCAGCACCGATACGCTAGTGGAAAACCCCGTTGTGGCCATTTGGGTGACGAACTCGCTAATAGCTATGCAGAAGGCGGCGACGGAACAGGAAATGCCCATCATCCCCCATCGTTTGACCCCGAAACTGGAGGACAGGTTTTGGGTCAACCTGATAGGCAGGGGATATCCCGCACCACGCCCATTGTTTCGCTGGTGCACCAGCCGGTTAAAGATTAACGCTTCGAATACATTTATTACCGAGCTTGCGAACAATCAAGGCGAGGCGATCCTGGTTCTTGGTTCCCGCAAAGCAGAAAGCCAGGCTCGGGATAAGGTGCTGGCCCGCTACGAGAACAGCACCCGCGCGCTATTGAGCCGGAACGCCGACGCGAATCTGGACCGGGTGTGGGTCTACACCCCCGTATCGACCTGGACCAGCGATGATGTGTGGGAGTATCTCATCGAGAATGAGAACCCGTGGAATTACGACAATATAGAGTTGTTCCATATCTATCGGGGGGCTACGCCGGATGCTGAGTGCCCGCTGGTCATCGATAAAAGCACGCCGAGTTGCGGTGATAGCAGGTTCGGTTGCTTCGTTTGCACGATGGTGTCGGAAGATAAATCCATGCAGGCCATGATCCAGAACGATGAGGATAGGCGCTGGATGATGCCTTTGCTGAATTTTCGGAATGAATACCTGAAGACGGAAGGTGATAGGGGGCTGCGCGAGTTCACCAAAATGGGTGGAAGTCTGCAACTCCAGTTTCTGGGCGTAAAAAGTGGCGGACGCACAGCACCCTCACGTCCCGGCAAAGTTGTCAGCGAGAAGGTGGTGCGGAGGTTGACGGCGACGAGTGATGGCGAGGAAGGCTATCCGATGCCGAATCGTAAGGTGCTCATTCTGGAGACGCGAGTGGTTGAGGCTGATGGGGAAAAACGCGAAACGACATACAAGATAGAAAAAATCGCGACGTTGGTGCACGGACCCTACACGCAGAATTACCGTGAGGCCATGCTCGAAGCGCTTTTGCGGGCCCAGGAAACCATCCGCAACAATTTGCCCGAATCCATCTCCGAGTTTTCCATCATTACTCCGGAAGAGCTGGAGGAGATTCGCCGAATATGGGTGATCCAGAAGCGGGAGTTCGAAGACTCCGTTCCTGATATTTTCTTGAGAGCCACAGGCAAAGCTTATCCGATACCCGAACTGGATGAAACAACGCCTTTCAGGCCGGAAGATATTCGCCTGCTCCGCGATGTTTGCATGGACATGGCGATCGATTCACCTCAGAGCGGCCCGCTGGATTCCAAGCAGCTGTTATTTACCGTTTTGCGTAATCAGTTGGGGATACAGCATAGCTACCGTGGGGCGATCAGGCGAGTGGGGCTGCACGGAGAATTGGAGGACATGCTGGAGACACGGTCATTTGATAACGAGGATGAGGCGCTGGATTTTGCGCTTCAACGTAAAGCAGGGGGCAACGAGCTGATGTACGAAATGCGTGATGCTTCCGATGTCTTCGCTTACATACCGGAAGAACAACCAGCACAGGAACTGGAAGTATGATTTTTGAGCAGGTGGTTTTGCATAATTTTGGAGTCTATCGGGGGGAGCATAGAATCGATCTGGATGTTGCTCCCGAAAAGCCGGTAGTGCTTATCGGTGCGTTGAACGGATCGGGTAAGACGACCTTTCTGGATGCTATGCAGCTGGCACTATATGGAAAAAGTGCGCGTTGTTCGGGACGGGAGCGGGTTGGATATCCCGAATATCTTGAGTCCATGATTAACCGCGATGCGCCACCACACCAAGGGGCTGGTGTCGAGTTTACCTTCCGTGCACGCGCCAATGGACAGGATGCGCGTATTCGCGTATCCAGAACTTGGCAAAAACGTGGGGAAAGCATCAAAGAAAATCTGGAGGTATTCCGCGACGGGGAACATGATGCCGTGGCATCGGAGCGGTGGGTGGAGTTCGTCGAAGACTTCATGCCGTCGCAGATTGCGGACCTGTTTTTTTTCGATGGCGAGAAAATCGAGGCTCTTGCCGATCCGCTGCGATCCGCCGCCTTGCTCAGAGTTGGAATCCATTCGCTGCTCGGGATAGACCTGGTGGAAAGCCTGTTGCGCAGCCTCCAGCAAGTCGAGCGCAAACGTATGACCGATACGGCATCGGAAAGCGACAAATCCATGCTGCAAGCCATCGAGGCACAACGCAACGAGATCCAGCATGCGCACGAAGCGAATATGTTGAAGCGTGCGTCCCTTCAAAACGATATCGACGGCGTTGAGAAGAAGGAGGCTTCGGTCGCGGAAGAGTTCAAGCGTTTGGGCGGCGATCTCCTCGTCCAACGCGACCACCTAGTTTCGGAACAAGCGTATTACCGGAAGAAGAAGGCCGAAATCGAGGATGAGCTGCGGGTGCTGGCTGCGGGCGCACTGCCGCTGATGATACCGACGAAGACACTCGAACTTGCTGTTTTTAAGGCGTTGTCGGCGAGACGAAATGGTAATGCCGACATGCTAAAAGCAGAGGCCGAATCAAGGGACGCATCTATTGAAAAGTTTGTTGGAACTCTAGGGCTGGGGCGAGATGTATTGACGAAATTACGTTCCCATCTTAAGTTGGATCGGACGCAACGCTATCGGTCAACCGCTCCATCAGGCGCGATTTCAGAAGAAATTCTGAACCAGTTCAGCCACGAAGCAACCCAAGCCATGAGCCGCGTTGCCGCGCATACGTTGCAATCTCTTTCGGATGTTGACGAACATCTGGCCGCCGTTGAGCGGAATCTCGCCGCAGTTCCGGCAAGCGCCGAGGTGTCGCGCATCCAGCAAGAAATGGATGCCTGCCGAACGGAGCGAGCCAGAATCGAGGCGACGATCAATTTGCTGGATGAGGAAGTCGCGGCTCAAAGAGTCAAAATGGAGCGACTCCAAGCACAGTCGGAACGTGAAGCCGAAAAGCTGGGGGAGCGACTGACGCGCGACGAAGTGTCGAGGCGCATGATCGACCACTCATCCAGGGGGCGCAAGGTGCTGGCGAACTTTCGTGAGCGGCTTCTGGCAAATAATCTGCATCGTCTGGAGCTCTCGATTTTGAATTACTTCCAGAGGCTCATCAGAAAGAAGACTCTGGTGCATGGTATTGCCATAGATGCGGAGTTCTTTCAGATATCGGTCACGAATCAGGCAGGTCAACTCGTTCCTGCCCACCGCCTGTCCGCAGGAGAACGTCAGCTCCTGGCCGTGGCAACCCTTTGGGCGTTGGCCCATGCATCTGGTCGATATCTGCCTGCGGTCATCGATACACCGCTGAGCAGGCTCGACAGCAAGCATCGTGGTACTCTTGTTCAAAATTATTTCCCGACAGCAAGCCATCAGGTCATTCTTCTTTCGACCGATGAAGAGGTGGTCGGAACGTATCTGGACCGCTTGCATCCGTCCGTTGGACGATATTACCTGATCGAGCACGACGAATCGGCAAACACGTCGAAGTTCGTCGACGGTTACTTTTCTTCCTTACATTCCGAGATGCGCGTATGACTCCCATTGAAACCGTCAGGCTTTCCGAGAAGGCCAAGATACAGTTGATAACGATGAAGCGTCGCACGGGAATAGCAAACTGGAATGTGTTGTGCCGCTGGGCATTCTGCCTTTCGATCAACCAGCCGACTCGCCCCCCGGAAGAGGCGATACCTTCGGATAGCTCGGTAGAAATGACCTGGAAAACCTTTACCGGGGGAGCCGAGGACGTGTACTGGGGTTTATTGTTGGTTCGTGCCGAGCAAGATGCGATACCTCAAAAGAAAGAGGCGCTCGCCCATTATTTTCGCTTGCACCTTCACCGGGGGATTTCTTACCTCACAGGGGCCAATGGTCCCACTGATCTTCCCCAGTTTATTCGTTTAGCGCTCCCCCAAAAACGGAGTTAGCTTTGGTCTGATATTGCTGTAGCAGGAAAGATGGCCCAGCGTCCGATTTAACTGGTGTGCTGCTTGCGTCTGGTTTGAACGGAAGCCACCTTTGGGATCTGTTCACTCTGAGAAGAGTCGTCATTGCCAAAAACAAGGTCCAGAGCATAAGATGAAATATCATTAGGTCGACAACGACTCAATACCACACGGGTCGAGGTTTCCCTGAAAACGATGCTGAAAAGCCAACTCATATGCTGCCAGTTTGGCTCTCAGCTCTGTCTCCATGCAATCATCAAGCCCAGTGTCCATATCGCATAGAACCAGATTACTCAGTCCACTGACGAATTGAGCGGCCATGTCATCCAGTGCAATCCAAGGCAATAGCGCCTGATCGGCATTATGCAGGTAGCGCTCGATTTCATACTGCCTGCATTGAGGGATGGACATGCCGATCACCGGGGTGACGCCAACTATTCGTGCGGCAATATCGTCGGAGAACTTACTGCGCAACTGGTTCAGGTCGAATCTTTCGCGCAATCCTGAACTGATCACTATCTTCCATTCTGGGAATTCACGCATGATCGTTTCGAAACGTGTGACATGGCAATATGCGCTTCCATCACGGACAACCGTTGACGGTGGGCACAGCACACCATCAATATCGAGAAAGATGTTCAATTTATTTATCCTTGCATGCAGGGTTGCAAGTGTACCCATTCCAGCGGCATCGTTATATAGGCCGGAATATATAGATAGTTCGGCATATTGACTTTCTCGACTGTCGACTTCTGAATGAGCGAAATAGTAGGAAGTTTTCAACTTTATTGAGAAATAGAAAACCACGTCCTATGGACGCGGTCATCACCTGACTGGCTTTGCCTGTCAGAGTATCTGGCCTTGCAAAAACAGCAGGTATTGATCACGATTCAGAGTGTTTCCCGCAAATGCGTACACTCCTTGCGCCAGGCGCTTCAACCAACCGCTTCGAGCGTGTTTGGCCGCCAGGAAGGCCGACACACCCGCGCATCCAGCTTAGCCAAGTCCATAGGGGTCGCCCACGCGGAGCGGATACCTGAAGGTTTTTGATTAAAGAGTGACGTGAATTTGAACTCATGGTGCAGTATTACGGCTAATTTTTGTGGTTCGGCAAGGAATACCAGTTGTAGAAATCCCAGTTACTGCAATCGGTTCGGAGCCTTTCGCCCCCACCTTGCAACACCACGAGCAAGGATAAAGGCATAAATTTTATCCGTTTGTTCTTGTATGCACGGTAACAATACGATAGTTATCGTGCAACTTTGATGTTAAAAACAAGGTGTATACATCGCAAATGTTGTGGCATGGCCACGCGCATGATCCACAAAATTCTCTAACCAGCGGTTAAATAATTTACGCATTCTTTCGCCAGCCTTCTCCGACCCGCCAAGCCATGTAGTGTCTGCTGCTCGTTGCGGCGGTTGCCAACACCGGCAGCAAAAATTCTCTGAGATCACTGATTACCGTCGCCAGCGGCATCGGGTCCAGTGCGTTCTTGCGCAGGAAGGCCAGCCACTGCTTATTTTTCTGATCATCGTTGATGAATTCGTCGCTCAGTCCGATGGGTATTTCCTCGGGAAACGCTGTGCGCCGACTCTCGAAGGTAGCCGCGATTGCCCGTGACAGTAACGCACCATCGAAGTCTAAATGTTTCGCCAGCACCCAGAGGTCGAAAAAATCTTTCATTCGACTGTTCAACATGCCGAGCGATGTCAGCGCCTCCAGCTTTTCCGCAACAACCGTGTAGCGAGGATAAGCCCGCAGTTGCGGCTCTGGCAAACCGGTCAAAATGATCGGATAACGCACATTCTCAGGGCCGGGCACAACGGCATCGCCGAACCCGACATCCACCTGTATTGGGCAGCGGGCACTGTCCAGCAAGCCCATCAGCGTGATCCGGACACCTGCGTAGTTGGCCTCCTTGCGAATCTCTGCACCCTTCACGGAATCGGGTTGGAACACGATGCCATCCTCGGCTTCAATGCGGCTCATATTGCGAAAAACCTCTTCCAGATGAGGAATTTCAGGCGAACCAAAACCGAGCAAATCAGCATCATGGGTCGGACGATGCGGCACGTCGAACCACAGATCGAATAGCAGCGC
>Ga0209211_10007104_pt1 | contig 15854 bp, 19 predicted proteins | sample RifGroA2_FD_183992 | JGI IMG/M metagenome (GOLD analysis project Ga0209211, IMG submission 183992) | Groundwater microbial communities from Rifle, Colorado, USA - Groundwater A2 (SPAdes) (version 2) | ecosystem: Environmental > Aquatic > Deep subsurface > Groundwater | place: Rifle, Colorado... | reverse complement strand
CTTACATTTATCTCTTTGCTCATTCTTCGATAATTCTCGAATTAATGAAATACGTGAGAGAAGACGGTACGAAGCTTCCTGTTATTGCCAACCTTTCAGGCGAAGCAGTCTCATTCGAAGAAGAAAGATTTATATATGAGACAACAGGAGTGCCCATAACTTTTGCCTACAACTGCAAAGAATCTGGGAAAATTGGGGCAAAATGTTCAGTACATATTGGAAAGAATCTCTATCATATCTATCGTGAACGAGTTTTGTTGGAAATTGTTGATGATAACGGTAATCAACTTGAGAATGACAAGGAGGGTAATATCATCCTGACGGTATTGGACAGAACGACAATGCCTATTATCCGATATTTAACTGGAGATAGAGGTAGGATATTATCGAGGCAATGTTCTTGTGACAGACTTTCTCCGCTTTTAGAATTACAAGGACGAAATAAAGATATAATTTTGTTACCGAATGGCGATACTTTCAGTGTTCTATTGTTTAGAAGTCTGTTTATGAAAGAAATTGGATTGGAGAACATAACAAAGTATCAAATTATACAAAAAACCAAGAATTTTATACAAATAGATTTTATTTCTCGCAAAAACTTTAGTTCGGATAAACTATCAATTGTTCAGTCAACTTTGGAAAGTGTTTTAAAAAATGAAATTAAAATTTATATAAGGGAAGTTAACCGAATCGAGAATTATCCAAGCGGGAAAAATAAAGTCTTTATCTCGCTCTTAGAAATACAAAAATCCCAGACAATTTAATAATAAAATCAGCGGAGCCTTCGTTTCAAGGAAGACTCCGCTGATGGTCAGTTGGAATCTAAATAATTAAGAGTTATCTTAAGAGTTATCTATGGGAACGAACGCCTACCACGACACAGTTATTATCGAAAAGGTGGCCGTGATATTGCAAGCCGAGCCCCAAGCTTCCAGGGTAGCGGTACAGGTATATCAGTCGTCCCGAACCGAAAGAATCCCACCAAGGTTCGTGCGGGAAGACAAGGTACGGCTTCTTAACGGAAACGCTCACCCTCTTGTACTGTTGGGCTAAACGGATAGCGTGTTCGTAAGAAGGCGTCAGCAATCCAGCCTCTGACAGAATGGCCGAGCAATCAAAAAAACTGAATTTTTTGTCTGGATCAATAACTTCTAATTTATCAAGACGCAAGGTCTCTCTTGGCTTGAGCGGAAAATTGAACCGGTTGATTAACTTGTCAAACGGAGATCCTAGGCTGGCCACGATTTCATCGGTTGTTTCTGCGCCACCCACCTTTACTTGGAAAACCGAACGGTTAAAGAGCATTGGCGTTTTCATCATCGTCTCCTTTTTTAGAGTGATTTTTTACTACACTGTTTCGTGTTCCGTCTGGACGCAGACTATCATATAAGTCCAATAAAATCAAGTGCGGGTTATACACACATAATTCTTGTGTTCTTATAAAAATATATTGATCACATAGGAAACTATGACAGTGGAAAAGACCAGGTCTTTATTTCTCTTGAAGAGTATGAAAAATTAAAAAAGAGTGGCTATGTAATATAAAGAGTGACCCTCCTTCCGTCATGAAAGGAGGGTCACGTACACATCTGTGAGGGCTGAGGAGGTCCTCTCTCAAGTTTGTTTTCTTAAGATGATCCCTTGATTGATGAGGTTTCCTTCTGGGGTCTTTCGAATACTGTACACGGTTGTTGTCCCCTTATAGACCGTAACCTTAATCGTATCACCGTTAATCTCACCAGTCATTTGACCCCAACCGACCTGCCTGAGCTTATCGTTACGGCTTTCTTGCCAGCCGACAATTTTGTTGCCGTCAACCACCTCAAACTTAAATGTTTGCTCCCAGTTGATACCTTTTCCATTCCACACGCCGTTCAGCCAGTTGTGGTCGGGGTGACCAGGGGGGTGTGTCGAACAACCCCCTAAGATTACTAGGCACATGCCCAAAAGAACTCTTTTCATTGTATCCTCCTTTATCTACAGATCTACCCTATCCTGATTCTGCTAGTAGCTTATCATATAATCTCAATAAAAACAAGGTCCATAATTATACACACTTGTTCTTTTGTGTTCTTGTGAAAATATATTATTAGGTGTTATTATTGTGACATGGATCAGGAATCTCAAGGAACAAAATATCCAAAAGTCTTACTATTGTCTCTGTTAGTTATACTTGTCGGAGCTGTTGGGTATTATTTTTATACTTCTTATGAGCCGCCGGTGAATCATCTAATTGAAGGAGTGCCTTACTATGGCGTATATAATTTATATCCAGATTTCACAAGTTCTGCGACATCGATTGCGATAATCTTGCGTTATTACAATGATGAAAGAGTGTCATTTGGTGAACTCAAAAACAACTTCCCTGATTCGCGACACGATACAGATGATCTATCCCATTTTCGGAATTCGTTGTCTTTTTTTGAAACCCAAGGATATAACACTTTCAGCTTGGGTCTTGCATCAAAAAAAGGTAAAGAAATTAATGAGATTAAGAAATATATAAATAAAGATATTCCAGTAATTGTAATTCAACAAAAGCGACTTGATACAAAAATTGATGATATAGAAAAATTCGGTTGGAGAGTGGTAATCGGTGTATTTGATAATAAAAAAGAAGTAATCGTACACGATGCAAGTTTGGGAAATAATTATGTATTTTCTTATTCTGATTTTGAAAACTTATTTGTTCCGGGCGCTAGAAGGATGCTGGCAGTTTGGCCTAAAGATACTCTAGAGCAAAGTTTATCAAAACCCGGAAATGGTCAGCCGTATCCGGAGAAGTCGCTCGTAATGGAGGAGTCCTACGATATCATTGGGGCCGCAGGACGTGCTCGAGCAAAAGCTGCTGCTGCGGAAGCTTTTTGCCAGGGTGAAGATATTACTCAGGAACAGATTAAAGTAAATTTGGAATTTCTTAAGGAATCTATTCAATATAGGGATGATGTAATCAACAACACAATTTTCAGTCAAATGCCACCGTTGTTCCAATTCAGGAATAAATTATGGCGGGCTCGCTCCTTAATGCTTATCGGAGAAATAACCAAAGCGCGTGAAATTATAAAAAATGAGCTTATTCCTACTAATAAAGATTTAGATAAACTTGTTGAAGGTTTTACTTTTATAGAAGAAGATTTATTGAGTTCAGAGGATACAAGTAGGGTTTCGCAGGTTATTAATGGTCAAATGCCTTATGTATACGAATTACTGATGATAACATATGCTTACGAAGGTAAATACAAAGAAGCTATTGATGCTTATATGCCATATTTCAAACTAGATCCTGACAGTAAAGATGCGCAAAAAATTCTTTCTGGTTTGCGCGATAAGTTGCGTGATCCTAAACTAAGAAATATTCCAAGAGGTGTGAAATGCATGGGCGGGAGAAGCATGATAAAATAGAATTGAAAAGATATGAATAAACCCAATCGCCCCATATCTCAAAAATTTGTTAAAGTTTTTAGATTATTTAAATATGTTGTCTTGGGCACCGTTTTTGTCGCATTTGCTTTTTTGCGTGGGGTTTCCGGGTGGCATTCCGATAAACCGCTGGACGCTAAGAAATTATCCAAAGATGACTTGAACAAATTATTCTCACAAATTCCCAAAGTTAATGCAGATGTTTCTGGTGGCGGCGACAGTAGCGACAGTAGCGACGACGGCGACGACGGCGACGACGGCGGCGGATGCTAATCAAGTTAATAAAATTGAGAGAGCGCCAGATGCCTAGAAAAAATTTTCACGCCTGGGTTTTAATCTTTGTGGTTTGTGGGTTTTTTTAGACCTTGATATTTGTCGTTTAGTTGTTTAATATAACAGCATGTCCAGCATAACAATTCAAAAAGTAAAAATAGAGAAAGAAAAAGGCGTGGTTGTTTTGCCGATTTTAGAGTATAAAAAATTACTAGAGCAGAGTATTCCTACGCATTATTTATACGGCAAAGACGCCGAGAAACTTGATCGCTTGGTGGAAGAAGGGCTTAAAGAATATAGGGCGGGAAAGACGATAAAAGCTAAATCATTGAGAGAAGCTCTGAAAATTTATGGAAGGCAAGGTCATTGAATATAGTCAAAAATTTTTAAAAGCGCTTTCGCGAATGCCAAAAAATATTGTGGAGTACGCACAGGAAAAAGAAAGAATTTTTCACGCTAATCCATTTGATCCGCGTTTGGATACGCACAAGCTTCATGGAAAAGACAAGGATGTATGGTCTTTTTCAATAACACACTCCTACCGAATTAAATTTATATTCCTGGCCAAGAGCGGGGTTTTGTTTTTAGAAATTGGCACACACGATATTTATAAATAAAAAATGACTAAAATGAAATCGCAAAATATACCTGGATTAGTACGGATTTTTGTGCTATGATTAAGTTATGCATGAAGATCACAGACTTGAATTATTGCGGAATTTTATCAAAAAACGCCCCTATTTAATTTGGTATGTAAAAGATTTGACTCGACTGTCGGAGGAAGCAATTGTGGAAGCAATATTAAACTACGGCGATTTCAACGACGCAAAGAAGCTTTTTTCCATATTAGGTCAAAAACGAACCGCTGAAATTTTTCGAAAGCAAATAAGACGAAGGAGAACTAATTATGATCCTAAAATCTTAAATTATTTCAATTTGTATTTCCAAAAATATGTCGGCCGGCGCCAACATGCATAAAGAAGTTTTAACAAAAGAGCAAATAAAGTTACTGCCCTTGGTTAATTCGTTTTCTAAAGATTTTGGATTGGTTGGTGGCACAGCCATTGCGCTTCATATCGGGCACAGGTTTTCTATTGATTTTGATCTTTTCACTAAAGACGAATTTGAAAATTTGAATATTAGAAAAAAGATTTTAAAATTTAAAAAAATAGAGCGAGTTTTAAAAGACGAAATCGGACAGTATACGATTATTGTTGATGGAGTAAATCTGACGTTTTTTCAATATCCCTTTAAAATAAAGTTTTCTAAAAAATTTCACGATACACCAAACTTGCCGGATCTTTTAACGCTGGCGGCCATGAAAGCTTACGCACTCGGTCGCAGAGCCAAATGGAAAGATTATGTGGACCTTTATTTTATTATGAAAGATTATCACAGCATGACAACTATTGTAAAAAAAACAAAACAAATTTTTGCCCATGAATTTAACGAAAAAATATTCCGCGCCCAACTGGCTTACTTTAAGGATATAGATTATTCGGAAAGCGTAATTTATTTAAAAGGTTTCGAAACGAAAAACGCTGTTATTCAAAAAGCGTTGATAAGGCACAGCTTAAGTTAATTCGAGGCTATGAATAAAACGCAAAAGAAGCATGTCTATATTTCAATCTTCGCGGTGTTGTTGTTTGGATTTCTGTTTTTTCAAGAACCAAAAATCAAAGACGCGGCGGAGGCAGTGCGGCTTGGAAATTATTATTTTAACGGAGCCGGCGGGTATGATTTGGAAAAAGCCGAAGCAGGATTTACAAAGGCCGTTGAAATAGATCCGAAAATTTTATGGGGGCATTACCAACTTGCCCGCGTATATTTTGTGAAGGGCGAGAAGGATAGGGCGCTTGAAGAAATTAATAAGGAACTTGAGGTAAATCCCGAAAATTTGCGCTCGCTTTATGTCCGAGGGCTGATTTACGAGTCGTCCGGAAAATTAGCGGAAGCGGAAGCCGATTTCAAGCGTTTTGTTTTGTGGGCGCCGAAGGAATGGGCGGGATACAACGATCTGGCGTGGATTTTAGCCAAGGAGGGGAAATACAGAGAAGCCAAAGAAGTTTTGCTCGAGGCGCTGAAAAAAACGGGTCGAGCCGAGAAAAATTCCTGGCTTTGGAATAGTCTGGGCGTAGCCGAACTTAATTTGGGAGAATACGCGAATGCCAGAAAATCATTCACTAAAGCCAAAGAATCGGCAAGCATGCTCCCGCTTAAAGATTGGCAGGACGCTTATCCCGGCAATAACCCAGAAGAATCAGCAAGAGGCCTTGCGGATTTTAAGCGGGCGATTGAGGAAAATTTGAAAAGGAGCCTGCCCGCGCGGGCGAGTTCTGTGGATAGTGAGACATAACTAAATCTTTTAGACGTAGTATTATAAATACATGAGAAAAGTCTCTCCAACGCATATTTGGGGTCCGGTTCTTATTCTTGGCGCTGTCGCGGCTTTGGGAGTTTTATTTTTTCCTCTCGGAAAATCAGGCGAAGCGGCTTTGAATTCTAAATTTATAGAAAAAGTTGGCGAAGGGTTTATGGCCTCGGCTTGCGGCTCTTCGGGCGCTCCAGTGACCTGCAGTGGTTCGTCTCCTAATGTGGCTTTTAATTGGGTGGCAGACAATCCGGATTTCGCCGGTGGCAACAGTGTAGCCATTTCTATTACAGGCATTGGAGTTATTGCGTCCGGCCTTCCTGTTCCTTCCGGCAGCTATACATGGACAGGAGGCGCATCAAATACAACCTATAATTACAGCATCACGTACCACTCCGCTGATTTTGGATCAAATCACCTTTTGAATTCAGGCACTTTTTCAACTCCAAATTGCGCTCCTGCCACTGGTACCATCCAAGGATACAAAGTGTTAATGCCCGGGAATAATCAAACAGCCGTGCCTCCGGCTAATGAAACTGTAACGCTTTCTAACTCTGCCAATACTCTTTATAAAGCTTCCACTGATTTTTCTTCTACACAGGGTCAAAGAAATTGGTATTATCTTGAATCAAATGGCAATCAGATGGTTTATGATTTATTGGATGATCCATTAACAGGCTATGATACGTCTAATAGTTGGCGTGGATTAGAAGTATTCTCTCCCCCACGTGTGAACTGGAACCGGCTCTGGGCATCTAAAGGGCATCCTGAAAGAACATTGGATGTTGTTAGGAGATGGGTTGCTCCTGGCGCCGGCACGATACATATCACCGGAAATGCGAGCGACGGCTTTCCTACTGGTGATGGTGTCGATGTATTCATTAAGAAAAATGGCGCAATCTTATGGCAAGGAACTGTTGAGAATGAAAATACTGCAGGGATTAGTTATGACATTAATACATCAGTTTCTTCCAATGACAATATTGATTTTGTTATTAATAAACGCGGAAACAATATTGGCGATATAACAAATTTTGACCCAAGTATTGACTTTGTTTCGGACGCAAGTACAAACTCGAACCCCTATGTCTTTAATTCGGTTTCATCGGGAAATCATAATGTTTCCGTAAGCGTTCCGTCCGGATGGAGTGTCGGATATACGCTTTGCTACAATGTCATGACTTGCCATAACAATGTTCCGACTTCAGGCAACACGGCTACGGTAAATGTGCCGGCCGGAGGCTTCGCCGATTTGTGGTGGCATTTTACTTCTTCCGCGCCACTCTTCAACTATTCCCTCTCCAATTCCGGTACCTCAAACGTTACTAAAACATCAGGAAACGCCTTTACTCAAAATACCATTACCAAAGCATTAACCTCGGGCACAACAGAATCCGTTACCCTGTCTCTCTCTGGTGTGCCGGGCGGAACTTCATACTCCATCTCAAATTCGGCCTGCTCGCCGACTTGTACTTCGGTCATCACCTTTACTGTTTCTCCGAGTACTCCCGTAGGCACCCACCCAATAACCGTTACCGGTTCTCCGCTTGGTAAACAAACAATCTTCAATCTGGTCGTCTTGGGCAACCCCATGACAGTTTCCTGTTCAGCTTCTCCTTCGCCGGCGCTTTTGGGGCAGACTGTCACTTGGACTGCCGCGGTCTCCGGAGGTACTCCGCCCCGCACCTACTCATGGAGCGGCACCAATTTCCCGACCAGTCCTCCACCCAGCACTAATCCGTTTAGTATCGTCTACAGCACCATTGGCCAGAAGACGGCTGCCGTTACAGTCACCGATACGGATTCTGTCACGGCCACCTGTCCGGCCAGTGTGGTTCAAATTAACTTTAATCCGAATCTGGAGGAATTTTAATTGCCCGATTCTATTTAGGCGCGGGTGAGGTACAATAAAGTTGATTATGCATCCCGTTAGAAGTCCACAAAATTTGAAAAGCGAGAACCCTATTACGAGATGTTTAATAAGCATTAACTTCTAACGGGATGCATATTGACGACGGCAAACTTGAGAGTTTTATGATTGACTCCGGCTTGGTCTCGAAGTCGGAAATCGAACTGGCCAAAAGTGAGACCAAGAAAAAGCATACCAGTATCGGGGAGACGCTCGTTAACAAAGGGATTTTAACCGAAGATGACTTGCGCAAAACGCAAGCTTATATTCTCGGTATTCCTTTCGTTTACCTTAATGACCAGAAGCTCGATTTCTCCGTACTTTCTCTCATACCTGAGCCAATTGCCAGAAACCACAATATCGTGGCTTTCAGAAAGATTAACGACAGTCTAGAGGTGGCCATGCTTGATACCGAAGATTTAACAGCCATTGATTTTGTTAAAAAAAAGGTTGGGCTTAAAATTTTGCCTCGTCTGACAGACGATGAGTCCATGAAATGGGCTCTGCTTTCTTATCAGAAAACGCTTAAAGCCGAGTTTGGCGACATTATCCAGAAAGAGGCCAATTCACTCAGGGCAATTAATGAGAAGGCGGGCGGCGAAGATATCACCGAAAATGAGCTTAAGAAATTGTCAGAGAATATCCCGGTGGTCCGTATCGTTGACACTCTCTTGAAACACGCCATTATTCAAGATGCTTCTGATATTCACATTGAACCGGAGGAGAACAAGGTGCTTGTGCGTTACCGTATCGATGGCATTCTGCGCGACGCGATGGTCTTGCCGAAGAACACCGCCTCCGGTATCACCGCTCGCATCAAAGTGCTCTCTAGTCTCAAGCTTGACGAGAAGCGCATTCCTCAAGACGGCCGTTTTAAAATTGATGCCGGAGGCGAGCAAGTCTCTTTCAGAGTCTCCACTCTGCCCGTCTATTATGGTGAGAAGACAGTAATGCGACTCCTGCGAGAGAGTGTTTCCGGGTTTACTTTAGAGAGTCTCGGGTTTCATGGTCGTGGTCTCGATGATTTACATAAAGCATTGAAGGTAACTACTGGCATGATTTTGGCGACTGGTCCGACCGGTTCTGGCAAGACCACCACTCTCTATACCATGCTTGATATTGTCAATATTCCGGGTGTTAATATTTCAACCATTGAAGATCCGGTTGAGTATCAGATGGCGCGGATTAATCAAACGCAAGTGCGTCCGGAGATTGGTCTTACTTTCGCCAATGGTCTGCGTACTCTGGTGCGTCAAGACCCCGATATTATCATGGTGGGAGAAATTCGCGACAACGAAACCGCGGCGCTTGCTATCAACGCGTCTCTGACTGGTCACTTGGTGTTCTCAACCCTCCACACGAATTCTGCCGCGGGTGCCATTCCGAGACTTCTGGATATGAAGGCGGAACCATTTTTGCTCGTCTCCACTCTTAATGTTGTAATTGCTCAACGTTTGGTTAGGAGACTTTCAGCATCAAAGACCAAATATTTTCTAAGTAAGGCGGCGCTCGCTTCACTCGGCAACGTCGTCTCACTTGAGAGAATGCTCGCGCTTCTTAGGGAAGAGAAAATTATCGGCAAGAAAGACGATTTTGACAAAATTCCGTTTTGGAAACCGAACCCGGGAAAAAATTCTGAAGACGGGTACTCAAGCCGTATAGGCATACATGAAGTGCTTAGAGTAACGCCGACCATAAAAACTCTTATTATGAAAGGAGCCACGGCTGGAGAGATAGAAGAGCAGGCAAAATCGGAAGGGATGATGACGATGATCGAAGATGGCATCTTTAAGGCGGCGCAAGGCATCACGACCATAGAAGAAGTCTTAAGAGTGGTTTCGGAATAGTTCGACAGGCTCACTATAATTCGCAAGAACTAATTCGCAAGAACGGTAATTCGCAAGAACGGTTCTTGCGAAAAAGAACCGTTCTTGCGAAAAATCTAGATTTTTGCTACATTATCAGAATGTTTCGCAAAGACCCGTTTATTACTGGTGAGTATTATCATATATATAACCGCGGCATAGATAAACGAGTAATTTTTAAATCGAAGAGAGATTATGAGCGATTTATAATGCTTCTCTATCTTGCGAACTCAAATAGGTCTCTTAGACTTGATGATATTTTAAATAAGCAACACAAAATATTCAGTGATATTTTACTGTTGGATAAGGGTGAACCGATTATTTCAATTGGTGCATGGTGTCTGATGACTAACCACTTTCATTTACTGATTAGACAAGAGGTCGATGGTGGTATTACCAAATTTATGAGAAAGTTGGGCGTAGGTTACTCTATGTTTTTCAATATTAAATATCAAAGAACCGGAGCTCTTTTTGGTGGGTTATTTAAGTCAAAGTTAATTGGAGTCGAGGATAATTACATGAGGCATTTGTTTGGATATATTCATATTAATCCTCTGGAGATAGAGTTTCCTAACTGGGAAGATCAAATTAATAACTCTTCAGTCAACATGAAAAAATTTCTTGAATCATACCGATATTCTAGTTATCTTGATTATCTTGGTAAAGATAGGGTAGAGAAGAATATCATTAACCCCGAAAATTTCCCTGACTATTTTTTAAATTCCCAATCGTTCCGAGACTTTGTAGAGAGTTATTTTATTGAAGTATAGAAACACAAACATGCCTATTCCTGACTTTCGCAAGAACCGTTCTTGCGAAAGTCCGAGATTGATCTTTATTTTCACCAAAATTGCAAGTTCTTCCTGTGGCGAGTAGCGACGGCGCATTCTCTTATTTCATTGTATAATTGAATCATTGATAATTTATTGAAAATTGAAAATTCTAAATTAGAAATTATCCCCCATGGCTCTCTATAAATATAAAGCCAAAGATAAAGAAGGCAAGACATATGAACGTACCATTGAGGTTAAGAATCGTTTAGATATATATAACGTTATTCGTGAGGAGGGCGGCAGAATGGTTTTTATCCGAGAAGTTGGAAATCAATCAGTATTGCTTTTTTGGGACAGCATTTTTAGTAACATCAGCACGCACCAAAAAATCACTTTTGCTAAAAATCTTGGTCTGATGATGAGGGCCGGTCTGCCTCTTACCCGCGCCCTCTCCGTCATGAGTAAACAGTCAAAGAGCAAACCGTTCAAAAAATTACTCTCCGAACTTGAAGCGGATGTGAGTCATGGTAAAACACTGTCGGAGTCGTTAAAAAGATGGCCGAAAGTATTCTCGCGCCTCTTTGTATCTATGGTTAAGGCCGGTGAAGAATCCGGCAATGTTTCCGGTTCGCTTGATATCGTCTCTACTCAAATGGAGAAGTTGTATCTTCTAGCCAAGAAGGTGCGCGGCGCGCTCATTTATCCGGCGATTATTATCTCAGTTATGATCGTGATTGCAGTCCTACTCCTTATCTTTATGGTTCCAACCTTGACCGCTACTTTCGAAGGTCTTGGGGTAGAACTGCCCCTGGCGACTCGCATTCTTATTTATCTGAGCAACTTTCTTGTTGAACATACTCTCGCGGTCTTGACCGGGGCAGTACTTTTTGTAATTTCCTTCGTTCTCTTTTTCCAGACGAGAATCGGTCGAAATCTTGCGGATACAGTTTCTGTGCATGTTCCGGTAATCGGTGAAATGGTTAAGGAATTTGAATCCGCTCGCTCGACCCGTACTCTTTCCTCGCTTCTCTCCAGCGGTGTGGAAATTGTAGTGGCGCTTGATGTTACCATCGATGTTTTGCAGAATCATCTCTACAAAGACGTCTTGACACAAGTACGGATGGCTATTGAGAAGGGGGAGCCGATGTCGGCCGTTTTTATCAGGCATGAACATCTTTATCCTCTTTTTGTCGGCGAAATGGTGGCTGTCGGTGAAGAAACCGGTAAAATCTCGGAAATGCTTATGGGTGTGGCGAGTTACTACGAGGAAGAAGTTGACCAGAAAACTAAAGATCTCTCAACCATTATTGAGCCGGTGCTGATGATTATCATTGGTATCGGGGTGGGTATCTTTGCCATCTCGATGCTGGCGCCCACGTATTCTCTGGTGGATTACATATGATAAGAAATTTTCAATTTTTAGGTTCGACAGGCTCACTATCCCGAGGAAATCGAGGGACAATTTTTCCAGCCTTCGCCAAAGGCTACGGCGGGCGAAGCAATTTTCAAAAAGGCTCGCCCCGAGCGATTCATCCTGAGCTTTGTCGAAGGAAGTCGAGAGGATTTACGCTGATAGAAGTAATTATCGCCATAGCCGTCTTTTCGCTGTTCGCGGCCGGCGCTTATCAAGGTTATCTTTCGCTCCAGGCGGCCATCTTGTCTGCCCGTTACAAAGCTCTGGCGGCCGACTTGGCCAACGCGAGATTTGAGATTATCAAAAACCTTCCATATTCAAACGTGGGTATAGAAGGCGGTAATCCACCGGGCGTGGTTTCTGCCGAAGAGTCTGCCATTAGTGACAACGTAACCTTCACGATTACCACCACGATAATTAATATTGACGACCCTTTTGATGGGCTGGCTGGAAGCGGAGATGCATTTCCCGGCGATTATAAACTTGTAGAAGTGAAAATAGCCTGCATGACTTGCAAGAATTTTACTCCCATCGCGATTACCGGATGGGTAGCTCCTAAGAATCTGGAAAGCACTTAAAATATCGATGGAAAATAAAGGATTTAGCCTGATTGAATTAGTTGTGGCGGTTGCCGTGTCAGTCGCGGTCGTTTTTCTGGTTACCGCTTTCGCCAGAAATCTTTTTGTATTGAATTTGTCGGCTCAATCCAGAATGACGGCAATTCTCGAAAGTAGAAAAGTGCTCGGTACCATGGTCGCCGAGCTGCGTTCAACCGCTCCTTCCGCTCTCGGCTCCTATCCTATAGAATCCGTCGCGACATCATCCGTTGTTTTCTTTGTCGACGTAAATTCTGACGAAGCCAGCGATCGGCTCCGTTACTTTTTTGACCCCGTTTCCCGCTCCGTGAAAAGAGGAGTAGTGTTGGCTTCGGGCTCTCCGCCTTCTTACGCTCTCGGCTCCGAAACATTCTCAACTCTTATCACGGGCGTTTCAAATGACGAATTTCTGCCGCTTTTTGAGTACTATGACGGTGAATATGACGGATCTTCAACGCCTCTTCCTTGGCCGGTTAATATTCCAGATATCCGGTTGGTCAAGATCAATATCAGGATTGAGAGAGACCCGAACCGGACTCCGACTGAATTCATGGTGATTAGCTCGCAAGCGACCCTAAGAAACTTAAAGGACAACATATGAGAAAATCTTTCTCTAAAAAAGAAAACGGTTATCTTTTAGTTCAGGTTCTGGTTTTCGGCGCTATCGCCGTTGTGGTTATCGGAGGACTGATCTCGTTTGCCGCCGCCAATATCAAACTCGGTCAGCGTGTGGTGCTCTCCGAGAGAGCTTTTCAAATGGCGGAAGCCGGACTTGAGTACTACCGCTGGCACCTGGCTCACGCCCCGGCCGATTATACAGATGGCACCGGAGAGCTCGGGCCTTATGTCAAGAATTTCTACAACAAAGAAGGTCTGTTAATCGGGACTTTTTCGTTGGACATTGAACCGCCTCCCCTAGGCTCGACTCTCGTGGAGATAATTTCCACGGGCATCCCCGCGGCTGATCCGAGTGTCAGGCGCACGATCGTCTCCAGGCTCGCTATCCCTTCCTTCGCCAATTTCGCCGTGGCGGCGGATTCTTTCATACGCTTCGGTTCCGGGACGGAGATCTTCGGCCCGGTTCATTCAAACGACGGTATCCGTTTTGATGGACTGGCGCACAATCTCGTTACGAGTATGCTCACAACCTTTGACGATCCGGGACATTCCGGGGCCAATGAATTTGCCGTTCACACGCACGTCAATATCCCGCCAGCGACAGGTATCAATGACAGCTTCCGTGCGCTTGAGGCGCCGCCCAATCCCGTCATGTCGCGCCCGGACGTTTTTGTCGCCGGACGTTCGTTCCCGGCGCCGGAAGTACAGTTTGCCAGTATTACCACCGATATCACTCAAATGCAGGCGGATGCCGAGGCCGAAGGATTTTATAGAGCGACATCCACGACCGGGTACGGATACAGAATAGTTTTGAAGACGAACGACACTTTTGACTTGTATGTGGTCAACTCCATCAGCAGTTTGCCGAGCGGTTGCAGTGTAAGCGCCGGCTCGCTCTCCGTCGGAAGCTCCGCGCTTCTCGGCAATTACGCCTATCCTAGCAACGGCCTCATGTTCTTCAACGACCATTTATGGGTGGAAGGGCAGATAGATGGCGCGAGGTTGACCATTATTGCCGCCAACATTCCCGATACTCCGACAAGCGCGAGAAAGTCTATTAACATAAATAGCGATGTGCTCTATAGCAACTATGATGGCGCGGATGTTATTGCTCTCATCGCGCAGAACAACGTCAACGCGGGATTTTACAGCGCTAATGATTTGCGGATAGACGCGGCGCTTATTGCTCAAAACGGCCGGGTTGGTAGATATTCATACTCCAGCAGCAACTGCGGTTCAAATCGTTTCAAGAATTCCATTACTCTTTATGGCACCATTATCACGGCCCAGCAATATGGTTTCAGGTATGTCGGTACTACATTTGACTGCGGTAGCGCAGGATCAATGAGCAATGGTTATTGCTCAAGAAACATCATTTACGACGCCTTCCTGCTCTACACTCCGCCGCCCTTTTTCCCCAAAACCGAGGATTTCCATGAAGTTATTTCTTGGAAAGAAATAGAGTAGAATAGAGTTCATGACCAAGCCTATTCTGGTGGCAAATTGGAAGAATCATCCCGGTTCGCTTGCGGAGGCAAGAACCCTTCTTGGGCAGTTTGTCAGAAGCACTAAACTCTACAAAAAATTTTCTTTTTTTATCGCTCCGCCGTTGGCTTACTTTGAATTGTTTTCCAAACGTTCGGGTGGTTTTTTTCATCTAGCCTCGCAGGATGTTTTTTCTCAAGTCAGCGGGACTTATACGGGACAAATCACTCCGGATATCTTGAAAAGTTTCGGAACAAAACTCGCTATCATCGGCCATAGCGAGCGGCGAGCCATGGGAGAAACGAATGAAATAGTTTCGCAGAAAATCAAAGTGGCTCTTCGTTCGGGTATTATTTCTCTCGTCTGCGTCGGCGAGATATCCCGGGATCAAGATGGAGAGCATTTTGAATTTTTGTGTGATGAACTCAAGTCTTCGCTAGCTTCTGTGAATCGGAAAGCCGACGTTTCTAATATAATGATTGCTTACGAACCTGTTTGGGCCATAGGTGGACGCGCTCAAGACGCTATGACGCCCGCGGATCTCTCACAGTCGGTGATATTTATCAAAAAGGTTCTGACCGATATGTTTGGTCGTGTGGTCGCCGAACGTATCCCTATTTTATATGGTGGCTCTGTTGAGCCGGCTAATGCCGGCGCGCTTTTTGGAGAAACGGGTATTAAAGGATTTTTGGTTGGACACGCTTCTTTGAATGCTAAAAGTTTTGAGACCATAGCTAGGTCTCTTATTTGATCATTAGTCAGCTTCTACCGAAATGAAATCCATTCTTGAATCAGGAAATCTGAAGGGCAAGCGAGTTTTGGTCCGGGTGGATTGGAATGTGCCGATAGAAAACGGCAAAGTGGTTGATGATTTTCGTATTAAAAAATCTTTACCGACTCTCGAATATTTGGAAAACGCGGGCGCGAAAGTAAGCGTTGCCACCCATTTAGAGTCGAGGGACGCATCAATTGATTCTCTTAAGACATACGTACCGAAAGGTATGAAACTTCTCGCGAATCTACGCGATAATCCCGGTGAAAAAAGTAATTCGGAAAAGTTTGCCAGAGAGTTGGCTTCCAAGGTAGATATTTATGTGAACGAGGCCTTTTCTGCGTCACATCGCGAGCAT
>Ga0209211_10007101_pt1 | contig 15858 bp, 15 predicted proteins | sample RifGroA2_FD_183992 | JGI IMG/M metagenome (GOLD analysis project Ga0209211, IMG submission 183992) | Groundwater microbial communities from Rifle, Colorado, USA - Groundwater A2 (SPAdes) (version 2) | ecosystem: Environmental > Aquatic > Deep subsurface > Groundwater | place: Rifle, Colorado... | reverse complement strand
TCTATTTTATGATCCGCTGCATTGTATGCAAAATCCGAGAATTCTATAGGTGAAGAAATTAACTGCTCGAACAATTGTATCACTCTGTTATGAGGTTGTCGTATATTGTAAGTAGCGTTACAGTTTGCTCGTTTAATTGGCATGATTTGTTTTTATTAGAGCCAATTTCCCCAAATGTGAAAAATCCAACGCACGGAACATCTGGATATGTTTTTTGAAATGCTTTTATTTCGAGCGGTATTTTTTCACCTAAAACTGCTCTTCTTGCAGAACATGAAGCAGCAAATACGATGGCTGGAGTTTTATCCGTGAGTTTTTTATTGGCTCTGTCCATAGCTTCGACCATTCCGGAAATTACTGATTTCTCATCAAACGTAACAATGCCGACCCCACTTCTAGGTGCTAATTTAGCTTGAGAAAAAAGATACTTTCCGTCTGGCGTTGTACCCATTGCTTTAATATAATTTTCTCCTTCAGAGTCTATTACTGCAATAGATCGTGTAAGTGTGTACTTGTATGGGTCTTTAAGAAAATCCTCTTTTTTTATGTTAACCAATCTACAATATTCATCTACAGATGATTTGCCATTTATTTCCTCTACTATGTGTCCAGATGGATCTAATTTAGTGATCATTGCATATTTGTCTGTTGAGCCATACCCATGTGCTAATCCGTGAGAAAAGTAAAGGTTAGAGACTGCAAAAATGCATATTCCTCCCTTTTCTATTAGTTTCCCCTCTGCAAATTGAAAATTTTCACCAGTGCTCTCTTTCATGAATTTATCGAAATCAGAATTACTTACGAATCCAAAAATAGGAACACTTGCGCCTGTAACCTCTAAAATTCCTTCAATAAACTCAGTTTCTCTTCCCAGTGCAATTTGTTTATTTTTAAAATATGTACCACTAAGTAACGTGAGAATGAAATATGGTGGAGTTCTAACTATGTCTGCAAAAGTTTTTGTTTTTGTTCTTCTAAACTGAATATATGGATCGACATATTGATCTATTTTCAAATTTGAAATTGCGGTCTTAATTGCCTTAGTTCCAGCCGCGATTGGGTCAGCACGGTAATTATCAACATATCCAATTCCAAAATGCATGTATTCCGTTACTAGCGTCGTTACGGTAATCGCTTTCTTTTCAATATATCCATCTTTATTGTTAAATTGTCTGTCAACAGAGCAACCTACCCAGTTTTTTCCGAGGACAGAGTTAATTCCTTCAAGAATTTTTTCTGGTTGGGAATATCGAGAATCTACAAAAACTATAGAAAAAGTTCCTTTTTTATTTCCTGTTTTTTTAAGTGAAGCTTCTGCTGCCTCTTTTCCAGCTTTAAACGAATCTGAGTCAAAACTTACTCCTGTTCCAACTGAGATATATTTTCCCATTATCATCACCTTTCTTTTAGACTTCGAGGATGTCGTGTATTACTCTCATTCTGTCCATTTCTGCCGGCCAGGCTACTAACGCCATGCCTATTTTCTTTACTTTTATTTTCCCTTCTCTTGCGAGTTGGTCGAAGTGGTATTTCAAGTGGGCTATTACTTGTTTTCGTTCTTTCGGGCTTGAGTGTTTTGCCATCAAGCGCATTTCCTCGGCCACTTCTGTGACGTGCGCCGGCCATCTTCTTTTGATTGTGGCGAGCACTTCATTCCTGTCTATTTTCCTCGACGGTTTTTCTGTCATTTAGTCACTTTTTCAGGGTAAAAAAGCATTTCTGTAGCATATCCCTATTGGCTATGCATAAATTAGGTCTATTTTGTCTAACGTAAGTGGCTTTTTTAACTCTATGGTTTCAAGCTTTATGGATATGCACAAATCGTGCATCTTTCTTCTATTTGAGGCGCGATCATTTCGGCTAATTAGCGGTTTATTTGAAGATGTCTTCAGCTTTCATTACTGTGATTCCCGTGCTTTCTATGTGCATGGGGTGGATCGCAAGGCTGTGTTTAGTGCCGCGCATTTTTCTTATGTAAATCGTGCGGTTTTCGTCCGACCCTATGGTGAGCATGTTTACTAGTATGACGCCGTCGGCAATGTATTCTTCCACGCCGTACTTGCTGAATTTTGCAAAGCCTGCCTTGACGTCCTGCTCTTCCAGTTCCGTGGTTATTATGGTGGTGACGTCTGCCTTGCTGACGCTGAATGCGAGCTTGAGTATGTTCCTGCGGATGTCGCCTTCTTTATCGAGCAGTTGGCCCATGGCGGGAATGCTGTCAATTACTAGGCGCCTAGCCCCTATTTTTCTTGCGGTATTTACTAATAGCCTGTTGAAGTCCAAGCCCGGCATGATCACGTGTTCCTCGTCGCTGGGAACTCCAGCCCGCCCGGAGGTTCCGTCTAGAATGGCGAGCTTGCCTTTCTTTTCCAAGGCTGCAAGGTCCCAGCCGAACTTGAGCATGTCCTGGCGTATTTTGTCCGGGTTTTCGTCGAAAGTCACGAAAACGCCAGGCTCGTTATAGTCCAAGGCGCCTTTGTAAATGAATTGCATTGCCAAGATGCTTTTGCCGGTTCCGCTCGCCCCTGAAAGGAGAATCGTCCTTCCTGCCGGAAAGCCTCCTTCCAGCAGTTCGTCCAAGCCCTTTATTCCAGTCTTGGTTCTCTCGATTTGGTAGGGCATTAGAACCGAAAGTAATACTGTGTTCGAGTTTAAAAAACCGTTTTTTGCCGTAAGGGCTTGAGCCTATTTCGTTTTGCTTGACTGATTGCGCAATTTTTGCCTTACGGTTGCTTGAGGAACCCCAAATCCAGCTTTTCCCCTTTTCTGCCTATTTGTCTGATTACTTCCTTATCTTTCAAGTCGAATTCGCTTCGTTTTCTCAGTTCGAAAACGCAGTTTTCGGAACCCATCGCCTTGCATTGTGTTTCAACACACTCGAATGTAGGTTCCATTAGCGGAACTGCCCAGCCGCCTGCATAATAGCCCCGTTGAAGGTTGCAAACAGGATGGGGAGATTTTCCAAATGTTTTAAGGCGGTTTCTATTTTGAGGCCGTCCGGTTAACTGCCGATTTTGTTTAGTTTGGCGGGCTTCCCGGCTAGCATCACTAAACTCTTTTGCCAGCCGTTATTTCTTCTAACCTTTTCCTTGCTAGCTTGCTTACTTCATTGTCCGGGTCTTCAGTTAATTTGTTAAGCTGGTTGAGTAACGGCTCTTTTTGTTCGGCAATCCTCACTAGCCCAACCAAACTGCTGAGAGCGCGCAGCGCTTTCACCACTTCCGAAGCCTCGGCTGACTTTAATTTTTCACAGGTGATTGTGACCGCCCTTTCGAGCAGTGGCAGGGCTTTGGCCCGCTCAATGCCGCGCAGGTGCCCTGCGCCAAGGGCTTTTGAAAATTCTGCCAGTTCTGCTTCAAGCCAGAATTTTTCTTTCAGTTCTTTCGTTACTTCACTGAATTTTGGCAGCTGGCCTCTCCTGACCAACGCGCCCATTCCTTCCGTCCAGTATGCGCTTACTTCCTCCAGCTGCTTTTCATCAAAAACCCGTTCCGGTGCATATTCGATTGCGGGCTGTCCCGAACGCAGGCGTTTTATGCTGCTGAGGCCGCATTTTTCCTTTAGCGTGTTCCTTATTTTTTGCAGTCCGTGCTCGTCCTTGTATTCTTTGAGCAGTTGTGGATGGCGCATTATCTGCCAGAGGTCGTAGTAATCGCGGCTTTTGGCCCGCTGCATTGTGGAGCGGGCTTTTTCCAGCAGTATTTCAACCAGCGCGTAGCAATGTATCTTGAAGGGAGTTAAATCGGAGTATTTCTTCTCGTTTGAAAGTTCTTCTTTAGCGTTGTAAATTACGTGCTCGTTAAAACTCAGGTCTAGTTTTATCCTGCCGTTTGAGCGTGGGCCGCTGTACCTGACTTGGCAAGTAATGTAATCGTGGTTTTCGCTTTCGTGCCAATCAGTAAGCGTCAGGTTCGGCGCGCCCTCCTGGTTTGCTGCCTTGAGTGCTTCTTCCAATTCCCGCCTTATTTCTTCCAGTCCCATTTTTCCTTCGCTGTAGGCGCTGAAGTCGAGGTCTTCAGACAGCCGGTAGTTTTCAATGTAAACCTTGCTTAGGCAAGTGCCGCCCTTGAAAATCAGGTACTTGAAAAGTTTTGGCCGGGAGTATATTGCCTTAAGCGCCCAGGTGAGGGCGTAGTCTTTCTCGATAACGTCAATAGGATACCCACAATCCCTGGAAATTTTTGTGAGTTCTTCCTTGCTTATCATGCCAGCGCCTTTTCCTTAGTCAAATCGACGTTTACTAGGAGGCCCCATCTGCTGGAATGGCGTCCTTCACGCTTGCCCCGGGGCGAGAGCAACGCGTATCCCTTTGTCGCCTTGAGCTTGATTCTGCGAACAATCTCTCCAGACAAGGGCACGCCCATCATTTCGCACAGGAAACCCAAGCGCTTTAGAACTGCGCCGTTGCCAGAACGCTCGGCATAACTGACGACCTTAGGAAAATCGAGTGTTTCCTTTGCAATAAATAGCGCTTTGGCTACTTCCTCCATCCCGCCGCAGTATTCGGGCCGGTCCAGCGCATCAACAATAGTCTTTTCCGGGTCTGAAAACTCAATTTCGTGCCCTCGTTCCACGATTTTGACCCTTCCGAAAAACTTTCGTTTTGTGACAGCAATGAACCGGTATTCGACTCCGTGAATGACCCGGTTCTTCAACGGCGAAGTAACGATTGTGTTGACCACAAGTGGGACTTGTTCTGTCCATGCGTACTTATGGAGAGCATTGTAAAAACCGATATAGCAAGGTGAGGCAAGCTTTGACGCGATGTAGTAGCGGTCTTCAGTCCATTTCGGCCTGCTGCCGGCACTCAATTCGAGCACTAAGTAAACGCCCCTTGCAAGCCGCTCCAGCCATTGCTTCTTTACGAGTTTTGAAGCCATTTTACGGGCTTTCAAGCGCGAGCCGAGCTTTGCTTGCAAATCTCCAAGCGTAAACAGCGTCTTTCCTTCTGCTGCTAGGTCTGCAATAGTTCTAGCTTCCAAACCCCCCAAACCTCTCCTAATAGCCACTAAAATCCCCCAATATAGTATTATCGATTAATTAACTATTAATATTTATATCTATGCATCATCTAAAAGACTCAATTAGAGTATTATTGATAAGTGGGAGATATATTCAAACTGATCGTTAGTTTGGGTTGTGTTTTTTTTTTGGGGGGGGGTCTTATGGTTCTAATGAGCCGAAAGTGGCAAGAGTTCTGACGCCATTAGGCGTCTGGTGAATTGCCCGGCAAAATGGAAGCGCGCAAGCTCCAATTCTTTTTGTTCTTGTTTTTCGTCATACTGCCAGCGGCGCGCCGGCCTTGGAAAAAGCTAATCTAATTAAGATTAAAAACCCAATGCCTTCTGCTATTTCCGGGTGGCTTTTATGGTTCGTTTTGCGCACATGTCTGACGTGCATCTTGGCGCTTTCCGCGAGAAGGAACTGCGAGAGTTGAACATCGGCGCTTTCGAGAAGGCCGTTGACGTTTGCCTCGAGCGCAAGGCCGATTTTGTTATTATAGCGGGAGATTTTTTCGACATTGCACTGCCCGAAATGTCTGTGGTGGATAGGGCAGTGCGCAAGATGCGAGAGGCCCAACAACAAGGCCTGGTTTTTTATCTTGTTTACGGGTCTCACGATTATTCCCCAACTGAAACGAGCATTATTGATGTCTTGTGCAGTGCTGGTGTTTTGGTGAAAGTTTCAGCTTTTGAAAAGCCGCTGGGAATTGAAGGGGAGAAGGCGACGCTGAAAGTTTTCAAGGACGGGAAGACTGGCGTGCATTTTGCCGGGCTTTCAGCCCGGGCTAGGGCTTTGGAAGAGAAGGATTTCGGGAAAATCGATTTTTCCAACCTTGCAAGCGTGCCTAATCCAAAGGTCTTCATTTTCCACTCTGCAGTCACCGAATTCGTTTCAGAGGAATTGCGGGGCTTCGGGGGCGGAGTTTCAATCCGTTCGCTCCCGCAGGGCTTTGACTATTATGCAACTGGTCATGTTCATCTGCCGCAGGTAATCCGTGATGATGCCTTGAAAGGGAAGCCGTTAGTCTATCCAGGCCCACTGTTTGCCTCGGACTACCGTGATTTGGAGGCGTTAAGCAGGGAGAAGCACGGCTTTTGGTTTTGCACTTTGGAAAACGGCGAGTCGAAAGTCGAGCGCATCGAGTTGAACGTTTGCGACGTGGAGTTTTTTGATTACGATGCGGGCGGGAAAGTTTCTCTGGCTGTCCAGCAGGAGGTTAGTGCGCTTATCGATTCCAGGAATTTGGATGGCAAAGTGGTTTTGGTTCGCTTGCACGGGGTGCTCCAGCAGGGTGCGAGCTTGAGGGACGTTCCTTTCACCTCGTTCCGCGAGAAGGCCGCGCAAAAGGGCGCGAGGGTTTTTTACTTGAATAGGAATTCGCTGGAAGAGGCGGAAAAGCGCGAGCTGGTTTTAAACCCGGCTAATGCCTTGCAGATTGAAGACGAGCTTTTCAAGAAGAGCTTGGCGCAGCTGGCAGTGGGTGAGGGCTTGAAGGGCGATAGGGGTTTGGCGCTTTCAAAGAAGCTTTTGGAGTCGCTCAAGTCGGAACAGGCGGCCGGGGAAGCGAAGGGAGATTTCGAACAGCGCTTGGCGCGAGAGGCGAAGAAAGTTTTTGAATTGAGTTGAATGTAATGTTTGGTATTATAGCAAACCAAGAAAGTCTTTCGGTTGATTTTTCTTGGTTTGCGACTAGCAATCTCGGCAAAATGCCGAATTACTTTCCGAGATTGCTATAGTTTGGTGTGGTTTGGAAAGATTTGAAAGATGTTTTTGGCGCTGAAAAATTGCAGGGAAGCTTAGGCACTTTACTGGCGCAGGTTTACGGTGTGAAAAATGTTGTTGAACAAGCTCGAGTTGAAGAACATCCGTAGCTATGCCGATGCCACCGTCAACTTTCCTGAGGGCGTGGTGCTGTTCGAGGGTGATGTTGGTTCGGGCAAGAGCAGCGTGCTTTACGCGCTGGAATTCGCCTTGTTCGGCCTGGGCGATTTGAATGCCGCATTTTTACTTAGGAATTCCGCCCAGAGCGGGTCCGTGAAAGTCAATTTCACCGTAAACGGCAGGGCGTTTGAAGTTTACCGTTCGATCGAACGGAAGAAAACTATCCAACAGGGCGAGTGCTGGGTTGTGGAAGACGGAAGGAAGACGATTTACACCGCCTCTGAAATGAAGCCCGCCGTCCTGAAGATTCTTGGCTTCAAGGAGCCGCCGAACCCCCGTTCGCAGTCGATAATCTACCGCTATGCCGTTTTCACGCCTCAGGAGGAAATGAAGAAGATTCTTGAGGAAAAGCCCGAGGACCGCATGCAGACTTTGCGCAAGAGCTTCGGGATTGAAGAGTACCGCGTTGCGCGCGATAACGCTTCAATTATCCTGAAGGATTTGCGTGAGGAACTGCGGTTTTTGGAAGGCCAGGCTTCTGACCTGCCTTCGTTATTGCAGGAGGAGACTGTTTTTTCGCAAAAAATATCCGAGTTGGAACGCTCTTTCACCCAGGCTTCCCTCCAGGCATCGGATTCGGAAAAAAAGCTTTCCGATGCGAAGGGAAAATTCAGCCTTTTACAGTCGCAGTTGTCTTCCTTGCGCTCGCTCCAGGCCGAATTGCCTTTGCTTCAAAAGCGGCTGGAGGAAAAGCGTTCTTTCGTCCGTGACGCGTCCGAGCAGGAGGTTTTTCTTGTTGGTGAAGCGGGTGACTTGAAGCAGCAGGTTTCTGAAATAAGAATAGTTTCCGTTGATTACTCGAAAACCCAAGAGGAATACCGGAAAAAGCGCGCGGACGTGGCTGCGTTGACTAATGAAATGGGCGGGCTTCAGGCAAAGCAAAGGGATTACGCGCAGTTGAAGGAAAAAGGCGTTTGCCCCACTTGCCTGCAGGAGATAGCGGGCGATTTCGACAAGCATTTCTCGGAATTGGCCGTGCTCGTTTCGGAAAAGCAGTTCGCCTTGGAGAAATTCAAGGCAGAGGAAGAGGATTTGTCCGTGCTTTTGGAGCAGGCAGTGCAGCAGAACGCTTCGATGCAGCGGAAAAGCGATTTGGAAAAACGGCTTGGGAAAAACTCTTTGGAACTTGCGTCCTTGAAGCAGAAGAAATCTGCCGCAGAAGCGGAAATCCCTGTTCTTGAACAATCGGTTTCTGAAAAGCAGGGCAAGCTCGGCTCGCTTCAGGGCATTGAGTCTGATGCTAAAGAGTTGGAAAAACAGGTTGTTTCGCTCGAATCTGGCTTTAAGTCGTCGTTTTCTGAAAAAACGCGCGCCGAAGCGCAGTTGCAGGACTCCCGCTCAAGGCTTTCCGACTTGCAAAAGCGGATTTCGGAAAAGCAGGTGCACCAACGGAATATTTTGAAGTTGAGGGAGCGCAAGTCTTGGCTTGAAGACCATTTTGTCGCCTGCCTTTCCCTAATTGAGACGCAAGTGCTGTCTAGTTTGAACCGCGAGTTCGACGGGCTTTTCAAGAAATGGTTTTCGCTTTTGGTGGAAAGCGGGGACTTGAACGTTTATGCGAACGGGCAGTTCGAGCCCATGGTGGAAATAAACGGCTACGAGCACCCGTACACCACTCTTTCGGGCGGGGAGAAGAGCGCCTTGGCTTTAGCCTACCGTCTTGCCTTGAATGCCATAGTAAAGAGCGTGAGCGCCTCGATGCAGGAGAACCTCGTTATACTTGACGAGCCTACGGATGGCTTTTCTAAAGAACAGTTGTCGAGAATGCGTGCGGTGCTGAAGGAATTGAATTCCAAGCAGGTTTTGCTCGTTTCCCACGAGCGCGAGCTGGAAGCTTTTGCGGACAAGGTTTTCTTCGTCCAAAAGAAGGACGGGCTTTCGGAAGTTTCCTCCTGAGTTGAGTTTTACTCCCTTTTTGAAAGCCACAATTTGAATATCGGGTCCTCCAAGTCATATCTGCCTTCGCTCGTTTTTTCAGCGACTCCCTTTTCCTCCAGGTACTGCAAGACTTTAACCGTGTTCGAGCTTTTTTCCCCTACTTTTTCCTCCAATTCCGAGGGGAAGCAAGGCCCGCTCAAGCTTAAGGCTTTGGCGACCACCTTTTCCTTCGGGGGCAGTTTTTCAAGCTCTTCCATGAACAAGATCGTTCCCTCTTCCTTCAGGAAGCGTTCAACCGCCGAACCGATCGCTTTCCTGCTGATTTTTTGTTTTTCAAGGGTTTTTCCAATCGCCTGGGCATAGAACGGGAAGCCCTTGCAAAATCCAAAAACCATTTTCGCCTCCTCTTCAGAAAATTTTCTTTCGGCATTCCTCTCCATCAGTTCCTTGATGTGTTTTTCTTCCAGTGGCGCAACTTCCCTCACTATCAACTGCCTGTAAAGGGCGGAAGTCGAGGATAAAACCGCAATTTCCATCGTTTTCCTGATTGAGCCGGCAATGCACAGGATGACGTTTTTTTTAGTTTCGTAGGAAGTCCTGAGGCTTTTGACTATTTGCTCCCCGAAGCGCGAGCCGTTTTTGATTTTCATTACCAAAGGGAACTCGTCAATTATCAGCACGCACCTTGTCCCTGTTTCTTCGGCAAGATTTTCGGCCACCTGCAGGACACTCTCCAAGAGCAGCGCAGGCTCCCGCTTTTCGTGTCGTGCGGCTGCTTGAAAAACCAGTTCCAGTTCGCCCTTTAATTTAACGCTTATCTTCAGCTCTTCCAGCATTCTCTTCAATTCCCTAACCGAAGCTTCCAGGAAGTCGCTCGCCCTGTGCTTTAACGATAACCTCTCCTTGTATGCTTCAAGTATTTCCGCCGTTGCCAGCCTCGAAAATTCTTCAATCGTGTTCTCAGTCAGCCTCCACATTGAAAAATAGACCGGGACGACCCAACCATTTTTTTCAAGTTTTCTTTTCGCTTCGAGGAGGACGGAAGTTTTCCCTATCCTCCTTCTGCCATAGAGCGCAAAACCCATCCTGGTTTTCCTGTCCGAAAGAGTCTCCACCATTTCCCTGAGCAGTTCCTGCCTGTTTACAAAATCCTTGCCTTCTGCAGGCGCAAGTGTGAACGCCATTTAACCATCCCCCCAGCACTACGCCACTAATAAGTTTATTACTAACAAATTTATTAGTAAAGTATAAATGCCTTCCGGAGGGTTTTCTTCGCTCAAAGGAAAGGTGGGAGGTCGGTTGTTTCCTGATTTCAGGCTGCCCTTGTTTTTGGCTGTTGAATAGTGCGGTTTAGTGCATTCCTTATGTCCTCAGGCCTTTTGTGGCCGCTCACTGCGGCAATTGCCCTTACAAAACCGGCTGTCAGTGTTTCTCTTTCTCCAGCTGGCCTTTGTTGACTGTGCATTAACTGCATTGAACTTGCGAAAGATCTTTTCAAACGTTCTATTTCCATTGCTGTCAGAGTAACATGTCTGGGTAAAGTTCTTCCTGCTTTTCTGAACAGTTCTTCGTGTGTCCCTTCCACTAGAGCAAGCGGCAATTGCCTTCTTTGCTCGGCCTTAAGCCCACTGAAAAGGAGCCGGGCTTTGCTTAGCGTTCTTGCAGGCATAATTGAAAAGTGTTTTGCAGCGTATTTAATTCTTTCCCAGCTGGGCTGGCTTCAACTAAAAGAAATTGATGGTTTTGCATCCTCAACAGGGTTTCATGGTTTTTTGAAAAACAGGATGTTTTCCTGGGCGTCGTGCTCTTTCTTTCCGCTATACATGATATACGCAAGCAAAACTGCAGCAACGGCTACCAGTGTAAATTCCGATTGTTCGAAACTGCTTTCAAACGAAGAGCTGATGAACGGCAGCAAGAGCAGGAGGGAGCTTAGGGCAACTATTGACGCGAAACGGGGTATGTTCCTGTCCTGTTTTTTTGCCGCAAGGGCGATGATGCTTCCGCGTATTCCGAGCGCAAAAACTGCGGTAGCGGCAAGCACTGTAATTTGCACTATGGAAAATCTAAGGATGGTAATTCCAGCAAGGCTGGGAACTAGGTTCGCAATGCTTCCAAAAACCAGGATTCCGATGGCCGCTATCCAGTAGAATATTGTTTCTTTTACCGCCACGAAGCTGGTTTTTCCGGCACTTTCAAGGGATTTGATTGCCCCGACAAAAACCTTGGAAACGTCTTTTGTTGTTGTGCGAACTGCTTTTGGCGTTGCCTTGCTTAGGAATCCGCTCAGGCCTTCAAACTTGTCGAGGGAAGCGGCGCTTGCCAATGTTGAAAAGAATACTATTGCCGCCGTTGTTCCAAGCAGGTCAAATCCAACTGCCATGCTGCCTTCCTTTGCTATGATTAGAGAGAATTCTCCCACCGAGAGCATTGCCAGGCCTGAAAATACCGCCTGGCTTCTTGTAAAACCAAGGAGGAACGTGCTTGCGGAAGTTGCAATGAATTTGAAGAGCATGTTTGCAATTACGAGGACAATTATTATCCATGCATTCTGCTGGATTGAGCCTACATCTATGAGCATTCCGATTGATAGGAAGAATATTGAGGAAAACGCCAGGATGAACGGCGAGATGCTTTTTTCAAGCAGTTCTCCCTTAGGGAGTGAAGCGACTATGCTTCCGGCAAGAAACGCGCCTATTGATGGCGTAAGGCCTATGACCTCGGCGAAATAGCTGAAGCCAACCCCGACGCTCAGGGCGAGCAGTGTCATCGTTTCAGCTGCCTGGTATTTTATGAAGTAATCCAGTATGAAAGAAAGCACTTTCCGGACTATGATGTAGGCTGCCACGAGGGCAAGGATTGAGATGGATATTGAGGCGGCAATTGCATTTGCCTGGATTTGCCCGTTTCCAATGTTGGAGAAAACCGCAAGGGCAAAAACGGCGAAAATGTCTTCAATGACCAGGGATGCTATGAGGATTGGCACTTCCTTTCTTTGCAGGTAGTTTTTCTGCTCCACGATTTTTATCATGAGGGCAGTTGAAGTGATTGAGAGTATTGCGCCAAGGTATAGGGCGCCGACCTGGCTGAAGCCGAGGAAAACCGCCAGTTGGAACGTAAGGAAAAATACTATTGACAGTTTCAAAACCGCTATGGCCAAAACTCTTATGCCCATCTGGGCGAGTTTTGAGGCGCTGAATTCCGAGCCTATGGCGAATAGCAGTAGGATTGCGCCTATCTCGGAAAAAAGGTTGATGCTGTCGTTTTGTGAAATCAACCCGAGCAAGTGCGGCCCGACAACCGCGCCCGCCAAGAGCAGGCCTAGGACTGGCGGGGTTTTGAACCTGTTCGCCAAAACGCCGGCTATGGTTGCAAATAGGACTAGTATCCCTAAGTCAATGAGGACTGCCATTCTATTTTAACTCCGTTTCCGATTATTTCCTACGTGGGTAAATGGAAATAATAACTCGAAACGTGGTCAAAAAGCTTTTCGTTCCTGCCCCTTCAAGCCACAAGGGCCAGAATGGCGTGCTGTTGGCCATTGGCGGTTCGGAGAAATACCACGGCGCGCCTTTGCTTGCCATAAACGCAGCCTCGCGTTTTGTTGATTTGGTTTACTTCTACTCTCCTGCAAAGCTCAATCACGCGGTTCTTGCAAAAATGAAAAGTTCGAGCAATTGCTTCATCTCCCTGCCCAAAAAAGACGTTTTTTCCGTTGCAGCGAAATGCGATTGCATTCTAATTGGGAACGGCTTGGAGTTGAACGCCAGGAACAAGCGGCTTGTGAATGCGTTGCTGCGAAAGTTCCCGCACAAGAAAATTGTTTTGGACGCTGCGGCGCTGCACTTGGCCGATGCAAACTTGCTGGGTCCTAATACTTTAGTTGCGCCCCACCCGCTTGAGTTCAAGGCTTTGTTTGGCGTTGTAGCTTCGCCGGAAGAGGTAAAGCGCCAGGCGCACGTTCATGACTGCGTTGTTTTGCTGAAGAAGGGCTTTTGTTTCATTACTGACGGCTTTGCCCTGGCGCAAAACAAGAACGGGAACCAAGGAATGACTAAAGGCGGAACGGGCGACGTGCTTGCGGGCCTTGCCGCCGCATTTGCTTGCAAAAACCCCCTGTTGCTTTCGGCCGAGGCTGCCGCTTTCCTTAACGGCCTTGCGGGCGATATGCTGAAAAAGAAGAAAGGCTTGAACTATAATGCGGACGACTTGGCTGAAGAACTGCCGTTCGCTTTCGCGAAATTGAGGGGGATGAGAAAATGACGGTAGTTGCTGTTTCGATTCCTTCGTGGGTTCTCCTTGTTGCAGGAATAATCTTGATTTTGCTTGCCGTTGCCTTAGTCTATTGGCTGAAAAACTTTCTCGCCAACAGCCTTTTGGGTGTTGCTGCACTGCTGGTCATAAATTATTTGGGCGCTGGCCTGGGCTTGAACGTTCCCCTAAACTTGATTACTGTTTTGGTTTGCGGCGTGTTGGGCTTGGCCGGCGCAGGGCTTTTGCTGCTCTTGGCGTTTTTCGGAATCAAAATAGTTTGAATTTTTATTTCCTTGCCGGTTTTCTTCGTCTAGGCCGACCTTCCAAAATTTTCTCCCTAATTCCTTGCAAAAAATCGGTCCAGGCTTGTTTTTTTGCGTCGCCTTGAAGTAAGTGAGCTCCATGCATTGTGACTTTCAAAAATTCATCGTGGGGGCTTGGGCCGCCGTACTCGTGTACTATGAATCCTCTTTTTTTCGCTTCTCTCAAAACTTCCTTAAACCTTTTTACTTTTTCAACTTCTTCTGTGCGGGAGTATTCTCCGCGAGTAGGTTCGTGGAAGAATTCTATGGATGTAGTTATTTCTTTTTCGTCAGAGTTTGGTAGCTCATGTTTTCCAATAGTGCGGCGTTCAAATCTTTTTTTAGGAATTACGTCGAACTGAGTCGGCTCTCCGTGTTTCATCAGTCTTTTCAGTTCGGCTAAAGATTTCTGCGCTAGTAACGGAGGATTTGGAACATGGATGCGCGCTAATCCAACTAGCTTTTTTCCTAATTCTCTAGCCATTTTCAATCCAACCTATTTGGGATTTAGCTTAAATATTGTTCCTGAATGCTGAAGGGCAAATGTCGTTCAAAACGCACTCGCCGCATTTAGGGTTGCGCGGGAGGCAAGTGTTTTGGCCGTGGAGAACAAGAAGGTTGTTCACGTCAATCCAATTGCCTTTAGGAATGAGTTTCATTAGTGCGGTTTCCGCTTTTTCAGGAGTTTTTTCTTCATGCCACCCTAGCCTTTTTCCAACCCTAAAAACGTGAACGTCGACAGGAATTGCCGGAGTGCGGAATGCATAGACCAAGACACAACCAGCAACCTTCCTTCCAACTCCAGGGAGTTTCAATAACTCTTCCATGATGTCGGGAACTTTTCCGCCGTAATCGCGCAAGAGCATTTGCGCCAACTGCTTGACGTGCCTCGCCTTCACGTGGTAAAACCCCGTATTGTGAATTAGCTTTTCAATGCGTTTTAGCGGTGCGCGCGCTAGCTTTTCAGCGGTCGGGTAAAAGGCGAATAGCGCTGCCGACGCTTTTTCCGTGTTTTCATCGCGAGTGCGGGCGCTCAATACGGTTCCGACTAGGCATTGGAAGGCGTTCATCTTGCGCCCGCTGAAGGCCGTTTGCTTGGCAAAAACTTTGCCCAGGCGTTTCAAGACGGTTTTAGTGTTTGCGGGTTTCACAACAACTTTTGCCTGTGTTTTGTTTTTAACCTATCTCCAAAACCAAAACACCCGATTGTATAATTTTAGGCGTTTAGTGTAAAATTTTTATATCTTTGTATAGTAAGGATAATGGGGTTGGGAGGCAGTATCCCATGAACAGGTGGAAATGCGTTTCCTGCAGCTTCGAGCATGAATATTTCCCTGAGGAGTGCTCGTTTTGCGGCAGCGGAACCATGGTGGAAGTAATAGAATCTTAATGGCAAAAAAAAGAAATGGGGCGCGAAGGCGTTAGTTTCCGTTCGCGCTTTTGCTTGTTGTTTATTCAGCGGATTATCTTTACGAACCGCGCGCCTTTCCTGTCGCCAGCAACGAGCTTTTGCAGCGACTGGATGGACCCGACGTACAAGTCGCCGTTCAATGCTATGGTTGCGCCGCGGCCTGTTTTCGTCGCATTCACCCAAATCACATCACTCGGGTTTTCGCTGAATTTCAGCTTGTTTGCTTGCATTTCACTTGTTTCATTCCCTTCACTCATTCTAACTCACCTGTGCTTTCGTATAAGGGTTCCGTCAATACGCTTGAAAGGTGTTTAATCACCCAGGCCGTCTTCAGTAACGCGGAAAACACATTCGCCGTCCGGCAGGTTGGGAGAATCGACTATGCGCGCTATGCGCTTGTCTTCCTTGCTCCTGCGTAGGTAAAGGCGGTATGTTGACGTGTGTGCAACAATGTTTCCGCCTATTGCCTGTGTCGGGTCGCCGAACATTATTCCAGGGTTGGACATCACTTGGTTCGTCACATACACTGCAATGTTGTATTTCTCCGACATGCGCAGCAGTTGGTGCATGTGCTTATTCAGGAGTTGCTGGCGATTTGCGAGAGTGCCCCTTCCAACGTAGTCGCTGCGGAAATGCCCTGTAAGGGAGTCAACAACCATCATCTTCACGTTTTTTTCCCTGATCATTTCCTCGGCTTTCTCGGCCAACAGCATTTGGTGGTCGGAATTGTAGGCGCGCGCGACGTAAATGTTTTGCAGCACTTGCTCGGGGTCCAATCCTTTTCCAACAGCTATTTGCTTGACCCTCTCAGGGCGAAACGTTCCCTCAGTGTCAATAAATATGACGCTTGCCTCGAGCCCGCCTTTGTCGCGCGGCATTTGCGCGCTGACGCAAAGCTGGAATGCCAACTGGCTTTTTCCGCTTGAAAATTTCCCATGGGCTTCTGTTATGGCTTGGGTTTCCAAACCCTTGCCCCCAAGCAGGTTGTCCAGTTCTTTGCTTCCCGTGGTAACGCATTCAACAAGCTCGCGCTTGCGCATTGCCTCGGTTCCGGTCTCGAAATCCATT
>Ga0209211_10007096_pt1 | contig 15871 bp, 11 predicted proteins | sample RifGroA2_FD_183992 | JGI IMG/M metagenome (GOLD analysis project Ga0209211, IMG submission 183992) | Groundwater microbial communities from Rifle, Colorado, USA - Groundwater A2 (SPAdes) (version 2) | ecosystem: Environmental > Aquatic > Deep subsurface > Groundwater | place: Rifle, Colorado... | reverse complement strand
TCATCGTGCTCTCGTTGTCAGGGTTGGCCGGGCGCGGGTGAACCGCTGCCGGCATCGGTTGCGGGCGCGCGGCTCGGCCCTTTCTCTATGACTTTCACCAGCGGTTTCTGCCACGGACCGGTAACGCGGTAGACGATGCGAGTCGTTTGTTTGAGCGGCCGCTGCAGGACCGCCTGCGCCATCGCACCGACCGCCGCGCCCGCGGGTCCGCCAGCGAGCAAGCCAATTGCCGGCAGAATGCCGCCGGCCTTGGGCAACACCTCCACACGTTGATCGTAGACTTGCTCGCGCAGACCGGTGCTGCCGCTGACGCGAATTTCCGCCGCCGGCCCGTCGATGCGCAGGTTTTCGGTGCGCGCCTTGCCATCGTTGAAAACAAAATCGCCCTGGGCGGTATTGAAGGAAAATCCCTTCTTGAAGAAATCGCTGAAATCCAGCGACAGCCGGCGGGGAATTTCAGCGAGGCTGATCAAACCCAGGATGCGGCCGGAGCCTCCGGGTTCGACATCAAGCAACCGGCCCTCGCCGACTTCAGCCTTGAGCGTGCCGCTCAACGTGGCCAGGCTGAATGCGCCCGGCGAGCCCGGCCAGCTGCCAATCAGCGTGGCCTTGGTCTTGCCGTCCTGGACCATGTCGACGTAGCCCAGCGCGTCGAGCATCTGGCCCAGGCTATTGGCGTTGAAGTCCAGCCGGAAGTTGGAGCGCGAACCACTGCCGCTGCGCACCCATTCGCCGGCCGCATTCAAGCTGAGATTTTTCGCTTGGGTCTGGAATTTGTCCACGCGCAGGCCGGTCGGTATTGGCGTGGTGATCAACTCGGCCTTGCCCAGCTGAGCCTGGCCGATACGCAAATCGGCGATGTTCAAACGCAGCGGCGGCAGGCCGGCAGGGTCCTCGGCCTCGTCGGTGGCCGGCGCCAGCGCCGGATTCGGCGAAGGCGTAGGCGTAGGCGTAGGCGTAGGCGAGCCAGCAGTCGCGTCGGATGGCAAATACATTCTTGCGAACCGGCCCTGCACGCCGCGGGAAATCTCATTCGGAATGTCGACGGTACCGTCCAGCGCCTTGCCCCGGATCACGATCTGAGTCATCGCGGCGCCTCGGTTGAGCTGCAGGTTGGAGTCTCCGAAGGCCCTGTCGATGAAGATCAATTGCTCCGTGTGGACATCAACATCATGCACTGACGACTTCGACTCGCCTTTGCCGGCGAACGCGACCCAGCCCGTGGCATCGAGCACTGCGACGTTGCCACGCACCGACAAACCCTGCGCCGGAGGAACGGCGATGGCGCCTTCGCCAAACGCGATGGTGCCGGTCATCGCTGCGTCCTTGTGCATCTGGCCGCGCAAACGCATCAGCGTGCCAAGACGCAAGTTCAATTCCCCTTGGTCGATAGGCAGCGGCACCTGCAATTCCAGGGGCAACGCCGTTTGCTCCGGCTTCTTCAACGGCGCAGGCATGGTGATGGCGGTGCCAACCAGATCGGTGCTCACCCGAAGTTGCGACGGCGGCTGTTTGCCGCTTTTGTCGTCCGGCGGAATGCGCACCGCCAGCTTCCATTCACTACTGCCGGCCATCCAGGGCTTGAGCCAAGCCAGGTCGGCATAGCGCTCGATCAATGTAGACGCGCTGAAGCGGCCGTCCAGCGAGGCAATGGCCGCGGCTTTGCTATCGCCGGTGGCATCGCCGACGCGCAGGTTGAACACACCTGGCTGGCCGGCGAGCCGGACGCTGAGGTTTTCGGTAGCGAATCCCTTGTGCGTGAACCCGGTCCGCCCGCTGACGTCGGTGAATAGCAGGTCCCATCGCGAATCCGCCAGAGTGGCGCGGTTCAGGTCGAGCGTGCCGGCAATGGTTTTCTCGCCCAGGCCGTCCTGCAACGGCAGCCGCAGAGCCAGCACCACATCCGCATTGCCGGTTACGGTGGCAGCGCGCAGGTGTTCTCCATAGTCCTTGTTCAACGGACTATGCATCATCAATCGCCGGAGTTTCTCGCCCGACCCTGCGGCGGTGATGTCCAGGTTCAACCAAGGCAAATGGAAATCTTCGATGCCGCCGGTCACGCTGGTGACCTGATTGTCTTCCAGGACTCCACGACCGCCCAGCGAAAAGCCCGGTCCGTCGAACGCCACATCGATATCCAGGTGCTGGCCGGCCGGCCATTCCTGGTTGAACTTCAGCGTGGCGTCGCGAATCCTTGCGCGCGCGTCAAAACTTCCGCCGTGGTTGCGGAATGGCCAATCGTCAAGATCGCCGCCGATGGCAATGCGCCCGTCCAGCACCTGACCGCTGACCAAGGCGTCGTCCAGCCACTTCACGGTGCCCGGCGGCATCTTGTGCAAGATCCAGAACTTCTTTGCGGTAACAAACGTGGCCGGATCGACCGTGGCTGCCAGGTCCAGCGTAGGCGCCGTAGCATCGCCCTGGAAGCCGACCTGCATGCGCACGTTGGCGCCGAAATCATCGCCCTGCACTCGCAACAGGTTCGAACCCAGCGTCCATCCCGGCGTGTTTTTCCACAACGCCAACGTGCCGTTCAAGCGAACATCCATGGGCTGGCGAAAGGCGGCCGGCCAGGAGACGCGCACCGGTGAGGAGTCCAGGCGCATGACGCCGCCGCGTTCGTCGAACTCGATGCGGCCGGCGAGGCCCGACAGACCCGGCCGCTGCAGGTAAGGTTGCAGGCTGAGTTCCGAGACCAGCATCGAGCCGTGCAATGGTCCGTCGCGCTGCCCGGCTATCGACACATCCCGCAACATCGCCTGCGGGTTCGATTGCAGCAGGAACATCCGCAACGAATCCGGCAGACGATCGCTCAATGACAAGATCGCCGCCAGCGGCGACAAGTTCAATTGCCGGCCGAGCAGGCGGAACTGTTTGCCGCCGTCGACATACAGGCCATCCAGATGCGCCACCTCCGTGCCCTGGGTGACGTTCAGCCGCGGCGCGTGCAGCCGCCAGCCGTTCGTGGTGGCAGACCATCTCGCGTTGGCCTGCAGGCGGTCGAAGCTGACCCGTGCCGGAGCGCTGCGGCCGGCAGCGAGCAGCAGCGGCTTCACCGAACGCATGCGCGCCTGCTCGATGTCCGCCTCCACGGTCACCTGCGTAATTCGCTGGTCGCGCAGCTCGGCCCAGAGCGCCAATTCGGCAGTTCCCTGCTGCGGCAGGATTCCGACGGCGGCAAAGGCCGGCGCCCAATGAGCGAGCACCAGCTTGCTGCCACCCACCCAGAGCAAGCCATTGCGCCGCTCGCGCTGGAATTCCAGCACCGCCGACACCGGCAGGTCGTCCTGGTTGAGCCAGGCGGAAACGCCGACGCGCAGGCGCGGGCCATTGACCCGAATGCGCGCATCCACGCGCGGCATGCGCATGTCGATCTTCAGTTTTGGCGCGCGAATTGCCAGCTGCGCCCTTTCTATCTGCAACTCGCCAAATCCTTCCAGCCGATCGAGCGGGTCGGCGGTCTTGTCCTGCCCCGGCAAGCCGATCACTTCCCAGCGGCCATCATCGCGCTGCACCAGCGTCAAGGCGAGGTCGCGTATCTTGAGCTCGGTCAGCGGCTGCCCAGGCAATATCCCGGAATACATCGCCACTTGCAGTTGCGCGCGACCGATCGCGAGCCGGTTGGCGCCCTGGCCGACGTGCAGGTCGTCCAGGATGAAACGCGGCCCGCGCCGGGTCCACTCGGCGCGCGCATGCGAAAAACTCACTGGCTCACCGACCCGCGCGCTCAACCAGGCGGCAATCTGCTGTGGATTTCTCTCGACCATCGGCAGCATCTGGTTGGCCACGCCGACCAGCAACGCAAGCAGGATCAACAGCACTAATACGCCGTAACCCACCCATCGGCGCGTGTGGCGGATCCGTCGGCGCAGTGGCGTGGTCATGGCGCTCAGAGCAGGACCACGTCGAATTGTTCCTGCGCGTATTGTTCGTCGGCCTGGAAACGGATGCTCTTGCCGAGGAACTCTTCGAGCTCCGCCACCGAGGACGACTCTTCCTCGGTGATCTTGTTGACGACGATGGGCGAGGCGATCACCAACAGTTGCGACGCCTCGAATTGACGAACCGCGCGGGTGATCTCGCGAAAGATTTCGTAGACGATCGTCTCGCAGGTTTTCAGGCTGCCGCGACCACCGCACTCATGGCATGGCTCGCACAGTTGCCGTTCCAGGCTTTCTGTTGTGCGTTTTCGGGTCATCTCCACCAGCCCTAGTGGCGAGAAATCGTAGACCGCGGTTTTTGCATGATCCCGGGCCAGGCCTTTCTCCAGCGTGCGCAGGACCTGGCGCTTGTGCTCCTCGTCGGTCATGTCGATGAAATCGATGATGATGATGCCGCCCAGGTTGCGCAGGCGCAGTTGCCGGGCAACCGATTGCGCCGCCTCCAGATTGGTGCGGTACACGGTTTCCTCCAGATTGCGCTGGCCCAGGAAAGAGCCTGTGTTCACGTCAACGGTAGTCATCGCCTCGGTCTGGTCAACGATCAGGTGGCCGCCGGACTTCAGCGGCACTTCCTTGAGCATCGCGCGCTGGATCTCGTCCTCCACGCCGTAGAGGTCGAAGACCGGGCGCTCGCCACTGTAATGTTCCACCCTCTCGGCCAAATCAGGCATGAACTGTTGCGCGAAGCCGAGCAAGCGGTCGAACGTTTCGCGGGAATCGACCCGCACCTTGTCCACTTCCTTGCTCATCAGGTCGCGCATGGCGCGCATGGGCAGCGACAGGTCGTCGTAGATAGGCTGGCCGACCTTGCTGGAAGCGCTGGTCCGGCGAATGATCTCCCAGGCGCGACGCAGGTAGTCGACGTCCTCGGCCAGGGCCTCGGCCCCCTGCCCTTCGGCATTGGTGCGCACGATGTAGCCAAGTCCGGAACCGTCGACCAGGCCAGCCATGATCGCCTTCAGGCGGCTGCGCTCGACTTCATCCTCGATGCGCGCGGAAACGCCGATCACCCGTGAATACGGCAGCAACACCAGATAGCGGGAGGGAATCGAGATTTGCGTGGTCAGGCGCGCGCCCTTGCTGCCAATCGGGTCTTTGACCACCTGGACGATGATCTCCTGGCCTTCGTGCACCAGCGAGGAAATCGACGGCACCGGCTGCGGTGCCGGCACGCCGTCCGGTGGGCAGGGCGCTTCCATTGCCGCCGACGCGAGGTTGCCGGCGGGAATCGCGTTCTGTTCCGGTGGTTCCTGCGGCAGGCGCAGGATATCCGACGCATGCAGGAACGCGGCACGGTCAAGTCCCAGCTCCACGAACGCAGCCTGCATGCCGGGCATCACGCGTTGCACCCGCCCCTTGTAAATGTTGCCGACCACGCCGCGGCGAGTCGCTCGTTCGATGTGCAGTTCCTGCAACATGCCGTTTTCGACCAGGGCCACGCGGGTTTCGCGCGGGGTGACGTTGATGAGGATCTCTTCGGACAAATTATTTCTCGCTCATTCCGGCGCCGCGAACTTTCGTAGCAACAAGGCGGTTTCGTGCAGCGGCAGGCCCATCACTCCGGAATAGCTGCCCGACAGGTTTTCGATGAAGGCGGCCGCGCGGCCCTGAATTGCATAGGCGCCCGCCTTGCCCATGCATTCGCCGGTGCGCACGTAGGCGTCGATCTCGGCGTCAGACAGCGGCGCGAAGCGCACCTCCGATTGACTGATCGCGTGCTCCTCGCGATCGGCGCTGACCAGCCAGACCGCGGTGATTACCCGGTGGCTGCGGCCGGACAGCTCGCCGAGCATGCGCGCCGCATCGGCCGAATCCAGCGGCTTGCCGTAGACGACATCGCCCAACACCACCTCGGTGTCGGCACCGAGCGCCACCGCATGGGCGGCAGTCATCACCTTGAGCAGGCCGGCGCCGGCTTTTTCCCGGGCAACGCGGTTGACGTAGTCGAGCGGTGGCTCGCCGGGCTGCCGCTGTTCGGGGACGGTGACGTCGAGCAGGCCGTAGTCAAGCCCCAACTGGGACAGGAGTTCGCGGCGACGTGGGGATTGGGAGGCGAGATAGAGCATCGGACAAGGATAGCCGCTGGAAGTTGCCACGGGCACCTCGGCAACGACGAAATGTCAAAGAGTTCGGCGATACTTGGCTCCTGTTCAGGAGTATTTCGATGGCTCAAGGTCGTTTCGTCACCTGCCTGTTGGCGGCATGCTTATGCGCCTGCACCACGACGCCAGGCCCGCGTGTGAGTTCAAATTCACCACGGACCAGGGTAGTCGTCCCGATCATTCAACGCCCGCAGCAGGAGGCCGCTGAGTGGTGGTTTCGCTCGGGCGGCGCGATCGCGAACAATCAAGGTGCAGGGCAAGCGCAGGCGAAGAACGTGATCCTGTTCGTTGGCGACGGCATGAGCCTGCCGACCGTGGCGGCGGCGAGAATCTTCGAGGGACAGAAGCAGGGCAATCCCGGCGAAGAGAACCAGCTCAGTTTCGAGCGGTTCCCCCATACCGCCCTGAGCAAGACCTACAACACCGACAGCCAGACGCCAGACTCGGCGGGCACCATGACTGCGATGATCTCTGGCGTGAAGACGCGCATCGGCATGCTCAGCATCGGCCAGCAGGCGGAATACGCCGATTGCGCGAGTAGCCGTGGCGCGGAACTGGTCACCGCGCTCGAACTGGCGGAGGCTGCTGGACTGGCTACCGGCATCGTGACCACGACCCGGGTTACGCACGCCACTCCGGCGGCGACCTATGCGCACACGCCTTCGCGCGGCTGGGAATCCGACAGCGACCTGCCGGCCGACGCTGTGGAGCAGGGTTGCCACGACATCGCCCGGCAATTTGCGGAATTCGCCCTTGGAGACGGCATCGATGTGGCGATGGGCGGCGGTCGCAGCAATTTCCTGGGTGCCGGCGCGGACGATCCGGAGTATGCGGAATTTCCCGGCAATCGCCTGGACGGCCGCAATCTGATCGACGCATGGCAGAAGCGCCATCCCGACGGCCGCTACGTGTGGAACCAGCACCAGCTGGACGCGCTCGACCTGTCGCGTACGCCGCGCCTGCTGGGCCTGTTCGAGCCCGACCACATGAATTTCGAACATGACCGCGGCAAGGACCGCGCCGGCGAACCGAGCCTGGCGGAAATGACGCGGGCCGCGATCGCCGTGCTTCGACAGAACCCGAAGGGGTTTTTCCTGATGGTCGAAGGCGGGCGAATCGATCACGCTCACCATGCCGGCAACGCCTACCGGGCGCTCAGCGACACCATTGCGTTTTCCGATGCGGTCCGCGCCGCCATCGGGGCGACGTCCGAGCAGGACACCTTGATCCTGGTTACGGCCGATCACTCGCACACATTGAATTTCGTCGGCTATCCGCGACGCGGCAATCCGATCCTGGGCAAGGTGGCGGGTTCAAGCGGCGAAGATCGGAAACCGGGCCTGGCTGCCGACGCGCTCGGCCTGCCCTACACCACGCTCAGCTACGCCAACGGCCCCGGCTATGCCGGAGCCACCGACCAGCAGGCCGAAGGACCGAAGCGTTTCCCGCATCCGGTATCGGGCGCGCAGGCCGCGCACGGCCGGCCTGATCTTCGCGAAGTCAACACCGAGGATCCGGACTATCTGCAGGAGTCGCCGATGCCGACCGGCTCGGAAACCCACGGCGGCGATGACGTTGGCGTTTGGGCCAGCGGACCAGGATCTGCGGCGGTGCGCGGTTCGATCGAACAGAACGTGATCTTCCATCTGCTCATCCAGTCGCAGCCGGAAATCGTGAACCTGCTGTGCCGCCTGGGCGACTGCGAAAACGGCGTTCCGCTCCGCTTGCCGACGGAACGGTCGCTGCAGCCGGGTAACTAGCTTCAGGCCCGATGGTACGGGTGGTTGGCGAGCATGCTCGCCGCGCGATACACCTGCTCGGCGACGATCAACCTGACCAGCATGTGCGGCAAGGTCAACGGACCAAGCGACCAGCTTTCGTGAGCGGCGGCGATCACGTCCGGCGCATGACCTTCCGGACCGCCGATCAGGAAGGCCAGGTCGCGGCCACCCTGTCGCCAGGCCTCGAGCCGCTGCGCGAGTTGTTCGGAAGAGTACGGCTTGCCACGCCCATCCAGGCTGATCACATGCGCCTGTTTTGGTAGCGCGGCGAGCACGCGTGCGCCTTCTTCGGTGGTGGCGCGCACCGCGTCGCGACCCTTGCCGCGTAAGCCGGGACTTATCTCCACCAGGCCGAACGGCAACCAGTGCGAGAGGCGTTTCTGATATTCGGCGAATCCACTGGCAACCCAGTCCGGCGCGCGCTCGCCGACGGCGATGAGGACCGCCTTCATTGCTCAGGCCTCGATGTCGGCCTCGGGCGGCTGGTCACCCACCGTCCACAAGCGCTCCAGCGCATAGAATTCGCGGACGCGCGGCAGCATGACGTGGACGATTACATCGCCCAGATCGACCAGCACCCATTCGGCTTCGCGCTCGCCTTCGACGCCGAGCGGCATCACACCGCACTTCTTGGCGAATTGCACGACTTCATCGGCGACCGACTTGACGTGTCGCGTCGAGGTGCCGGAGGCAACCACGAGGTAGTCGGCGATGCTGGTCTTGCCGCGCACGTCGATCTCGATCGAGTCTTTGGCTTTCATTTCGGCAAGCGCGGCATGTACTTGCTCGAGCAGGGCTTCCGGTGTCGGTGCCGGAATCGGCATTTTGGTCTTGATGACGTGGGCTTTGGTGGTCAAAACTCTTTCTCGGTGGGCGGCTCTGGCCGGCGGTCGGATTATACCCTCAGCGCCCGGGCGCCGACCGGTACAGGCCAGCGTCGCGGATGTATTCAGCCACCGCCGCGGGAACGCTGTCGGCCCACGGCTGCCCGGAGGCGATGCAATGCCGGATGTCGGTGGCCGACTCCATGCGCAGCGGACGAATCGGCAGAGGCGCATACAAGCCGCATGGGCGGTGCGCCAGCTCCATGGGTTCTCGCCAACGCGGCGCGACTTCAGCATAGACCTCGGGCGCGCGCTCCTGCAGCCAGGATTTTTCGACAGACGTCTGCGGCCGCTCGGCGCCAAGCACGTGCGCCAGGCTGAACATGCGCCGCCACTCGCGCCAGGTGTCGAGCTGCACGAGCGAATCGATGCCCAGCACCCAGATTATCGATGCGGCAGGGCCCAGCTCCTGCCGTACCTGGGTCAGCGTATCGATGGTGAAGGACTGGCTGTGCCGCCGCAGCTCGCGGCGATCCACGCTCAGTCTCGGATCGCCCGCCACCGCCAGGTCCAGCATGCATGCGCGCTGCTCGGCGTCGGCGCCGGGGGCCGAGCGGTGCGGCGGGTCCGCCGAGGGTATGAGGCTGACCGGCTGGCCGAACTCGTCCGCCACCGTCCGGGCGATGGCCAGGTGACCTTCATGCACCGGATCGAACGTGCCGCCGTACAGGATGCGCAACATCAGGACGCCAGTAGTCGCCGCGCCCTGGCTTCGGCGATGACGGCCAACACGCGCTCCAGCGCAAGCCACGCGTCGCCGGCCAGGCGCCCCTTGGCGATCAGGTCGATGCGTCCGGCCTCGGCGACGAAAGCTTCCCAGCGCGCTGCCGGATGCCTTTCGATGGCCCGGCGATACAAGGCCTGCTTGCTGTCCCAGATACGCGCATCGCGCATGGCGTTCATCAGGTTGCCGCCATCGTTGGCGACGCGCGCCAGCCCGGCGACCTTGAGCAATTCCATGGCCAGGATAGGCAGCAGGCCGGGGACTTGCTCGCCTTCCGCGCGCAACGCGCGGACCATGCGAACGGCGCGCTGCGCATCGCCGGCGAATGCGGCCTCGACCAATTTGAAGACGTCGTAGCGCGCCGAGTCGGCCACCAGTTGCTCCATTTCCTCGGCGCCCAGGCGCTTGCCTGGCGCCAGCAGCGCGAGCTTCTCCACTTCCTGGGCCGCTGCCAGCAAGTTGCCTTCGACCCGCTCGGCCAGCATCTGCAACGCAGCCGACTCGGCGGAAAGACCGCGGCTGCGCAAGCGTTTTTCCAGCCAGTCGTGCAGCTCGTTGGGCTTGATCGGCCAGACGGTCACCACATGGCCGAGCTTGGCGACTGCCTCGCTCCATTTGCCGGCGTGCTTGAGGCTCCACTCCTGCGCGGTGATCAGCAACACCGTGTCGGGCGCCGGGCTCTGGCAATAGTCAGTGATTGCCTTGCTGCCATCGCGATCCGGACGGCCGGTCGGCATGCGCAGATCGAACAGCCTGCGGCTGGCGAAAAGGCTGAGCGATGCGACGCCCATGCTGAGTTCGTTCCAGTCGAAATCCTTGCCGGCTTCGAGCACTTCCCGTTCGCTGTAGCCCTCCGCCCGGGCCTTGGCCCGCACGGCATCCGCGCATTCCTGCACGATCAAGGGCTCGGCGCCGGCGATCAGGTAGACCGGGCGCAGCGGCTCGCCAGCGAGCTGTCGCTCGAAGCGGTCCGCCTTCAGTTCCATCAGGGCTTCGGGCGCAGGACGACGTCGAGGCGGCGCAGGATGGCCGCCTCCATGTCACGGCGCAATTCGCGCTGGATCAATTCCTGTTCGGCCGGGCTGCCGGCCGACGCATTGATATCGTAGGTGTACTCGCGCGCCAGCTCGATGCTCTGCGGCTCGATCAATAGCGCGCCGTCGGCGCCAACCAGCACGAAATCGACTTTGTAACGGGTGATGTATTCGCGCACGCGGGCGAACTGATCGACCGAAAGCGGCGCGGTGTTCCATGCCTCGCCCGTGACCTTGAGTACTGATGAGGGCTTCCCTGCCGTTGGCGGTGTCGCGCCCGCGCGCTCCAGCGCCCGGGCCAGTTCCAGGCCGAGGGAGCTGTAAGGCTCGGCGGTCTGGACGCTGATCGGACCCAGCGCGGCCGGCAGGTTGAGCTGCGCACGAGGATGGAATCCGCAGGCCGCGAGCAGGGCGGCCGACAACAGGATCAGGACACGACGCATGGATTACTCCGCCAGGACAATTCGACTTGCCGCCATGGTACCGCGAAGCCCGTCATCGATGACCTCCCAGTCCCGGGCCGTGACCGCCGTGGAGGCCGCGCGTCCGGTGACCTAGCCCGCCACGATATTGACGATCTTGCCGGGCACGACGATGATTTTCCGCACGGCCTGTCCGTCCAGGAACTTGACCACATTGGCGTCGGCAAGCGCGAGCGCTTCGATCTGTTCGCGCGCCGCGCCCACGGCCACCTCGATGGTGGCGCGCAACTTGCCATTGACCTGCACGGCCAGGGTCACCGCATCACGCACCAGCGCCGCCGGATCGGCTTTTGGAAACGCCAGGTCGTCCAGCGTCGTTTCCGCGTGACCGAGCTTTTGCCAAAGCGCATGCGCGGTGTGCGGCGTAATCGGATTGAGCAGCAGCGTGACCGTCTCGAATGCTTCCTGGCGCAGCGCACTGGCGTTGGCCGTCGACTCCTCGAATTTCGACAGCGCGTTGAGCAACTCCATTACCGCGGCGATGGCCGTGTTGAAGGTGTATCGGCGACCGTAATCGTCGTCCACCTTCTGGATGGTTTCATGCAATTGGCGACGCAAGGTGCGGGCGGCGGGAGACAGTGCAGCTAAATCGAGAGCCGGCGGCCGGCCGAAGGCGATGTGCTTGTTGGCCTGCGTCCACAAACGGCGCAGGAATCGCGACATTCCCTCTACACCGGACTCGTTCCAGTCCAGCGACTGTTCCGGCGGCGCGGCGAACATCGAGAACAGGCGCACGGTGTCGGCGCCGTAGCGGTCGACCATGGTCTGCGGATCGACGCCGTTGTTCTTCGACTTGGCCATCTTCTCGGTACCGCCGATATGCACCGGCAAGCCATCGGCGCGCAGGACGGCGCCGATGCTGTGACCCTTGGCATCGACTTGCACGTCGACTTCGTCGGGGTTGTACCACTCCCTGGCGCCGTTGGCTGTTTCCCGATAAAAGGTGTCGGCGATGACCATGCCCTGGCACAGCAAATTGGTCGCCGGCTCATCGCTGCTGACCAGCCCCGCGTCGCGCATGAGCTTGTGATAGAAGCGGAAATACATCAGGTGCATGATCGCGTGCTCGATGCCGCCGATGTACTGGTCGACCGGCAACCAGTAGTTGGCGCGCTCATCGACCAGATCGTTGGCGCCGGGCGAGGTGTAACGCGCGTAGTACCAGCTCGACTCCATGAAGGTGTCGAAGGTGTCCGTCTCGCGCTCGGCCGCGCCACCGCAGACCGGGCAAGTGGTCTTGCGCCATTCGGGATCGGCCTTGATCGGCGACTTCATGCCGGTGAACTCGACGTCCTCGGGCAGGGTCACCGGCAACTGGGTTTCGGGCACCGGAACGGCGTCGCATTTTTCGCAGTAGATGATCGGGATCGGGCAGCCCCAGTAGCGCTGGCGGCTCACGCCCCAGTCGCGCAAGCGGAAGTTGACCCGGCGGTGGCCCCTGCCCTCGCTCTCCAGCTTGTCGGCGAGGAAGTCGAAAGCCTGGCGATAATTCTTGCCATCCAGTTCGCCGGAGTTGACGACCATCATCTCGGGGCGGGTCTTGTCGGCGTACCAATCCTTCCACTGGCCAAGGTCATAGGCGAAGTCCGGCGCCAGGTGCGGCGGCAGCGGCGTGCGCAGCGCGATGACCTGCTTGATCGGCAAGGCGTACTTGTGCGCGAATTCGAAGTCGCGCTCGTCATGCCCGGGCACCGCCATCACCGCGCCGGTGCCGTAGCCCATGAGCACGAAGTTGGCGACCCAGATCGGCACACGCTCGCCGGTGATCGGATGCAGCGCGTACAAGCCCGTAGCACGGCCTTTCTTTTCCTGAGTTTCCAGCTCGGCTTCCGAGACGCCGCCGTGCTTGCACTCCTCGATGAAGGCAGCCAGCTGCTCGTCGTTCTCGGCCGCCTTCAGCGCCAAGGGATGCTCGGCGGCGACGGCCAGATAGGTCACGCCCATCAGGGTATCCGGACGCGTGGTGAACACCGTCAGCGGCTCGGCCTCGTCGGCAACGGCAAACTGGATATCCAGTCCTTCGCTACGCCCGATCCAGTTGCGCTGCATCGTCTTCACCGCATCCGGCCAGCCGGACAAAGTGTCCAGGCCGTCGAGCAATTCCTGCGCGTAGGCAGTGATCTTCAGGAACCACTGCGGAATCTCGCGTTTCTCGACCACGGCGCCGCTGCGCCAGCCGCGCCCGTCGATGACCTGTTCGTTGGCCAACACGGTCTGGTCGACCGGATCCCAGTTCACCACGCTGTTCTTGCGGTAGACGATGCCCTGCTTGAACAGGCGCGTGAACATCAACTGTTCCCAGCGGTAGTAGTCCGGCTTGCAGGTGGTGAGTTCGCGGCTCCAGTCAATGGCGTAACCCAGCGCCTGCAGTTGCCCGCGCATGTGCTCGATGTTGGCGTAGGTCCATTTGGCCGGCGCGGTGTGGTTCTTGATCGCCGCGTTTTCCGCCGGCAGCCCGAAGGCGTCCCAGCCCATCGGTTGCAACACGTTGAAGCCGCACATGCGCCGGTAGCGGCTGATCACGTCGCCGATCGTGTAGTTGCGCACATGGCCCATGTGCAGCGCACCGGATGGGTACGGCAACATCGACAGGCAATAATATTTCGGCCGGGTGCTGTCTTCCTTCACCTCGAAGGCGCGAGTGGCCTGCCAGTGGGCCTGCGCAGCGGCTTCCACCGCCTGCGGGACGTAGGCGCCGGGATCTGGGGTTTCATGCATGGGATTGCAGCCGGAAGGAACGGGAAAACAGACGCATAGAGTAACGCAGCAGGCGATTCAGGAAAAACTCCCGCGGCCGGGACCGGGCCTGGCCCTTGATTCTGCGCGCGCAGGCACAATCTGCAGGGAATCCCCTGCAGGAAGTTCCAATGGACGCCCAAGCCCACGTTTTCGATGCCAGCCTGCCCACGTTCGAACAGGATGTGATCCTCAAGTCGAAGGAGGTGCCGGTTCTGGTCGATTTCTGGGCAACCTGGTGCGGGCCGTGCAAGACGCTTGGCCCGATGCTGGAAAAGCTCGCGATCGAATTTGCCGGTGGATTCCTGCTGGCCAAGGTCGATGTCGACAAGGAACAGCAGCTGGCCGGCTATTTCCAGATCAAGTCGGTGCCGACCGTGATGCTGGTCCGGGACGGACAGATCGTCGACGGGTTTCCCGGCGCCCTTCCCGAAGGCCAGCTGCGGGAATTCCTCAAGCACCACGGAATCCTGCCGAAGGCGGTGGTGGAAGCGGCGCCTGAGGTCAGCTCGGCGCCAGTCGACCCGCACGAAGAGGTGATCCGCCTGCGCGCCGCCGTCCAGGCCGAGCCGGAGAAAGACGAATTCAAACTCGACCTCGCGCTGGCGCTGCTCGGCACCGGCGGACTGGCCGAAGCGGAGAAATTGCTCGATGCCCTGCCCGCCAACCTGGCCTCCGACGAACGCGCCGTAAAGGCCCATGCCCGGCTCGGATTTGCCAATCTGCTCAAGGACGCTCCGCCCCGGCAGCCGCTGGAGGCCGCCATCGTCGCCGATCCCGGTGACCTCCGGGCGCGGCATCTGCTGGGCGTGCGTCTGTTGCTGGAGGGCGAAACGGAAGCGGCCCTGCAGCAATTCCTGGAGATGCTGCAGCGAGACCGGCGCTACCAGGACCAGCTGCCGAAGAAGGCCCTGATCGATGCCTTCCGTGTCATCGACGATGCCGAACTGGTTGGCGCTTACCGGCGCAAGATGGCTTCGCTGCTGTTCTAGCGCGCCGGGCCGGGCGTTCCGGCGCGATTGCCAGTTCCCGAGGCGTGCCCGGCTGGCTTATGCTGCCCAATCAGTCCCCGCGCCACGGCTCCCATGCAATCCGAAGAGCTTTCCCCGGAAGAACTCTCCTCCCTGCTCGGCAGTTACATGCCGGAGATTCCCGGCTACCGGGTCATCCGGCGCATCGGCAAGGGCGGCATGTCCTACGTCTACCTAGGCGTCCAGGTCTCGCTCGACCGCCAGGTCGCGATCAAGGTCATGTCGCCGGAAGCGCTGACCGACGAAAAGAGCAAGCAACGCTTCGAGCAGGAAGCGCACACCATCGCCAAGCTCGAGCATCCATGCATCGTCGGCGTGCACGAGGTCGGTCGCACACCCCAGGGCCTGCTGTATTACGTGTTGCCGTACCTGGCCCGCGGGCATCTGGGCCAACGCGATTTCACCGATGACGAAGGGCGCGTCATCGAAGTATTGCGCGCCTTGCTTTCGGCGCTGGAGTACGCGCACACGCGCGGCATCGTGCATCGCGATGTGAAGGCCGAAAACGTGTTGTTCGACAATGCCGACCGGCCGCTGCTGACCGATTTCGGTATCGCGCTGAAACGCAACGACACCAGCCGCATTACCACCGCCGGCCTGGCGATCGGCAGTGGCGGCTACATGGCGCCCGAACAGGCGCGCGGTGAAGCCGTCGACGGCCGGGCCGACCTGTACAGCGTCGGCGTGCTCGCCTATGAGTTGTTGACGGGCAAGTTGCCCTACCAGTCTTCGGACCCCCTGGGCCTGGCGCTGATGCACGCCCAGGATCCGATTCCGCGGCTGCCGGTGGAACGCAAGCACTGGCAGATGTTCCTCGACCGTTCGATGGCCAAGTCGCCGGACAATCGCTTCCGCAACGCCCAGCAAATGCTTGGCATGTTGAACCAGATATCGGCGAAGGAACGCGCCGCACCAGCCGAGATGGAGCCGGCCGTCAGTGTTCCTGCCACGGCCCAGGCGCGGCCGTGGTTGCGGCCGGCGCTATTCGCCGTGGCCGGCGCCGCGTTGTTGCTGATGGCGGCAATGATTTTTCGTCCCGCCGTGGAACGGCCGTCCGCGACGGCGGATTTTTTCACCGGCAACGAAACCGCGAGTCCGACACCGGCGGTGCAAGCACCGGCAGCCTCGGCGCCCGCGCCGGTGCCGGCATCGGCGG
>Ga0209211_10007091_pt1 | contig 15876 bp, 16 predicted proteins | sample RifGroA2_FD_183992 | JGI IMG/M metagenome (GOLD analysis project Ga0209211, IMG submission 183992) | Groundwater microbial communities from Rifle, Colorado, USA - Groundwater A2 (SPAdes) (version 2) | ecosystem: Environmental > Aquatic > Deep subsurface > Groundwater | place: Rifle, Colorado... | reverse complement strand
CAAACACTGCGGAAAATTTAGGTCTCGTCATCCCGCCTTCGCTAAGGCTTCGGCGAGGCAAGTCGTTTTTGTTCTGAACTCGCTTATTACATAGCTCAAACAGCAGAACAAATCCTTCTCCGCTAAAGCTCCGAAGGACCACTCTTCCTTGCCACTAAATTTTTACCTGGTGTTTGTGCGCGCGTGAACGAGTGAATTGTTGATAAAAATCACCAAACACAAAACCCGCCTTTTCAGCGGGTTTTTAACTTTACAAACTTCTTACTCCTCAACCTGTACGCCCATTTGTCTGGCAGTGCCAGCAATTGTTTTCATGGCTGCTTCTACGGTGGTAGCATTCATGTCACACATTTTTTTCTCGGCAATTTCGCGTAATTGTTTTTTGGTTAATTTACCAACTTTTTCTTTTAAGGCATTTTTGGCACCACTTTTTAAGCTTAAAGCTTTTTTGATTAGAGCTGAAGCTGGGGCGACTTTCATGATAAAATCAAAACTGCGATCTTCGTAAACATTGATTACGACAGGCACCACTTCGCCTTTTTTGTCTTGGGTTTTTTCATTGAATTCTTTACAAAAACCTTGAATATTTACACCATGTTGACCCAAAGCTGGTCCAACTGGAGGTGCTGGGTTGGCAGCTCCGCCAACAATTTGTAATTTGATTTGGGTTAATAATTTTCTTGCCATATAATTTGGACTATGGACTATAGACTATGGTCTATGGAATGTTGAGAAGCCCTCTGTGAGGCAACGTTCAGACTTATATTCTATTGTCTCTTTAAATAATTTATTAATGAATGAATTTTTTTACCTAGTAATTCCGATCTACTGTAGATTTCTGTGAATTTATTAATTTCTAAATAATTTTGGTCTTTGGCGATATAACAACCAGCAATTACTTCTTCCAAAGAAGTATAAGCTATTCTTAAAAATCTAATGTATTCTATGTCTGATTGACGATCCGATCCTTCTGTAATATTTAACATTATTGAAAGTGCCGCTCGTCTTATTTGGTTTGTCAATGAGAATAGTTCTTCTTTTGGAAATAGTTTAGTTGTTGAATAAATTAAATTTACAAACCCTCTCGCTAATTTCCAAGTTTCTAAGTTTTCAAATCTATAGACCATAGTCTATTGTCTATAGTCAAGTTATATCTTTTTAACTTGTAAAGCGTCTAATTCTACCGGGGTTTCGCGGCCAAACATAGAAACCAAAACTTTAATTTTACCACGGGCTTCGTCTACGTTGCTTACTTTGCCTTCAAAATTCTTAAAAGGTCCGTCTACAATACGTACTGGTTCATTTACTTGCACATCAATTTTGTGAGTTGGGTCTTCTACAGTCATACGTTTAATCAAACTATCCATTTCTTTGGCATCAATTGGGGTAGGTGTTGTGCCCGAACCAATAAAGCCAGTTACATTTGGGGTGTTTCTTACTACATACCAAGAATCATCGGTTACACTCATTTCTACCAACACATAGCCAGGAAAGATTTTTTCTTCGGTTACTTGGCGTTTACCATTTTTAATTTTAATCTTTTTTTCTTTGGGTACCAAAACATTAAAAATTTTGTCTTGCATGTCAAAAGATTCAATACGTTGTTCCAAATTTCTTTTTACGTTTTCCTCGTAGCCAGAATAAGTATGCAATACATACCAACGGCGTCCGAGGTTGAGGGTTTGTTTGGCCATAGAAAGTTATTTAATAAGTTGTTGTAGACCAAGACTAAAGCCGTAGTCCAAAATGCCAAAAAATAAGGCAATGCCAATGCTTAAAGCAATTACCACAATAGTATAAGTGGTCGTTTGTTTTTTGCTTGGCCAAATTACCTTTTTCATTTCGGCAATGGCTTCTTTAAAATAACTAATAATTTTAGACATACAAATTTTAGGTTTTTTAAAACGGCCTTGTGGCCGATTTACTTAAGTATTCTATATTATTATTAAGCTTTTGTCAAGTGGATAAAGTAGTGGTCTTATAATTAGATAATTTTGGCTAATTTAAGCCAATATTTGAGCTACACTCTTGACAAAACCCCAAAAATGTGCTATAATACTCTGTCCTTTGAAAAGTCCTTGAGTGGACAAGTAAAGGGGCAGAAGTTAATAAATAGTCAACCTTTTAGGGGGATCTTGTGACCATCACTTTGATCGTCATCGCGGTGCTGGGCTGGGTGCTGGCCATCTTCCTGGGAAAGGAGATGTTGAAGAAGTTTGGCTTCATGCAGAACTTCATTCGACGGTCGTTGCTCCTTCGCTCCTGGACGTACCAGGGTGGTCGCAAACCTGACATGTACAACGTGCTCATGGAGTCTAGCGACCGACGGCCGTTCTCTGTGCTCGTGGGGTTCAACCTCCACATTGGGCCTTGGTCGGGATTCGACTACTACGGCTACGTTAGTAGTGATCCCCAGGGGCGAGCAGTGTTCTCTACCTACCTCGGCAGAGGAAGTGTGGAGTTCCAGTTTCTCGTTAACCGCCCGGGTGAATTCAGTATCACCTCGGTGGAAGACGATCAGAGGCTCATCCCGACGGCGGTCTATCCTCCCCACCTCTGGCAGCGCTTCGGCTTCTACAGCTAGAAGCACCTCCCCTTTGGCCGTTTCAGGCCGATACCCCAGCAACGGAGCATCGGCAACCCCTCGGTTCCGATCTCCAGAATACATTTAAGAAATTAAGTGTGTTGTGGAGAACCGAGGGTAAAAATAAAAATCACCTCGCAATATTGTGAGGTGATTTTTTATTTAAATATTTAAACCTTTATCTGAATTTTCTTGGGGGTTACTAATAATAATACAAAAGCACAGACTGCTACAAAAATACCCAAAACCGAAAAAGTAAGCGTATTGCCGATTAAGTCAACCAAAATACCAGCAATCATTGGCCCAATTACATAGCCAACATTGGTAAAAAAATCTTCTAGTCCATTGATTTCGTTTTCCAATTTTTCGGTTTCACTAATATAATCGGCATAAACACCATTGATAGCGGGCCAAGACAAAGAAATAAAAATTGAAGCTAGAAAAATTACGCCAATAATTTGCAAAGGTCCTTGAAAAAAGTATAGTGAAGATAATATTAAAGAACCAATTAAAAGTGACAACATTGCTGTTTTCTTTTTGCCGTATTTGGTAGTTATTGAGCCCACAAACCAACCAACGAGTAAAGTTGGTAGTGAATATGCAGTCATAAAAAAGCCGGCAAATTGATGCATACCTTCAAAACTTTCGGCCAAAATTGGTCCCACGGTCCAGAAAAAAGCGTCTATTAAATTTAAAAGCAAAGTTAATAGTAATACCGGCAAAATAAGGTGGCCAATTTTTTTCCACAAATGAATTTCATTTAAAAAATTTATTCGCTTGCAGTTCTCGTTACAAGCCATGGGTACAGAATTTTTTTGTTGGCGAGTAAGGAAAAATAACATTATTAAAAATATTCCCGATACCAGCAAAAATATCCAACTTACAAAAAATGGTTTCCAATCAACCATTTCGCCAACAATAAAACCAGCAATAATTGGCGATAATAAATATCCTAAGTTTACAAAGACTTGAATCACACCAAAACTAGAAGAATGTTCTGCTGGTTTGGTAAAGCGACCAACAATATCAAAAATACCAAAGTTTTTTAAATCATAGTACACTCCCCAAACTGCCATACCAATTATAAAAGCCCAAAAACTTTTGGCTTCATAAAGATAGAGTGGATAAAATAAACAAATACCAAACATAATTAAAAACACGCGACGGAAAAACATGTTTTTAAAAATTCGGCAAGCAATAAAATCAAATAAAGCGCCAGCAATGGAAGAAGTACCCACAATAATGCCCATTAAAGTGCCCGACATACCACTTTGCACAATGTATATTGGAGTAATAAAAGTAATAATACCGTCGTAGATACACCAAAACAACATCATTAACGATAAGGTATAAATGATTTTATGATTATTGCCGTATTTTTTTACGTGAGTAAGAAAATGTCTGATTGTGGGCATAAAAAACTAAATGTCCAAATTCTTTACATTTTTAGCATGAGTTTGAATAAAAGTTTTTCTGGGACCAACTTCACTGCCCATTAAAATATCAAAAATCTCACTAGCTTTTTCGGCGTCTTCAATTTTTACTTGTTTTAAGACACGGTTTTCGGGATTCATAGTAGTTTCCCAAAGTTGATCAGGATTCATTTCTCCCAAACCTTTGTAGCGTTGAATATTTAATTTTGTACCCGCTTCTTTTTCGCGGGTTACCCGGGCGGCTGGTTCTTCGGCTTCCTTGTCTTCTTCGTCACTTTCAATTACAATCATGTCTTCTTCTTTTATGCCATATTTGCTTTTGTAAATTTCCAAAGCTTCTTCGTTGTAAATCCATTCCACTTCTTTGCCTTTTTTAATGGAGAATAATGGTGGTTGGGCAATATAAATATGACCTTGATAAATTAATTCGGGCAAATAACGGAAAAATAAAGTTAAAAGCAGGGTGCGAATATGTGAACCATCAACGTCCGCATCGGTCATAATAATAACTTTGTGGTAACGGAGTTTACTTACATCAAACATTTCACCAATGTTGGTACCAAGCGCTATAATTAAAGATTTTAATTCGTTATTGGCCAAAATTTTATCAATGCGCGCTTTTTCTACGTTTAATACTTTACCACGCAAGGGGAGTATGGCTTGGGTATGACGGTCACGTCCTTGTTTGGCACTACCACCGGCCGAATCACCCTCTACAATATATAATTCCGAAATACTGGCATCGCGAGCCGAGCAATCAGCCAATTTTCCGGGCAAAGTAAAGCCTTCCAAAGCACCTTTGCGGAGTACAGTTTCCCGGGCAATGCGGGCGGCATTACGGGCTTTGGCAGCCAAAATACATTTGCCCAAAATTCCTTCGGCATCACGTGGGTGTTCTTCCAAAAAGATTATAAAAGCATCACCAAAAATAGTTTCTACTGCTGGCTTTACTTCGGGGTTGCCAAGTTTGGATTTTGTTTGGCCTTCAAATTGTGGTTCGGGAATTTTTATAGAAACAATTGCCGTTAAGCCTTCGCGTACATCTTCACCAGTTAAATTTGGATCTTTTTCTTTTAAAATTCCTTTGTTTCGGGCGTAAGCATTTAAGGTTCTAGTCAAAGCGCCACGAAAACCAGCTACATGCATACCACCTTCGGGATTGGTAATATTGTTGGCAAAAGCATGTAGAGATTCGGAATAATCATCGGTGTATTGTAAAGCAATTTCCACATTAACTTTGCCATCTTGTTTGTCTACATAAAAAATATTTTCGTGTTTAGGCTCTTTGTTTTTGTTAATGTGTTTTACATAACTGGCAATACCGCCTTCAAAATAAAATTGATAGCGACTAATTGGTAAGTTCCAAGCAGTTAGATCTTTGGCTTTTTCTTCTGGGGTTCTTTCGTCAGTAATGTTTAATTTTATACCTTTGGTTAAATAAGCTTGTTGGCGCAAATGGTCCAAAATAGTTTTCCATTCAAATTCAATGGTGTCAAAAATTGTATTATCTGGGTGAAATAAAATAGTTGTGCCTGTGGTGTTGGTTTTACCAGTGGCCTTTACTGGTTTTTGAGGATGGCCGTACTGGTAATCTTGTTCCCAAATTTTGCCATCACGATGAACAATCGCTTTCATGTTGGTGGAGAGGGCATTTACCACAGACACACCCACACCATGCAAACCACCGGAAACTTTGTAGCCACCGTCACCAAATTTACCACCAGCATGTAGAATAGTTAGTACTACTTCCAAGGCGCTTTTCTTTTCTGTGGGGTGCATGTCTACAGGAATGCCACGACCGTTGTCGGTTACTGCTACCCAATTGTTTGGTAATAATTTAACCTCTACATCTGTACAATGGCCAGCCATGGCTTCATCAAAAGAATTGTCTACTACTTCCCAAATTAAATGGTGTAAACCAGCTGTTCCTGTGGAACCAATATACATGCCAGGGCGTTTGCGCACTGCCTCCAAACCTTCCAAAACTGTAATGTTTTTGGCAGTATAGCCTTCGTTTTTTTCGTCTTTTTTAAGTTTTGGTGGTGCTTCGGCAATTTTTGGCAAATTGTAGTCATTATTAACTGGGAATTTATTTACCGATTTAACAGTCTTTTTTTCTGTTTCCAAAACTGGCTTTTCTACAGCAACTTTTTTAATTTTTGGTTCCACCTTGCTTTTAAGGGGTTCTTTTTTAATTGAAGTTTTAAGTTCCACTCTTCCGTGGGTCACGCGTTTAATAGGCATAAAAAAATATGAAGTAAAGACGCATAATTATGCGTCTGTACATAAAATTTAAAATTCTAACAATATTTTAGCATTTTTTATTGTTTTAGACAAGGGGATATGCTATAATATTTTTACTATGCTATTCTCTTCCAAAAAAGATAAATTTGAAAAATACAGTGATCCCTTAAATGAATTTAGCAATCGCGAGTTAAAGCTTGGAGAATGGTTTTTGCGTCATGAACTAAAATTAAAAACTATTGGTAAAAATACCTTAATAGTTTTTTGTGTTGTTACTGTAGGTTATAGTTTTGGCTATTGGTTGTATTATTTTGGTTATGGTTATTGGCAAGATCAAAAAATGTTTGTGCAACAAAATTTGGAATTTGAAAATTATGATAATTTAAAAAGTTTTTATCGTCCGCAAAATATTGGGTTTGGTCAAATTAATGTCTTCAACACAGTTAGTGAAGAATTGTATGATTTTTCTGTAATGGTTAATAACCCCAATCCACGTTGGCTGGTAGGTTTAACTTACAAATATATCTATAGTGGTGGAGAAACGCCTATAAGCAAAACTGTTGTTTTACCAGGCAGTCAAAGGCCTTTGACTTTTTTGGGTTTAAAAACCGAAGGCTACCCAGAAGGAGCCAAATTAGTAGTTTTACAAACCGAATGGTTGAAATTGGATTCGCACGTCTTGCCAGATGTAACTAGTTTTGTTCAAGAGCGTAGTAATTTTACGCTAGCAAATTTTAAATATGCGCCAATAAGTAGAGTAAATGGTACACCAGCAAATATTATTACTTTTTTATTAAAAAATAATTCTGCTTATGGTTTTTGGACAGCAGATTTTTATGTAGTTTTGTTGTCTGGAGGAGAACCAGTAGGCACCATGTATTTATCACTCGATAAATTTAAAGCTGGCGAAACTAGGCCTGTGGATTTGCGTTCCTTTGTTCCTGGATTGTCTGTGGACGAAGCAGTAATCTATCCACTAATTAATATCTTTGATCGGGAAGTTTATTTGGCTGTGTGATTTTATGTTAATTGAAAGGTCTCGCGAATTATTTAGGAATTTTGATTGGTGGCTTTTGGCCATTGTTTTGGTGTTATTGGCCATTAGTTTGTCGGCAATTTATAGTGTAGATTTGTCGCGGGGTGAGGCTTTGAATTTTTTTTCCACACAATTTTTAGCAATTATTTTGGGTTTAGTTTTGTTTTTTGTGGCTAGTTTAATGAATGTTAGTTTTTATCGTAGTTTAGCTTTTCCTTTGTATTTATTAGCGGTTTTATTTTTAATTGGGGTTTTATTTTTTGGTCAGACAGTTCGTGGTACTACTGGTTGGTTTCGTTTCGCTGGTTTTTCTTTTCAGCCAGTAGAATTAGCCAAGGTTGGCTTGGTATTATTTTTGGCAAGTTGGATAGAACGTTATGGCCGGCGTTTTGAAAAATTACAATTTGTGGTGTCTACTGGTTTGCTTACCATTTTGCCAATTGTTTTTATTATTTTACAACCAGATTTGGGTTCTAGTTTGGTATTGGCAGGAGTGTGGTTTGTTTTATTATTATTTACTGGCATCAAAAAAAAATATCTTTTTATTTTAATTGGCAGTATTGTAGTTTTGTTTTTGTGTAGTTGGTTTTTCTTTTTTGCTGATTACCAAAAAGAAAGAATTGTAAATTTTTTTAATCCCGAACGTGATCCTTTGGGGGTGGGTTACAATGTAAATCAATCAATTATTGCTATTGGTTCGGGAAAAATTTTTGGCCGGGGTTTGGGTTTTGGTTCACAAAGTCAATTACATTTTTTGCCCGAAGCACAAACAGATTTTATTTTTTCGGTAATTGCCGAAGAGCTTGGTTTTTTTGGTGCTGGTTTGGTTTTGTGTTTTTATTTTTTGCTTTGTTGGCGTCTGCTTTTTATTGCCAAAAATGCCAATGATGATTTTTCGGCATATTTGGTTTTGGGTGTTTGTGCTTTGTTTTTTATTCATTTGTTTGTAAATTTGGGGGCCACTATGGGTTTTATGCCCGTAATTGGCGTTACTTTACCATTTTTAAGTTATGGCGGTTCTTCTATTTTAATAGACCTTTTGTTTTTGGGAATTGTGGAAAGTGTAGTAAAATCAGAGCATCGTCTTTTGTAGCACTTGACTAATTTACCAAATAATGATAGATTAATGACCACTTCATATGACTAATAATTCAGCTAGTAATTCCTGGCAAGAAGGCCTACGTTTAATGAATCAATGCCCGGTTTGTCATAATGATTTTGTAAAAAATCAGGCACAAGTGATTGAAGAAACCAAAGGTTCAAATTTAGTACATTTAAACTGCAAAGCTTGTGCTAGCACCTTGTTAGTACTAGTGGTAATTGGGCCATTAGGCATGAGTTCGGTGGGAATGATTACTGATTTATCTTTTAATGATGCCAAAAGATTATACAAAAAAAGTGCTATTTCCGAAGATGAGTTATTAAATTTTCATACATTTTTAAAAAATCAACAATTTAATTTTAAATATTAATCTATGATATTTAGTTTTACAGCTACAAAACGCGAAGAAAAAGATGTTGACGCTTTGCGTATCGCCGGTAAATTGCCAGCCGTAGTTTATGGTGCTGGTATGGAGCCAATTTCTTTAACTCTTGATTATGTTAGTTTTGCTAAACTTTTTAATGAAGCTGGTGAATCTAGTCTAATTGATTTGGCAGTTGATGGTGGAAAAACTATCAAAGTTTTGATTCAAGATTTACAGCATGACCCAGTGAAAGGAAAAATTACCCATGTAGATTTCCGTCAAATTAATATGAACAAAGAGATGACCGCTACTATTGAATTGAAATTTGTGGGTGAATCTATGGCCATAAAAAGTTTGGGTGGTACTTTAATAAAGGCTCAAGATGATTTGGATGTAAAATGTTTACCAAAAGATTTGGTTTCGGAAGTTGAAGTAGATTTGAGTATTTTGGATACTTTTGAAAAATCTATTCACGTAAAAGATTTGGTTTTGCCAGCTGGAATTGTGGCTTTGGAAGATCCAAGTCAGTTAATTGCCAAAGTAGCCGCTCCACTTAGTGAAGAAGAATTAAAAGCTATGGATGAAGCCGCTGCTCCAAGTATTGACCAAATTGAAGTAGAAAAGAAAGGTAAAGAAGAAGTAGTAGGTGAAGAAGGCAAAGATGGCGATGCTAAAAAAGACGCGCCAAAGAAAGATGAGAAGAAATAAGACCGCAGATTTTGTAACACAAATTACACAGATAAAAAACAGTCCCGTCCCGCATATTGTGGGGCGGGTTTTTTAATCCTTGAAAAAACCTTTTAAAAACTGTACACTAGGGTAAATTTAATTATATTTTTATGCGTGATTTACAGACTAAGTATTTATATTTTCTTACAGTTTTAATTTTCCTTACAGCTTTGGGGTTAATGGCTTGGTTTGGTTATAATTATTTTATAAATAATAAAACTAATAAATTAATAAATAATCTTAATTTTGAAGAATCGAAAGAAGCTTGTGACTCCCAACGGGTGTTGGATGGTGTGTGTGTAAAAAGTTTAGCCGAAGTTAATCCTGGTGTAGTGGGTATAATGATTGAAAATCACAGCGAGGCTCGCCCACAAGCTGGTATTAATGAAGCGCGCATAGTTTACGAAATTCCGGCCGAAGGCAATATTACGCGTTTTTTGGCAATATTTTTGGCCAATCAAATTGTGGAAAAAATTGGTCCGGTGCGTAGTGCTCGCGCTTATTACCTAGATTATTTAGGCGAATATGGTACCCCACTTTATATGCACGTAGGTGGTTCTCCCGAAGCACTAGAATTAATCAAAGCTCGTGGTGTAAATGATTTGAATGAATTTTATAATGGTGTTTATTATTGGCGTGCCGAAAATCGTAGTGCTCCACACAATGTATATACTAGTAGTGAATTGTGGAATAAAGTAATTGCTAATCAAGAAAAAGATAATGTAGAAATAGACAAATGGATTGGTTGGAAATTTAATACTTCAACTCCACAAACAGAAAATAATTTAGTGAATAAAATAAAAATTGATTTTAATTTAAAAAATTACAATGTTGAGTGGCAGTTTAATTCTTTCACAAATAAATTAGAACGTTTTGTGGGTGGTAATGCTCATTTAGATGAACAGAACAGAATAATTTTGACCGACAATGTGGCGGTGATTGCCACACCTATGAAAGTGATTGACGATGTAGGGAGATTGAAAATTAAAACTCTTGGCACAGGAAAGGCAATTGTTTATAAAAGTGGTCAAATAATTATTGGTACTTGGAAAAAAGATTCACTCAATTCTCGCACTAGATTTTATAATGAACAAAAACAAGAAATAATCTTCAATCCAGGTAAAGTTTGGGTAGAGGTGGTGGGGGATATTGGGAGAGTGAGTTGGTAGGGTCGCTGTCCCCCTTAGAAAAGGGGGATTAAGGGGGTTGTTGGTTGTCCCCTCCTGGAGTTTACCCCGTACCAGGTTACGGGGAAGGAGGGGTGGCCTTCAGGCCGGGGTGGTTTTGTATCATTGTTCACTCACTCTTACTTCCACTTTTTTAAAAAAGTGGAGCAAAAACTTCGCGCTAAACAAACACTGCGGAAAATTTAGGTCTCGTCATTCGTTTTTGCTCGTGCGAGCCGAGAAAGCTCGGCTCTAGACGAGCAAATCCTTCTCCGCTAAAGCTCCGAAGGACCACTCTTCCTCGCCTCTAAATTTTTTCCTGGTGTTTGTGCGCGCGTGAACGAGTGAGTGAACGTTAAAAAAATATCAAACAAAAAAATCACGAATTAAATCGTGATTTTTTATTTTTACCCTCGGTTCTCCACAACACACTTATATAAAAATGTATTCTGGAGATCGGAACCGAGGGTTCAGTGCCGATCGTCCTTGGGGATTGATCGGCCGGAATTGGCCTAGGGGACGATCTGGAAGAGCTCGGCGTAGGTGAGTTCTTCGTCGGGGAGCCACCAGACGCTCAGAAAATAGGCCACTCTTTCTTGGATGCGCCTGAGGTTGCTGTTTGAGACCTTACCTGTTGGTAGCCAGTCTCTTGGGTGGCAAGAACGCAGAATTTCGCACGACTCTCGAATGTAGTAACGAAGTAGCCACTGCTCGTCCATACCTCACCTGTTGGCGGTTTGGTGTTGATCTTAATTTAAAAAACAAAAAAAGTCAAGGTTGTGTCCTGACTTTAATAAAAAACTCCCCAGTCTCCGTTTCACTGCGCCTGGCAAGCTAGACTATCTTTTTAATAAAGTTTACTAGCCTGCCCGGCGCAACGTAGTGGAGCTGGGGAGATTTTTAAAGATTTATTTCCACCACCCTGTCTTTTCCACTCAAATCTTGGTGAATAGTGATTTTGGCGTGGGGCAGGTGTTTTTTGATTAGAAGTTTGATTGAAGAAGTTTGTGAAGGGTCGATCTCCAGATAACAGATAACAGATATCAGATGGCATTTAGTGATTTTGGCGATTTGTTTTAAAAGTTGACGATAATATTTCAATCCATCTTTTCCAGCGACAAGTGCGAGGCGAGGTTCGTGTTTAATAGAAGGTTCGGATTTTAGTTGTTGGGGGGTGAGGTAGGGAAGGTTGGCGGTGATTATAAGTGTATACCCCTCCTTAATCCTCCCCTTATAAAGGGGAGGAAAAAACGAACGTCTCGTTTCCTTCCCCTTTATAAGGGGAAGGTTAGGTAGGGGTAATAGTGGCGACAACAAATCACCGTGTAAAAATTTTATTTTACCTGCCACGTGAGCCGAGTGAAGCGAGGCTTTTACGTGGTGTTTTTTAGCATTTGCTTTGGCAACAGTAAGTGCTTTGGCAGAAATATCAATCGCGTAAACTGCGAAACCCCCTCCTACCTCCCCCTTGTAGGGGGAGGAATTATTTGTTTCCCCTCCCCTTGTAGGGGAGGGTAGGGTGGGGTTTAATGTTTTAATGATAGAAATTGGAATACACCCACTCCCTGTCCCCACGTCAACCAAAACAGTTTTAAGGTTTAAGTTATAAGTCTTAAGTCGTGCAAGCACTAGTGAAACCACCAACTCTGTGTCAGGCCGGGGAATTAAAACATTCTTATTAACTTTAAAATCCAAACCATAAAATTCTTTATGCTCAGTTAAATAAGCCAAAGGTATGTTTTGTTTACGTTGTTTAAATAACTTATTCACTTTTACACTTATATACTTACTAACTATTTTCTCCGGATTCGCCAAGACAAACTCACGTGGTTTTTTTAAAACATGAGCAATAATTAATTCGGCATCCAAGTTATTTATTTTTGGTCGTGCCAAGAGTAGAAGTTGTTGTATAGTTTGGGGCATGAAATTCAAACATGTATAGATTAATAAGACCTGGGTAGACAAGTGTTTTGGTTATTTGCCAGCCCTTGGCGAGTAATATTTGGTGTGACCAATCATATTCTTCTGTATATTGAAAATAAAATAAAGTATCTTTGTTTATTAAATTTTCGTCAAACCATTTTTTTAGTTCCTCTTTGCTAGTTATTTGTTTATTCCAATTATATCTTACTACTCGTTCGTCAAATGGTAAGTTATCGTTTTTATAATAAATGCCTTTTACAGGAGTTTTTCCTTGGTAGTAGTGTTTAATTGCCAATTCTTCATTAAAAGGATTAACCATTATGATACTATTTTCTGTTTCTTGTTTTTTAATATAATTTAAATAATAATGCCAAGAAAAAATTGGGGTAGTGCCTATGGAGATAGCGGTATCGGCCATTAAAATGATGGCGATAATAATGGCCAAAAACTTAGTTTTTTTTGTTTGGGTAATTCTGGCTATGGCACTGCCAACAATAAGGTAAATTCCCAAAGAAGCGGTTACATAATATTTGGTTATAAACACTCCCAAAAAAGAACCAAAAATTATCGGTAAGAGGCCCCACAAACAAATAAAAGTTAATTTGTTTTTTTCATCTTGATTGGGGTTTTTACAAATTATAGAAATAGTTGAAAAAATTGTGGTAACAATGCCAATGGAAATTAAAGTAAAGATAAAAGAAGAAAAATTAACATTTACAAAATTACTTACGAGCAAGGTAAAAATGTCAGCAAATTGTTTCGCCGAAGTGTCAAAATACCAAGCAGTCAAACTAGCGGGGTCAATTTTGGCAATTATGGAAGGAATAAACCAAACAAGCCAAATAGCCCCAATAGTTAGCTGGGCAATCCACCATTGTTTTATTTTTTTTTGTTCTGGTTTTATTAAAAATAATATTAGAGCTTGGATTAAAAAAATAGGCAAGGCAGTAAGATGGCTAAAAATTAATAATAAATTTGTTACAAAATATAGCCACTGTTTGGTTTTATTATTTTCTTTTAAAAAATAAAGACTATAAAAAAAATAAAAAGACAAAATTGTTAAAAAAGTAAGCAGAGGATAAACTCGTGCTTCGGTGGCTGTAAAAATATGAATTCCCGATAAAGCCAAAAAAAGTGCACTTATAGAAGCAGTAAAACGATTAAACATTTTTTCGGCCAATAGATAAAGAAAAATTATGGCCAAAAGTCCAAAGATAACAGAAGGCAAACGCAGTAGAATTTCGTTTTGAGTGTGGAACAAGCCAATCCAGCCACGAATAAAAAGAGTGTGGAGTGGGGGATTTGTTTCTATGGTCCAGTATTTTAGCGCTTGGGCCCAAGGTAATTGTGAAAAATGAAAACTAAAAATTTCATCAAACCAAAAAGTACCACGAACCAACAAAAGATTTATTCTTAATGCTGAAGCAGTAATTAGAATTAGCAGAAGTGGGTAGTATTTTTTTAAAAAAAACTTCATAATTTTCAATTTACAATTTACAATTTTCATTAAATTACCAATTTTCAATTACCAATTTGAAAATTGTTTGATTGAAAATTTACTGTAAATTGATCATTGATAATTGTAAATTGCCTTATTCGATGTTTTCCGCATAATCCACTTTTCTCAGTGCCTCGATTACCTTTTCCAAATCTCCGTTTAGTATGGTCTGGATATTATTCCAACTTTCGTGTATACGATGATCGGTAATTCGATCTTGTGGGTAGTTGTAAGTACGAATTTTTTCACTACGGTCGCCAGTGCCAATTTGACTACGGCGTTTGGCGTCTAGAACAGCAGTTTGTTTTTCCCGTTCTATTTCATAAAGGCGAGCGCGCAAAACATTCATGGCTTTAAGTTTGTTTTGTTGTTGACTGCGTTCGTCTTGTGATTGAGCAACTACACCAGTTGGTAAATGCGTGATTCTTACAGCACTGTAAGTGGTATTTACACTTTGTCCACCATGCCCGCCGGCACAAAAAGTATCAACGCGTAAATCTTTGGCTTCAATATTAAAATCAACCTCATCGATTTCTGGCAATACTGCCACCGAGGCCGTGGAAGTGTGGATGCGACCAGTTTTTTCGGTTTCCGGTACACGTTGTACTCTGTGAACTCCCATTTCGTATTTTAAATCTTTATAAACATTTTTACCACTTATGGAAAAAATTATTTCTTTATAACTACCAACAGCATTAGAATTAGAGTCAATTAAATTAGTCTTCCAACCGTTTTTTTCGGCATATTTAAAATACAGGCGCATTAAGTCGCCGGCAAAAATTGCCGATTCATCACCACCAGCTCCGGCTCTAATTTCTATAATTACATCTTTTTTGTCTAGTGGGTCTTGAGGGGCAGTCAAAGTAGCTAAGGCAATTTCCAAATTTTCTTTTTGTGTTTTTAATTCACTAGCTTCGATTTCTGCCAAACCACGCATTTCTTCATCTGTCTCTTCGACAACCAAAACTTCGGTTTCGGCTAAACTTTTTTCAATATTTTCTAAAGTAACTATTTTTTCGTAAATTTCTTTAAGCTCGTCGTATTCTTGAGAGACTTTCTTTAGTTTTGCATTGTCATTAAGAACAGCCGGGCTTTGCAATTCTACTTCTAAACCCAAGTATTTTTCTTTTAATTGTTGGTATTTTGGTAACATAGTAAAAGTATTATATCATTTTGTTTCCTCCCCTACGAGGGTGGTGTCGGTTTCCCCCTTAAAAAAGGGGGATTAAGGGGGTTGTTGGCGAATATCCCCCCTAGCCCCCCTTTACCAAGGGGGGTAAAGAAACCCCACCCTAACCCTCCCCTCATAGGGGAGGGAACAAAAAACAGACTTAAGTAACGTTAAAGTCTGTTTTTTAATTATGCGTGACTATTTTTTGTCAGCTTTTTTGGCTTTGGTTACAGCCTTCTTTACTTTTTTGCCTTTACGTTCAGTGGCAGTTTTAGTAACACGTCCCATTTTTTCTTGAAATTTTTCTACCCGGCGGGCAGTATCAACGAATTTTTGTTTGCCAGTATAAAAAGGATGGCAAAGATTACAGAGTTCAATTCTGATTTCTTTTTTGGTGGAACCAATTTTAAAATTGTTGCCACAGGCACAGGTAACTGCTGCCTCTTCAAAATACTCTGGATGGGTGTCTTTTTTCATAAATAATGATTTTATAAATAAGTGGAACAATTATAGCATTTTAGCTTATTTTTGTCAACCCCTTGTACAGTACACCTTCAAGGGTTACACTTGTGGACAAAGACTAAGGTATTTTTCGTAAGGGGTTAAACCATTCATTTTTTTGCCTT
>Ga0209211_10007089_pt1 | contig 15878 bp, 11 predicted proteins | sample RifGroA2_FD_183992 | JGI IMG/M metagenome (GOLD analysis project Ga0209211, IMG submission 183992) | Groundwater microbial communities from Rifle, Colorado, USA - Groundwater A2 (SPAdes) (version 2) | ecosystem: Environmental > Aquatic > Deep subsurface > Groundwater | place: Rifle, Colorado... | reverse complement strand
TATTCCATCTATTAAGTTATTTATTTAGAATTAGTTAAAAAATTGGAGTTGGACTTCGTGGAGGGTTTTTTGTTTCTTTTTTGGTGGTGAAAAAAGAAAAATAAAAAAAATTTAAATTAAAATTACCAATGACTTTAATTTTTAAAAAGGGTTTTTAAGGTTCGACTAAATAAAAAATCAAATTAACTTTGACTCTGATTAGTTACCTTATTTTTACTTATTAATCATTCTCTTTAATTTTATTTTTTTTAATATTTATTTTACAATTCAACCATTACAGGACAATGGTCGGAGTGTATAACATTTTGAAAGATAGTAGCCAATTTCAGTTTGTTTTTTAAACTTTCGCTTACAAAATTATAATCAATACGCCATCCTAAGTTTTTATTTCGCGAATTTTGACGGTAACTCCACCAACTATATTCGTTTGGCTGATTGTTAAATACTCTAAATGTGTCTATTAAACCTAATTCAAGAAATTTGGTTAACCATTCGCGTTCTTCTGGTAAAAACCCCGACATATCGGTATGTTGAGAGGGATTATTAATGTCAATAGGTTTATGACAAATATTAAAATCGCCCGAAACAATTAAATTGTTTTTGACTTTCAATAACTCTTTAATGTAATTATAAAAAGCATCTAAAAATTCCATTTTAAAATCCTGTCTGATATCGCCCATAGAACCAGATGGTACGTAAACAGAAATTTGAGTAAACTCACCAAAATCGGCTCGAATAACTCTACCTTCTTCGTCAAATTTTGCAATTCCAATTCCTGTTGAAATAAAATCGGGTTTTTGCATAGATAACAAAGCAGTTCCACTGTAACCTTTTCGTATTGCACTATTCCAAATTGTTGAATATCCCAAATTTATAAATTGATTTACATCAAACTGATCGGTGGATGCTTTTAATTCCTGAAAACATATAATGTCGCATTTAGATTCGTAAATCCAATTTAATAAACCTTTAGATAATGCTGCACGTATTCCATTTACGTTGTATGAAAATATTTTCATCTGTTTATATTTTATTCGTTGGTTTAAAGTTTAGAGTTTTAAGTTTGATGTTGTTAAAAACTCTAAACTAAAAACTTGAAACTTTTTTTAATTTATAGTCAAAAATAGTTATTTTTGTATAAATACTGTTTAAATGATAGTTTCAATTTTAGGTACTCGTGGAGGGATAGGTTCAACAACTTTATTGTCGAATTTATATCAGCTTATTAAAGAAGAAGGCAAAAATCCTCATTGGCTTTCGCTTACTGCACCATTTCCACCTTTGTTTTCGCAAAATAATTTTAACTGGGAAAAAATATTTTCTATTAAACGAAACATTCCTGAGTTTGATAGAAATAAATGTAATAGTTGTAACGAATGTGTTTTACTATGTGTTTATAATGCAATTGAACATAGTCATGATGAATACAAGATACACAGCCATTTATGTAATTCATGTGGATTGTGTATAAGTTGTTGCAAACAACGTGCACTTGATTTTACATTAACTGATTTAGGGGGAATTTATACAAATCCAACATTAAATAATAGTTTGTTAAAACTAGTATTAAACGCTCAAGAATTAATTTCGGAGTGGCACATATCAAATATTTTTAATTTCTTAAAAAAACATATTAGTAAAAATGAAACGTGCTTTATTGATATTTCTTCGGGATACAAAGAACTATGGGGTGAATTTTTTAAATTATCAGATATTGTAATTTTATATACTGATGATACACTAGTTTGGGATATAATATATCAATCACTTTCGCAACAAAGTACCAAATTAATTCTTGCAGTTACAAAATCGTCTTATAATGAATTTATAAAATCTGGTTATTCGTATGCTATTCCTGTTCCTTATAATAAAGAAATAGCTATAAGTTCAATTCAAGGTGAAATTGTTAAAGATTTATTTTTTTATAATTCTTTGCAATCTATTAAAAGTATTATTAATGAACCCGTAACAAAATGATAGAAGTTTTGTTGATATCAGACAAAGGAGGTACCGGTAAATCGTCGGTACTTAAAGCTTTGCAGGAAATTTATTATAAAGAAGCAATTTTTGCCGATTGTACGTTTTCAATAAATTATAATAAACATACAATTATTAGCGAAGAATTTTTTGTAGATGGTGTTGAGGCAATAGTAAATAATGAGAATTGTTTGTTATGTGGTGATTGTGAACAAATTTGTGAGTTTAATGCACTTTTGTATAATCCAAATGGAATTATTATTGATGCTCAAAAATGCACAGGTTGTAGCCATTGTGTGTTTATTTGCCCTACAGGAGCTATATCATTAAAAAAAATTAATGCGGGTAAAATATTGCTCACACGAAATAATCAGGATGCAATTTATATTTACGGCATTATTCAACATTATTCACATAATAGCAAACGTCCTGTTTTAAAAATCAGAAACAAGGCTTTTCAATTTGCAATTGAATTAAATAAAAGCATTATTTTTATAGAAACGTTGCCGGGTTGGGATAGACTTACACATTCACTTCTGTTTTATTCCAGAATGCTTGTACCAATTGTTGAACCACACCAATTTGTATTCGATTTTCTTGAAAAAGTAAAAGATTATTCGTTAGCAAATAGAATTGAAGTAAAATTAATTATTAATAAATCTGATATTAATTATGAAATTACATCACAAATAATAAAAAAATATAATTTTTGGGAAATAATTTGTATTCCTTGGAACGAAAACCAAAATTCAAAAATTAGCAATTACTTTGTAAACTTTATTTAAAAAAAATGGAACACGAAATATTATCATCGGGAAACAAAGCGTTAAAAATAAATTTGAATCCGGCAATTTTTGGCACAATTGCCGAAATAGGTGGTGGACAAGAAGTTGCACGTGAGTTTTTTAGAGCAGGTGGTGCTTCAAAAACTATTGCAAAATCAATATCGGCATACAATAAAACATTCAGCGATTCTATTTATAAATCAAAATCGGAACGATATGTTTCGGAAGTTCGATTAAAAAAAATGCTCGAAGTTGAATACTCTGAATTATCAAAACTACTTGATAACATAAGAGGTAAAACTTCAACATTTTTTGCTTTTGCAAATACAGTAGAAACAATAAATTATAAAAAAGATAATAAAGGACACGGTTGGCTCGGAATAAGATTTCAATTAACATCACAATCCAAACCAAATGATGTGATTATTCATGCGATTTTACATGAAAATGACACTATGTTACAACAAAAAACTTTAAGTGTTTTAGGAATTAATTTAATATTTGCAAGCTTTTATTTACACAACAATATTGACGAATTTTTAATTTCGCTTTTAGATAATTTATCGGATGACCGATTAGAAATAAATATGATAAGCGTTTCGGGCTCTGCATTTACCACATTAGATAATCGTTTGCTTAGTGTTAAATTAGTTAAATTCGGCTTAACCCCTGTAAGTATGTTTGACAGGTATGGCGAGGTTCAGCAACCTGGCGACATGGTTTACAACAAAAATGTTATGTTGTTGCGTGGCAGTTTCCGACCTATTACATATATTGAAATAGATATGCTTAAATCGGGTTTCGCAACTTTCAAAAAAGATGTTGATTTTGAGGATGATACAAGTGTTGTTCTTTGTGAAATGACTTTAAATAATTTGTTAGATAAAGGTGAATTTCATGAAAAAGATTTTCTCGACAGAGTTGATTTATTAAATGGAATGGGGCAAAATGTTATGATTTCTAATTTTAAAGAATTTTATCGTCTTTCAGCATATTTTAGTCAATTTAATATTAATAATCTTAGAATGATAATGGGGGCTGATATACTAAAAAAAGTAATTGACGAAAAATATTATGAAAATTTAAGAGGTGGGATACTTGAAGCTTTTGGCAGATTGTTTGGTAAACATGTTAAGCTTTACATTTATCCTTTCAAACATAAAGCAAATGAACCTTATAATACATCACTAAATATTGAAGTTCAATCGCACCTAAAAGCTTTAATTGATTACTTGAAATATAATGAAAAGATTATTGATATAAATTCAAAAAAATTTAGTTCACTAATTTACAGCAATAGAAAAATTAGCGAAATGATTAAAAATAACGATGTGAATTGGAGAAAAATGGTGCCAAAATATATATCCTATAACATTATGAAAAAGGGATTATTTGGTTATAAGAATTAATATTTATATTTTGCACAAGGTAAAACATTAAATCCGATGGTTATCGGATTAGATTTCAGGTAGAGGGTATAAATCTTAAAATTTATCCTATTAACAGTATATGCTTAAATCCTTATCGGAAATAAACCAAACAGTTGATACCAGAATAAAAAAGGGATTTTTATCAAAACTTTTTTCATTTATTGGTCCTGCTTATTTAATCAGCATTGGTTATATGGACCCTGGAAACTGGGCTACTGATATTGCCGCAGGTAGCAGTTTTGGTTATCAACTTTTATGGGTTTTGCTTTTATCTAATTTAATTGCACTTCTTATGCAAACTTTAAGTGCAAGATTAGGAATTGTTCGTGGACTCGATTTGGCACAGGCAACACGCGAAACTTATCCCCGAATAGTAAATTTTATTTTATATGTTTTTGCCGAAATAGCTATTGCTGCCTGCGATTTAGCCGAAGTTTTAGGAATGGCAATTGGGTTAAATCTTTTATTTAATATTCCATTAGTATTTGGTGTTTTAATAACACTTTTTGATACTTTTATTTTACTTTTTCTTATAAATAAAGGTATAAGGAAAACTGAAGCTTTTATTGTTGGTTTGATTAGTGTTATCGGATTAGCTTTTTTAGCTCAAATAATTATGGCAAGCCCTTCATATATTGATATATTTGGAGGGTTTGTTCCTAAAATTTCTTCTACCGATGCACTATATATAGCCATTGGAATAATTGGTGCCACAGTAATGCCTCATAACATATATTTACATTCATCACTAGTGCAATCGCGTAAATTTAACCGCAACGAAAAGGGTATCCGCGAAGCCATTAAATATAATTTTATTGATTCTTTTGTTGCCTTAAACATTGCATTTTTAATAAACGCAGCTATTTTAGTTTTATCTGCTGCTACTTTTAACAAATACGGATTAACCGAAACAATTGGAATTGCCGATGCACACAATTTATTGGGAACATTGTTAGGAAGTAAAATAGCCCCGGTTTTATTTGCTGTGTCTTTAATTTTAGCCGGACAAAGTTCTACAATTTCGGGGACTTTAGCCGGGCAAATAATTATGGAGGGGCACATCCAGCTTCGATTACAACCTTGGGTTAGACGAATGATTACAAGACTTTTAGCAATAATCCCTGCAATTATTACAATTATGTATTTTGGCGATAACCACACCGGAAACTTGTTGATTTTAAGCCAGGTTGTGTTGAGTTTACAATTAGGATTTGCCATTATACCAATGATTCATTTAGTTAGCGACAAGAACAAAATGCAGGGATTTGAACTTAAATTGTTTATGAAATTTCTTGCATGGATATCTACATTAATAATAGTTTCACTAAATGTTTGGATGGTTTTCTCAGAAATATTAAAATTGTTTGAAAACCAAAAAGTTTCTATTTTTATTTCATTATTAATTTCTTCAGTAGCTTTGTTTGCATTATCTTTATTAATTTACATAACTTTTATGCCTATGTTCCGAAAAATTTTAAGGAAAGTAATTCACGTTCCGCATTTCAAGTATGAGAAAATCGAAATTTCACCAAGTTCGTCATTTAAGAAAATTGCTATTGCTATTGATTTTAGCAAAGTTGACAAAGACATATTAAATACTGCAATTAGTATTGGGAATAAAGATTCAGAATTTTTATTAATACACATTGTTGAGTCGGCTGCCGCAATAGCAATTGGTAATGAGAGTAGCGACTTAGAAACCTCTGACGATGAGCAATCTTTACAATACTATTCATCAATTCTTATAAATGCAGGTTATAAATCAAATTATATTATAGGTTATGGTAACCCCAAGAAACAAATCCCAAAATTTGTTCGTGATTTTAATTCAAATATTTTAATTATGGGAAGCCACGGGCATAAATTCTTTAAAGATTTAATTTACGGAACAACAATCAGTGCTGTTAGGCATAATGTTAATTTACCAGTATTGATAGTAAATAACATTGAACCGGAATAAATGAATTATTTATAAGAATATATTTTTGCTTATTGTAATTCTGTTATTTTTAGTTTGCAAGCACTGTTTAGTGTCTGTCCGTAATATCAGCATTTTAATTTATAGGGAACAATGGCATAAGATATAAGGAAATAGGGAATGACGGCTAAACCCTTATACCATATACCTTTATACCTTATTCCCATAAGTTCTGAATTATAAATATGATATAAATTTACAAATTTTTTCGACTTTTAAACAAGCACTATTTAGAGTCTGTCTGTAATATCAGTGTCTGGATCAGAATGTTCGAGTTTGAGGCTTGCGAAGTTTTGGAAATCAAGGAGTTTACTTATGTAAATGACTGTTTTCAAAACGAGCATAACGAAAAAATCGGACATTATGGACAGACACTATCTACAACTTCTTATTTTTTAAAATAAACCACGAAAGAATTAAAAAAATTGCAATGTAAACAGTTGCAGCTAAAGTATTATCTAATAATGTAACTTCAAAATCGGGAATTTGTGAACTTGAATTAACAACTTGCCCATTAATTGTAGTTTGAAATTGTGCCTGACTTGATACTTGAAAAACATCGGGTGCAGGGGTTAAGTTTGAAATAACTTTCATAGGAAAAAAGGAAAGTACTTGTTCAGGGAAAAAGTTGCGTACAATTGGCTCAAATGGGAAAAAATATAAAATGAAAGTCAAAATTGACAAAGCTATATTTTTTATTAAGAGTGCGAGCATCATTGCAAAAGACATGTATGCAACTGCTTGAATAAAATAAACAAAGGGCAAATAAATATTTTCAAAAATCATTGACCATGTTTCAGAATTATTATAAAATATACCTAAAATTAAAGTTGAAATAGTTACTAATGCAAAACCTGCAATTGCAAAAACAATAATTAGAAGTACTTTTGCCTTAAATAATTCGACCCTTAACAAACCATCAATAACATGCTGACGGAATGTGCGATACGAAAACTCATTACAAATAAAAATCATAGTTATTATTGCAAGCAATAAATTAAACCAACTTGCTATCCAAGTAGTTGTATTCCAAAGTGTTGGAAATTTAAAAAATGTACTGCTATCAAGTCCCGGAAAGTTAATGTTTATTTGAGTAATAATAAATAAACTTAAAATGTATAAAATTATCCAAAACATTGCAGGAACCCAAAATCCTGTGTACGAAAATAATTTTATAAACTCTATTTGAAGTAATCTTTTCATTTTTTCATTAATTCAAGATATTGTTCTTCGAGACTTTGAGTGCGTGGTTCAATAGCATTTAGCATAAAACCGCTTTCGAAAGCAAGCTTATTAATATATGCCGAGTCAAAGGGTTGCTGAATATCAATTAAAATGCCTTTATCTGTTGTTGTAACATTCTTACAAACACTTGAACGAACCAAAAATTCGAATAATTCTGAGTTTCTATCCGACGAAAGAAAAATTTGTTCGTTAGTAGATAAAAGTTCGTGCATTTTACCTGTTTTAATAAGTTTTCCTCTTTTTAATATTGCAACATTTGTACAAACCTTTTCAACTTCATCGAGAATATGACTTGCAATAATAATTGTTTTGCCCTTTGTTGCCTCGTTTTTTATTATTTCTCTTATATCGGCTATTCCTTGTGGGTCGAGACCGTTTGCAGGTTCGTCGAGCACTAATACATCGGGGTCGCCAAGTAAAACTGCTGCCAATGCGAGTCGTTGTTTCATGCCAAGCGAAAAAGTATCAAATCTATAATGTTTTCTTTCGATTAAACCAGTTATTGTTAAAACTCTATCAATATCAGAAACAGGAATTTCTTTTATTTTTGCTGTAATAGTAAGATTTTGCTCAGCAGTTAAATACGGATAAAAGTTTGGCGTTTCGATAAGTGAACCAATGCGTTTTTTATTTTGATTTACATTCATTTGCCCGAACCACATAAAACTTCCACTATTCTGATTGTTGATTCCCATAACAATTGACAGTGTCGTAGTTTTTCCGCTACCATTGGGTCCTAAAATTCCAAAAACCTGTCCGGCAAGAATTGAAAGCGATAAATTATTTAAAGCTTCAACATTTCCATATCGCTTACAAATATTTTCTATTTTAAGAATTTCGTCTGCCATACATGATAAAATAACAAATTTCAAATCCCTAAATCTGAAACTATAAACCCGAAACTAAAAACCAGAAACAAAGTATAATGAACAATAAACTTTTTTAAACTTTTTTGAACATAGAACAATGAACATTTTTGAACTTTTTGAACTTTTTGAACTTTTTTGAACATAGAACAATGAACATTTTTAAACTTTTTGAACTTTTTTGAACAATAAACTACAAACTAATTAATTCCCCATTTCCGAAATAAATTTAAGTCGCATCAAACGAATTTCGTCCATTGAGTAATCATCTTCACCAAGTTCTTTTAGTGCATCTTCTAAATTGTCGCTATCGGCATTTCTAAAATAGTCATATACTTCTAATTGTTTTTCTTCATCAATAACTTGCGAAATAGCATAATTTAAATTTATTTTTGTTCCCGAATAAACAATTGCTTCAAGTTCGTTTAATAGTTCCTCAAAATCAACACCTTTTGCATTGCAAATATCATCTAACGGTATTTTGCGGTCAATACTTTGAATAATAAAAACTTTAAGACTACTTTTGTTAATCACCGACTTTACAACCATATCTTGAGGGCGTTCTATTTCATTTTCTTCGACGTACTTAGTTATTAATTCAATAAAAGGTTGCCCAAATTTTTTTGCTTTACCCTCTCCAACACCAACAATGTTTTTCATTTCGTCCATTGTTATTGGATATTGAATTGCCATTTCTTCAAGCGAAGGGTCTTGAAAAATAACAAAAGGAGGTAGTTTTTGTTTGTTTGCAAATTGTTTTCTCAAGTCTTTTAACATCGCAAAAATAATAGGGTCTGCTGCATTATCGCCAACTTGTCCTTTGGGCATATCATCGTCGTCGCCTTCTTCGTATTCATGGTCGCGCATTAGCATAATTTCATAAGGCACTTCCATAAATTTTTTACCCTCATCGCTTACACTTAACAAGCCGTAATTTTCTATATCTTTAATAATAAATTTCTTAATCATTGATTGTCTGATTACGGCTAACCAGTATTTTTTATTTTCATCGCTACCTATTCCGAACGATTCAAGGTTATGATGGTTATATGTTTTAATTGACGATGTTGCATTTCCGCATAAAATATCTGAAATATGTTCAGCTTTAAATTTTTCCTGAACTTCTACAATACATTGTAAAACAGTAACAATAGACTCACTGCCATCGAATTGAGTTTTTGGATTTAAACAGTTATCACAATTTTCGCAGTTGTTTTGAGTATATTCTTCGCCAAAATAATGTAAAAGTAATTTTCTGCGACAAACTGATGATTCGGCATAAGAGACTGTTTCGAAAAGTAATTGTTTGCCAATTTCTTGCTCAGCAACAGGTTTGCCCTGCATAAATTTTTCGAGCTTTTGAATATCGTCGTAACTGTAAAATGTTATACATTGTCCTTCTCCACCATCTCTTCCAGAACGTCCAGTTTCCTGATAATATCCCTCTAAACTTTTTGGTATATCATAATGTATAACAAATCTCACATCTGGTTTATCTATACCCATTCCAAAAGCTATAGTAGCAACAATTACGTCGGCTGTTTCCATTAAAAAAGCATCTTGATTCCTTACACGGGTTTGAGAATCAAGTCCTGCATGATATGGTAACGCTTTTATTCCATTTGCAACTAATTGTTCAGCCATTTCTTCAACTCTCCTTCGGCTAAGACAATAAACTATTCCTGATTTTCCTTCGTTATTTTTTATAAACCTAATAATTTCTTTAGTGGCACCAATTTTTGGACGTATTTCGTAATATAAATTTGGACGATTAAACGAAAATTTATAAACATTAGCATCAATAATTTCTAAAGTTTTTAATATATCGTGCTGAACCTTTGGCGTAGCAGTAGCGGTTAGAGCAATAACTGGCGCTTTCCCAATTTCATTAATGATTGGTCTTATACGACGATATTCTGGTCTAAAGTCGTGTCCCCATTCCGAAATACAATGAGCTTCATCAACTGCATAAAAAGAAATTTTTATATTGCGTAAAAACTCTACATTTTCTTCTTTTGTGAGCGATTCGGGGGCAACATATAGCATTTTAGTTTTTCCGGAACTAACTTCATCTTTTACTCTTTTTATTTCTGTTTTATTTAGTGATGAGTTTAAAAAATTCGCTATTCCTTCTTCACTACTGAAATTTCTTATTGCATCAACCTGATTTTTCATTAATGCTATAAGCGGCGAGATTATTATAGCAGTTCCTTCCATAATAATTGCAGGCAATTGATAGCATAATGATTTTCCTCCACCGGTTGGTAAAAGCACAAATGTGTCTTTTCCTGCTAATAAGTTATCAATAATTTCTTCCTGATTCCCTTTAAAAGTATTGAATCCAAAATGTTTTTTTAATAATTGATGTAGCGTCTTTTCCTTTGTTTTATCCATTTATTTAACTTTCTCTTAATATATTTTGATGTTAGTGTCAAAAAAAATAATTTTGTAACCTAAAATTAGAACATTTTTTAATACTAATGCAAATAAATAAAATAATTTTGACAAACTTACAAAAATTGGAAACTAATACAAATATAAAAGAGCTTGCTATAAAAACTATAGAAGCTGAATCTGAAGCAATAAAAAAGATTGCTTTATTAATTGACGATGACTTTGAGAAAGTTGTCGAATTAATTTTTTCGGGAAAAGGAAGAGTTATTGCAACAGGTATTGGCAAAAGTGCCATTATCGCTCAAAAATTAGTTGCAACTCTTAACAGCACTGGTACGCCCGCTGTTTTTATGCACGCTGCCGATGCAATTCATGGCGATTTAGGAATTATTTTAACCGATGATGTTGTAATATGTATTTCAAAAAGTGGCGATACTCCCGAAATAAAAGTTCTTATACCTATTATTAATAATAGAGGTAACAAAATTGTTGCAATAGTTTCAAATGCAAATTCTTTTTTATCGCGTAATGCCGATTTTGTATTAAAAGCCACAGTTGACGAAGAAGCATGTCCCAATAATCTTGCTCCAACATCAAGTACAACTGCCCAACTTGTTTTGTGCGATGCTTTAGCAGTTTGTTTACTATATAAGCATGGTTTCACTAAAGAAGATTTTGCTAAATTTCATCCAGGAGGAACGCTTGGTAAAAAGCTATATATGAGAGTTAAAGATATTTACAAATACGAAAATCCTCCTAAAGTTAAACTTAACGATGGTTTAAAATCTATAATTTTTGAAATTTCGTCGAAAAGAATGGGAGCTGCTGTTGTGGTTGACGAAAAAGATAACGTTCTTGGTATTATTACCGATGGCGATTTAAGAAGAATGTTAGAAAAACCATTCGATTTTAATAATGTAACTGCTAAAGACATTATGACTAAATCTCCAAAATATGTTTCGGTTGACGAAATGGCTATTAATGCATTTTACTTAATGGAAAAACATAAAATAACACAATTAATTGTTTGCAAAGACAATAAATATAAAGGAATTTTGCACATTCACGATATTTTACATGAAGGGATTGTTTAATAAAATTTAAGTAACTATTCTTATGCGTAAAAATTGTCACGTAAAGTCGCAAAGTTCGCAATTCACCCTGTTATATAATTCCTATAGAAAGTGGTATGAAAATAAAAATTCTATCTAACGGGGCTAATATAGAAAATTATAATAAGTAAAAAGAAAAAATGACTATGAGATATTATGGTTCCGCCTAAGCGGAACACGCTGTAAGCACGCAATGAAAAAAATCATTAATGATTTTTTTAACTTTGCGGGCTTAAAACTTTGCGGACATTGCGAGCTTTGCGTGACATAATATTTGAGAGAAGAACTTGTATGTTAAATAAAAAATCAAATTAACTTTGACTCTGATTAGTTACAAATTTAAACCTCAAAATACAAAAACAATTAACAATTTTAAATTAATTAAATGGAAAATACTAAAATAAAACTCAGTACTAAAAACCTTGTAAAAAAATATCGCTCAAGAACGGTTGTGAAAAACGTTTCCATTGAAGTTAGTCAAGGTGAAATTGTTGGATTACTTGGACCAAATGGTGCAGGAAAAACAACTTCTTTTTATATGATAGTTGGTTTGATTAAGCCCAACGAGGGAAAAATATTTTTAGATGAAACAGACATTACAACTCTACCTGTTTATCGTCGGGCACAAATGGGAATTGGCTATTTAGCTCAGGAGGCATCAGTTTTTCGTCAAATGTCGGTTGAAGATAATATTCGCTCAATATTAGAATTATCGAAATTTTCAAAAACCGAACAAAAAGAAAAACTCGAATATTTGCTCGAAGAATTTGGTTTAACAAGAATCAGAAAAAGCTTGGGAATTCAACTTTCGGGTGGAGAACGCAGACGTACCGAAATTGCACGTGCTTTAGCACTTAATCCTAAATTTATTTTACTCGACGAACCTTTTGCCGGTGTTGACCCTATTGCAGTTGAAGATATTCAGGAAATTGTTTCAAAACTAAAAGATAAAAATATTGGCATTTTAATAACCGACCATAATGTGCATGAAACGCTTTCAATTACAAACAGAGCATACCTATTAATAGAAGGTAAAATTTTTAAATCGGGAACTGCCAATGAACTAAGTGAAGATGAACAAGTTAGAAAGTTATATTTAGGCAAAAATTTTGAACTAAGAAAATAAAAGCTAAAAAGTTTATTGTTTTATGTTCGTTTAATAAAGTTATTAAGTTAATGGTTACTGAGTTATTATGTGGGCAAGTGCCCTTTAGGGATAGGGTGCGGGGAGGAAGAGTTTCGAAAATTATTTTAGTGTAATTTCAAACGTTTATTGAAATAATAAATAGTTTTAAAAGTTTATATAAATTGTTAGAAGCAACAAATAAAATGCTCAAAGAATATTTAAAAAAAATATTAATTGTTTTTTCTATAACATTTATTTTGTTAATTACATCAGCATTAATAATTACTATTGTGTATGGCGATAACATTAAGCAATATTTTATTTCAAAAATCAATAATTACTTAAGTACCGAAATTAAAGTAGGGACAGTTGATTTCTCTTTGCTTAAAAAATTTCCCGATGCCTGTATTAATTTTCATGATGTTATTGCAATGTCGGCACCGGGATACGATAAAAAAAGTTTTAAAAACATTAATTCAGATACTCTTTTAGTTGCTAAAGAAGTTTATTTACAATTTAATATTTTCGATATTTTTAGCGGAAAATATAATATTAAAGCAATTCATGTTGCCGATGGTCATTCTACAATTCTAATTGATTACAATGGAGGCGACAATTATCATTTTTGGAAAAGTTCTGAAAGTAGCGATACTTCAACATTTAAACTCGATTTAAGAGATATTCGCCTAACAAATTTTACTTTAGCTTTTTACGATAAAGCACAAGATTTAATAGTTAAATGCTCATCGCCCGATTTTAATATTTCGGGGAAATTTAACGACGAAAAATATGAGTTAAAAACGAATGGTGACCTTAAAATAATAAAATTTAAAATTGCTCAAGTTAACTACATTAAATCTGATGCCATTTCTTTAAAAATGAAATTCGATGTCAACAATAACAACATGCACATTAAAGATGGGAGAATAAAATTAAACAAATTAAATTTTGATGTGTATGGGAGCTACTCATATTTAAACAGTAAATTAGATATTCGAATTAAAGGAAAAGACATTGATGTAAAATCATTTATTTCGGCATTACCTGAAAATGTTCAACAAAAATTTCAAGGTTTTTCGAGCGATGGTATTTTTTATTTCGACACTAAAATTAATGGAATAATTAGTTATAATACAACTCCCCGAATTAATACATCTTTTGGAATTAAAAATGCTAACATAAAGCAAGAAAAAACGGGAATTATTTTAAGTAATGTTTTTGTAAAGGGAAGTTTTACTAATGGCGATAAACAAAGTTCTCAAACTTCTAGTTTATTGTTAGATACAGTTTTTGCAACAATAGATAATAGCACATTTTCGGGTAGTTATTCTGTTCGTAATTTTGCAACCCCACATATCGATTTAAAAATTTCCGGAAATTTTGATATCTCACAAATAAAAAAACTTTTTAACATCGAGCAATTAAAAACTTTTGAAGGTAAAATGAAAGCAGATTTCTCGTTTTCGGGAAACGTAGCAAGTTTATCGGAAATTACCGCAGCCGATTATAGAAAATCATTGGTGAGCGGAAGTATATTATTGCAAAATTCAAATGTGCAATTAGCAAAAAGCGTTGACCAGTTTACAAATATTAATGCTGGTTTTACTTTTCATAACAATGATGTAAGGGTTGATAGTTTGAGTTTTTTGATGAATAACCACGATTTTGATGTTTCGGGTTATTTAAAAAATTTAATTGCGTATTTAATGCTCGATAATGAACAATTAACGGTTGAGGCACGAATTCATTCAAAATATATTGATGTTAAAAAATTATTAACAAATAACAATAGCGAAAGCTCTGGATTTGCTTTACCAAAAAATATTAATCTTGCCACTAATATATCAGTTGATAACATTGATTATGGGAAATTTTCGGCAAAACGGGCATCCGGTTTTATTGAAATAAACGATAACACATTAACATTTACATCGCTATCGCTGGAGGCATTAGGAGGCATAGTAAATTCTGATGGTGCTGTTAAAATTACTCAACAAAATAATATTGTTTTGCAAGCAAACTCATCGCTTAAAAATATAAATGTTAATAAATTATTTTACTCATTCGAAAATTTCGGACAAACATTTATTCTTGCTCAACATTTAAAAGGAACTGTAAACGCTGATATAACATTTTGTTCGGAATGGAACGAAAAATTTGAACTTAATCAGAAAAAACTCATTGCATCGTGCTCAATGCAAATTAAAAATGGCGAATTAATAAATTTCGAACCAATGTATAAATTGTCCGATTATATTGCTGTATCGGAGCTTAAACAAATTAAATTCGAAAAACTTACTAACGAAATTTTAATAAAAGACCGTAAAGTTATTATTCCTCAAATGGAAATTAAATCATCGGCATTTAATATAGAGTTAAGCGGTGAACATACTTTCGATAACGTTTTCGATTATAAATTAAAAGTTTTACTTTCCGAAGTGCTTGCGAAAAAAGCAAGAAAAGCTAAAAAAGAAAACGAAGAGTTTGGAACTATTGAAGATGATGGATTGGGACGTACAAGTTTGTTCCTATCAATTAAAGGTACAGTTGACGACTATAAAATTTCCTACGATACAAAAAAAGTTAAAGAAAACATTAAAGAAAATTTGAAACAGGAAAAAGATGACTTAAAAACAATTTTAAACGAAGAATTTGGCTGGTTTAAAAACGATACAACCCTTGCTAAAAAGAAACTAAAAAAAGAAGAACTTAAAAACCCGCAATTTATGATTGAGTGGGACGAGGATAAGCCAGAGGAAGACCAGAGTGATAAAAAGTAATCAGTAATCAGTGGAAAAAGTAATCAGTAACTAGTGTCTAACTGCATAAATAATCTATATTATTAAAACATATAACACTTAACAAAAAATGATAAATTTTTAAGTATGAACACGAATATAAAATATGACTTAGAAGACAGATTGATTGAGTTCTCGTTACGTAAAAACAAATCAGGGAAAAACAC
>Ga0209211_10007088_pt1 | contig 15878 bp, 13 predicted proteins | sample RifGroA2_FD_183992 | JGI IMG/M metagenome (GOLD analysis project Ga0209211, IMG submission 183992) | Groundwater microbial communities from Rifle, Colorado, USA - Groundwater A2 (SPAdes) (version 2) | ecosystem: Environmental > Aquatic > Deep subsurface > Groundwater | place: Rifle, Colorado... | reverse complement strand
CTCCTCCAGGCTGAGCTTCTCGATGTCGATGGGCATAAATCTCCGCGACAAGTGAGGGCCTGCCGCCGCTTTCCAAGAATAGCAAATGCCCCTGTGGGGGGTCATGGTTGTCCATCCCGGCGCCGGGCTCAGGGAGGTGAAGGGAAGCGACCCGCCCCCTGAGTCGGCGACTCAGGGGGCGGGTTCACTCGGCTACCAAACTGGCGGGGACGATGGGATTTGAACTCCGGCACAGCGAATGTCGGGCAGCGGGTGGAATGCGGGAACTTTAATGCGCGAACGGTGTCACATGGGCATGGTCAGGAGGATGCCTATGAAAACGAAGCGGGCGGTACGGACGGCGATTCTAGGATTTCTGATGGGAGCGGCGGCCGCCTTCCCCGGCTCGGCCCAGCAGCTCATCGCCTGGCCCATCGGGGCGCCCACGCCCCTGCGCGCCATGATGCCGGGGCTGCCCATCCTGCCGCTCCCCCCCCGCCCCCTGCCGCGCCCGGGACCCGCGCCCATGCCGGTCCCGACCCCCAGCGAACCCGCGCCCCTCACCCTTTCCGGGTACCGGGTGGAAGGCCGGGTCGCGGGCAGCGCGGCCGAGCTCGCCTACACCATCACCTTCCATAATCCGACCGGTTCGCGCCTGGAGGGCGTGCTGGTCCAGCCCATCCCCGCCGGCACGGTCCTGAGCGGATTTACCATGACCGCGGGCGGAAAGACGCTCAAGGGCGAGCTCCTGGAGGCGGGACAGGCCGCGACCATCTACGAGAACATCGTGCGGCAGATGCGCGACCCCGGGCTCCTCGAGCTCGTGGGCGAGCGCATGATACGCGCCCGCGTGTTCCCCATCGAGCCCAACTCCGACATCGTAGTCCGCCTCACGCTCGCGCAGACCCTCGAGCGCAGCGGCGAGCTCTACAGCCTGCGCGTGCCCATGCGCTCGGCCGCCATGAGCGGCAGCGTGACCCGCGGGGCGTCGGCCCGCATCGTGGTGACGGCCGCCGACCCCATCGGCAGCATCAACTCCTCCCTTTCCGGAGTAAAGATCGCGCGCAAGGGGGAGCGCGAGGCCACGGTGACCTACGACACGGACGCGGCCGCGGGCGGCGACCTGGACCTCTTCTACTCCCTCCGGCGGGGAGCGCTCTCGGCCTCGGTCCTGCAGTTCAAGGAGACGGGCGAGGACGGGTTCTTCCTGGTGTCCTTGTCCCCCAAGGCGGAGGCCGGTCCCGGGGAGACCGTGCCCAAGGACATCCTCTTCGTCGTCGACCGCTCGGGCAGCATGGAGGAAGGCGGGAAGATGACCCAGGCCAAGGCGGCGCTGTCTTACTGCATCCGCAAACTCGACGACCAGGACCGCTTCGCCATCGTGGATTTCGCCACCGGGGTGAACCTGTTCGAATCGTCCCTGAGCGCCGGGACCGAGGCCAACAAGGCGCGCGCCCTGCGCTACGTCTCGAAGCTGGAGGCATCGGGCGGCACGAACATCCAGGCCGCGCTGGCCGAGGGCCTGCCCCTGCTCGCGGAACACCCGGGACGGATGTCCATGGTGTTCTTCCTCACCGACGGCCTGCCGACCGTGGGGGAGACGCGCGTCGAGGAGCTCCTGCGGCAGGCGGCCGCGAAGAACAAGTCCCTCGGCGCGAGGCTGTTCACCTTCGGCGTGGGCAGCGACGTGAACACGCTCTTCCTGGACAAGCTGGCGGAAGCGAACCGCGGGGCGCGGGACTACGTGGGCGCCGGGGAGGACATCGAGGTGAAGGTGTCGGCCCTCTACCAGAAGGTCGCCAAGCCCGCCATGACGGATGTGAAGCTGGATTGGCGCGGGGTGGAGGTCTCGGAGCTCTATCCGCGGCCAGTGGGGGACCTCTTCTATGGAGGGGAACTCATGATGATGGGGCGTTTCCACGGCGGCGGCCGGGGGACCTTGGTGGTGACCGGAAAAGCGGCCGGAAAGCCGGTTCGCTTCGAATACCCCGTGGCCCTCCATGGGGAGTCCGGCGGCGAGTCCTTCCTGCCGCGCCTCTGGGCCAACCGGAAGGTGGCGCATGAGCTCGACGGCATCCGCCTGACCGGAAGGGCGGACCCCGAGGTCGTGGCGTCGATCGTGAAGCTCGCCAAGCGGTACGGCATCGTGACCCCCTACACCTCCTTCCTCATCACGGAGGAGGGCGCGGGAGCCGGGAATCTCAACGGAGTCCGGCAGATGGAGGCGCTGCGCCGGGACGCGTTCGACAGCGGGTTCTCGGGCGGAGGCGTGCTCGCGGCGCGGGCGCAGAAAGCCTCGCTGGGACTGTCGGCGGTCCGGGGCGCGGCCATGGCGGCCCCCGGGGCGGCCGGGAGCGCGGCTTCCGCGATGGAGGCCGACGCGCGGCAGGAGCTCAGGGACAAGGGCATCGCCGCCGTCCCCACGCGCTCGATCGGCGCCAAGACCTTCTACTTCCGCAACGGGGTCTGGGAGGATGGGGCCCTCGACGAAGGCCAGGGGCTCAAGACCCGCGGCATCCGCTACTTGGGCGACGAGTACTTCGAACTGCTCAAGCGCCACCCCGGGATCGGTCAGTACCTGTCTCTCGGGGCCCGGGTCGTTGTGGTCGTGAACGGGACTGCCTACCGGATCGGGGAGTGAAGTCATGGAACTTCTCCAAGCGGGCGGTGTCGAATCGGCAGTAGTCGGGGAACGAGAGATGACCGGAGGGGCGATGGAAGCGAAAGGGATGCGGCGGATGACGGCGAGGGGGGGTCTTTGGGCGGCGGCCCTGCTGCTCCTGGGGCCGGGGGCCGTCCGGGCGACGATAACCGAGGACGCCGGGCGCCCGCGGTCCTCCGTCGAAGTGGTCTTCGTCCTGGACACCACCGGCAGCATGGGAGGCCTCCTCGAGGGGGCCAAGCAAAAGGTCTGGAGCATCGCCAATGAGATCGCCAAGGGGAAACCCGCCCCCGACATCAAGATGGGACTCATCGCCTACCGCGACCGGGGGGACCAGTACGTGACCAAGGTGGTCAACCTCTCCCGCGACCTCGACAAGATGTACAGCGAGCTCCTTTCCTTGAAAGCGGACGGGGGCGGCGACGGGCCGGAGCACGTGCTGCAGGCGCTCGACGACGCCGCGGCGAAGATCACCTGGGAGGACGACTCCCGCACCTTTCGCGTGGTCTATCTGGTGGGGGACGCCCCGCCCCACCGGGACTACGGGGACACCCCGGACCTGGAGAAGCTGCTCCAGAGGCTGGTCCGCAAGGGCGTGGTCGTCAACACCGTCCAGTGCGGCAGCGAGGGCGCCACGACCGCCGAATGGCGGAAGATCGCCCGGCTCGGCGAAGGGCGCTTCCTCGCCATCCCTCAGGACGGGGGCGTGGTGGCCGTGGCGACGCCTTTCGATGAGCGGCTGGCCAAACTCAACGCGGAGCTCGAAAGCACGATGCTGGGCTACGGCAGCCGGCGCAATGAAGCGGCGGAAGCCAAGGGCATGATGGCGCGGCTTTCGGCGGTCGCTCCGGCCGCGGCGGCCGCGGACCGTGCCGCCTTCAAATCGAGCCGCGGCTTCGGCTCGGAGCTGGACCTGGTGGAAGCGGTCAGCGGCGGGAAGATGGATCTGGCCAAGGCCCGGGAGGCGGAGCTGCCCGATTCCTTCAAGGGACTGAGCGCTGCGGACCGGCGCGCCAAGCTCGAGGGGATCTCGCGGCGGCGGGAGGGCCTGCGCAAGCAGATCGGAGAGCTGTCGCAGAAGCGCTCGGACTACATCCGCAAGCAGGCCCCCGCGGGACCCAAGGATTCCTTCGACGCCAAGCTCGTCGATTCGCTCAAGGCGCAGGCGGGACGCAAGGGCATCGCCTATTGAGACTGTGCCGGGCCATAGACAAGGGGGGCCGCGCACGGAGGACGCGGCCCCCCTCCTTTCATGTATAATCGCGGCGAGAGGGGACTTTCGGGGTCCCGGGGAGGCCGTTCATGGGCGAGTCAAAGGAAGAGATGTACCTCATCACCGCGGTGGTGCGGCGCGCCCGGGCGGACGCGGCGCTGGAAGAGGCGCTGAAGGCCGGCGCCCCCGGCATCACCTATTTCTCCGCGCGCGGCACCGGCGTCAAAGAGAACCTCGGCTACGCCGGGACCCTGATCGAATCGGAGAAACAGGTCCTCTGGGTCGTCACGCACAAGGATGACACCGACCGCGTCCTGGCCGCCATCGTCAACGCGGCCAACCTCAGCCTGCCCGGGGAAGGCTTCGCCTACGTCCAGCCGGTGTCCCAGACCGTCGGGTTCCTGCCGCCGGGCAATAAGTAGCCTGCGACGGTTTCTTGACTTCGGGGGTCCGATAGTCCTATAATCGCCTTAGGACTTTCGGCACCACGCTTCGGCTCCAATCCAAGACTCGCGGAGACCCCGATGAACCCCCGAACCCCGATCCTCGCCGCACTCGCCGCACTCTGGCTCGCAGCCCCCTCCCAGGCCCAGGACCTCGTCAGCTTCGAGAACGCCTTGGGGAATCTGCGCCAGCAGGTCTTGACCGCGAAAGCGGAGCAGGCGGACGCGCGCAGCCAGGCCTTGGCCAACGACCTCCAGCGGCTGTCCTTCGACATCCGCAACCGCGTCTGGGACGTCCAGCGGCAGCGCAACACCTTCTCCGACCTCCGGCGCCGGGCCCAACGGATGCAGCGCAAGGACAAGGCCAACCAGCCGGGACAGAACAACGACCCTTTCTTCCGCAACGACCTCACCCGCTTCGTGTGGGACCTGCAGAACTTCTCCCGGGAGACCGAGCGCCAGCGCTGGGAGCTGGACCGGATCTTCCGCGAAGCCTCGGCCGCTCCGGAACTCGTGAACCCGGTCCGCATGGTGCAGGACGCGCTGCGCGACATGAGCTCCCAGTTCCAATGGCTCGAGAGCGACGTGCGCATGGGCGTGTGGGACATCCGCCGGGCGGGCTTCTCCATGGAAGCGTGGGACATCGAGCGCGAAGTCGGCGACCTGCAGCGCGAGTTCCGCGACCTGGAAGACCTCTGCCGCCGCCTGCTGGACAAGGTCCAGAAGCCGCTGAACTGACGCGCCGGACGCCGGATCGGGAGGTGGTCCCGTGGGTAAGCTGCGATCGGTCCTGTCCCTCTTCGTCTGCTTGGCGGCCCTGACGCTCCCCGCCGCGGCCGGCGCCTCCGGCGAGCTGGACAGCCTCTTCGACGGCAAAGCCGCCCCCGAGAAGCCCGCTTCCCCCCTCCTGGACCCGGCGCGCACGCAGCCCCCGGCCGTGGGCGAGCTGGGCGGGCTGGACAACCGCAGCTGGGTCACCATCTCGGCCGACGATTCGCATCAGCGCGGCAAACTGGCCGACCTCGGGATGTCCATCGAAGAGGTCCGCACCGGGGTCGTGGCCGGCATCGTCGACCCGGAGAGTCTGAAGAAGATCGAGGCCGCGGGGTTCCAGGTCCAGAGCCGGAGGCTGCTGGCCAGCTTTGGGCCCGAGGATTTCCCCGCCCAGGACTCAGCCTACCACAACTACGCCGAGACCGTGGCCGAGCTCCGCTCCATCGCCGGGTCGGCCTCCGACGTGGCGACCCTCTTCTCCCTCGGCAAGAGCATCCAGGGTCGGGACTTGCTCGGGGTACGCTTCAATAAGGGCAGCGGCGCCAAGCCCGGGATCCTGTTCATGGGGGATCATCATGCCCGGGAGCATCTGACGGTGGAGGTCACGCTGGGATTGGCCCGCTATCTGGCGGATAACCGCGCGCACCCTGCCATCAAGAGCCTGCTGGAGAAGCGCGACATCTATTTCGTCCCCATGGTGAACCCTGACGGAGCCGAATACGACGTGGAGACCGGCCGCTACCGCTGGCATCGCAAGAACATGCGCCAGAACGCGGACGGCTCCTTCGGAGTGGATCTCAACCGCAACTACGGCTATACCTGGAGCGACGTCGGCTCCTCCGACGACCCCGGCGACGACACCTACCACGGCCCCAACGCCTTCTCCGAACCGGAGAGCCGGGCCGTGCGCGATTTCATCGTCAGCCACCCCGACGTCCGCATCATGGTGAGCTACCACAGCTACGGCGCCATGGTCCTTTATCCCTGGGGCCACATCTACGATCCGGTCCCGGACGCGCGCGCGGCCGCCGCCTTCAAGACCATGGCGCAGCGCATGGGCCAGATGACCGGCTATGAGGCGATGCAGTCTTCGGAGCTGTATCCCGCGGCCGGGGACACCTGCGATTGGGCGTGGGGCGAACGGCAGGTCTTCTGCTTCACCTTCGAGCTCTCGGGACGCGGGTTCTATCCGGGCGCCGACGAGATCGGCAAGGCGCTCGAGGCCAACGTCGAACCCGCGGTCTACATGATCGGGCTCTCGGACGACCCCTACCGGGCCGCCAGCGCGGCGGTAGCGAGCCTCCCGGCCCGGCGGACCTCCCCCATAGAACCGGTCCGCTGAGCCGGCTCCCGGTCCCCCGCGCGGCGCCGGCGCCCCTGTCGGCGGCTTCCGGAAACAGGGTATCATCTCACGATGCGCAGAACCCTCCGGAAAACCTTGGGCCGCCCCCTGGTCCTCGGCGCCGTCCTGGCGCTCCTGGGCGTCTGCGCGCTCCAACGCTGGTCGCAGACCGACGTCCCGACGGGGTTCCTGAGGTCCGGGGAGACGCTGCTGCACGGACTCGACCTGCCCGGAGTGGCCTACATCATGCCCTTCTCCAGCGTCACGGAGGCCCTGCTCAGCAACCACCTCCCCCCCGCGGCAAGGCAGGCGTCGCTCCAGGCCCTGGCCATCCTCTCGCTCCTTCTGGCATTCGCTCTGGGGCGAGGGCTGCATTCCCCTTCATGCGGACTGCTGGCGGCGGGATGGACCGCGTTCTCCTGGGACCTGTTCTCCAGGTTCGGAGGGCTCGGAGAGCATGTTCTCTACTCTCTGGCCCTGCTGCTGGCGGCGAACGTCCTGGTGCGGCTTCCCCGCCTGCCGGAGGCTGCCGGCGGCGCTGCGCTCGGGGCCGCGGTCGGGTGCAGCCTGCTGGTCCGTTCGCCGCTCTTGCTGTTCCCGCCGGCGCTCCTCCTGTGGGACCTCTTCGCGCGGCGGTCAGGCTCTCCGCCCCGGTCCCGGAGCACCTGGCTCCCCCTCTTCGGCATCCCGGCGCTCTTCCTGCTCCCTTGGATCTACATGAATTGGCGGATAGAGGGACGGTTCATCCCCCTGGAAGACGGCCGGGGGCACTACAACATGGTGTCGGCGGCTTTGGGAGTGCCTCCCGGCGAGGCCGGCACGCGGTTGTTCGCGCTCGCGGGAATCTCCAGCCGCGAGGATGTGCTTTCCTGGACGGTGGGCCGGGTCTTCGGACACCCTCTGCTTTATCTCGAAGGCTTCCTGCGCCGGTGTCTCTACGGCATCTCCCTGCAGCCATGGCTGTTCGCCTTCGCCTGCGCCGGGCTGATCCTCCATCGCCGGCGCGAGGAATTCCGCCTTGTCGCCGTGTATGTCGCGTATTTTGTCGGGTTGCATTGCCTGATGTCGGTAGAGGAGCGGTATTTCTCGCCCCTCTGGCCCTTGCTGGCGGCCTTAGCCGCCAGCCCCATCGCCGGAATCCTCGGGCCGGAAGATCCGGAGCCGGAGCTTTCCTGGAGCCGGGTGTTCACGGGGGCGTGCCTGGCCGCCGTCGTGGTGGCTGGGGCCGGGAGCCTCGCCCTGGTGGCCGCCTACCCGCATCGGCGAGCTTCAGGGGGGACTTTGGAGCTAGCGGCGGCGCGCCATCCCCGCGATCCGTGGCTCTGGTCGGAATTGGGCCGGCGCCGCATGGCGGCCGGAAACCGGATCGGCGGCGGGGACGCTTTCGCGAAGGCCTTCTCGCTCCGCCCGGATCCCGAGCGGGAGTTGGACCATGCCTGGTCTTTGATCGCGTCCGGGGGGAGACCAGGCGGGATCATCGACCGGATCCCTCTCGCGCGCGTCGCGCGACTTCCGGAACAGAGGACGCGGTTGCGGCTGCTCACCGCCGTCCGACGGCTCACTTCCGGCACGGAAGCGGAGTCCCGGCAGTCGCTCCGGCGGGCGCGCGAGGAGCGGAGTCGGGAGTGCAGTGAAACCCTCTGCTCCGGAGCCCTGCAGTGGGATTTCCCGGCGGAAATCGAACGATATAACGACGACGTCGGGGAAGCCCTCCTGGCGGCCCTTCAGCCATTCCCCCTGAAGCAGCGTTCCAGCCTGCTGCGGCGTTCGGCCTCCTGGGCCGGGGACGACGCGAATTCCCGCCTGCGTTCGGTCGAGGTCCTCCTCCAGTCCGGAGACCGGAAGCAGGCCCGCTCGGTCGCGCAGGATATCCTGCGCGATGCCGCGGCCGTGCGGCATACGGAGGCGAAGCGCTGGGTGAGTCTGGCCGAAACCGCATTCCACGCCGATGAACCGGAAATGGGGCGGCAGGCGCTCCAAGCGGCGCATGGCCTGCGCCCTACCGGAGAGGTGGCGCGGCGCATGGCCCGGTTGTGGCGTTCCGCGGGCCGGCCGCAGCGGGCGAAGGATCTCCTCGAAGAGCTCCTCCGGGAAGACCCCGCCGATGCGCGGCTCTGGGTGGAGCGGGGCTGGGCGGAACAGGAGGCCGGGGATCCGGCGGCCGCCTCCGAATCCGCCGCCCGGGCCCTCCTCTGGGCGGAATCGCCGGAGGACCTGAGCCGGCTCGCCGAGTTGTTCGGAGCTCTGGGAGACAAGCGCAAGGCGGTGGACCTGCTTCGCTCCGCCGTAAGATCCCGGCCTGGAGATGCGCAGCTGCGATTGGACCTTTCCGCGGCGGCTCTGTCCGCCGGAGACCGTGCCCTGGCATGGCAGGAGTTGTCGGCGGCCCAGGTGCGGAGCGTCGGCGATGACTCGCAGCCGCGGGAAGTCCGTGCTGGGCGGAAACCCGAGGGTCGGGGTCGGGCGGCGGCAAGTCCCGCTTCGACCGAGAGTCGGTCCGTGGACGCCGCGCTGGCCTATTTCCGGAGCGGCGACAACCCGCGGGGCTTCCAGGAATACCACCGGGTGGCGCGGGCCTCGTCGCCCGGGAGCGCCCACCGCGTAGAGGCGCTCTGCGGCGAGCCGGGGCGGGATTGCCGTCCCCTCCGTGCCGCCCTGGACGAGCTCCGGCGGCTCAACCAGGAAGCCATCCTCCTGGGCGGCGGAGAGCAACGCTTCGCGGAGGCCTTGACCCTGCTGGAGAAGGCGGTGACGCTTGATCCCCAAGACGTCGATTCGCGCATCAACGCGGGGATGACCGCCCAGATGACCGGACGCACGGACCTGGCGCTCCTCCATTTCGGAGAAGCCGTGCGCTTGCGGCCTGCGAAACCCGGAGTCCTGTCGGACGTCCTTTGCTTCCGTGCGGGTCTATTGGAATCGATGGGACGGCCCGGCGAAGCCGTTGCGGACATGGAGGCCGCCCTGCGCCAAGCTCCGCAGGACTGGGCCCTCAAAGGGGACGCCCAGACGACGCTGGGACGCCTCCGGCACCGGTAGAAGAAGCCGTCTAGGCCTGGGTGACGGGTTTGTTGACCAGGTCCTCGGTGAGGATCTGCAGGGCCTTTTCGGTCTTCTCCACCGCGACGAGGATGCGGGAGATCTTTCCGAAGGCGGTCCCGTAGACCGTGGTGATGTTGATCCCGCCCTCCGCCAGGACCCGGGTGATGTCCGCCAGCTGCCCGGGCTGGTCGCCGACCTCGATGGAGAGGAGCTTGCTCTCCACGCTCGCGAAGCCGGCCCGGGAGAGGATGGCCGACTGATCCGCCTCCCCGTCGAGCGCGATCCGGACCAGGCCGGAATCGTCGCGCACCTCGGAGGCGATGCCGATGATGTTCACACCGGCGGTTCCGAACAGCTGCGCCAGGCGCGCCAGGGCGCCGGGGCGGTTGGGCATGAAGACGCTGTACTGCTTGATGATGCTGACTTTCACGGGCGTGCCTCCAGGGTGACTCCTATGGGTTCCGGGGGCGCAGCCAGCCTTTCTCCACCAGCATCTCGGCGATGCGGATGGAGTTCAGGGCGGCGCCGATCAAAAGGTTGTCGCTGACGACCCAGAGCGCCAGCTCCCGGTCTCCGATGCCGCTGCGGCGGATACGGCCCACATGGACGGGATCCGTGCCCGCGACGTCGCGCGGCGTGGGATAGCGGTCCCCCTCCCACAGGCGGACGCCGGGCGCGCGGCGCAGGAGCGCGCGGGCGGCCTCCGGCGCGATGGGGCGCTCGGTGGTGAGCCAGACGGCCAGGGAATGCCCGCGGACGACGGGGACGCGCACGGCGGTGACGGCGACCTCCAGCCGCGGAGCGCCCCATATCTTCCGGAGTTCGTGACGCACCTTCACTTCCTCGCCGGACTCCCCCCTCCCGTCGAAGGACCCGACCTGCGGGAAGACGTTGCAGGCGATGGCGCGCGGGAGCGCGCGGGAGCGGACCGCCGGCAGCTCTGGGAGCATCCCCCCGGCGCGAAGCGCGGGGGCCGCCTGCAGGGACTGCGCGCGGAACTCGAGCAGCGCCTCGCGTCCGGCCCCCGAGACCGCCTGGTAGGAGGCGATGCGCAGGGCGCGTACGCGGCCCCGGCGATGCAGGGGATAGCCGCCGACCGCGATGCCGGTGAGCGTGCAGTTGGGGCCCGCGATGAGGCGCGTCTGCCGCGTGACCGCGGCGGCGTTGACCTCCGGGATGACCAAGGGCACCGAGGGGTCGAGCCGGAAGCGGGAGGAATCATCGATGACCCAGGCGCCGCGGGCGGCGAGCTCCCGGGCAAACCGCTCCGAGACCTCGTCGCTGGACACCATGAAGACGAGATCGGCCCCGGCCAGGCGCCGCGGGTCGGGACGCGGAGCGTTCAGCCGCCGGCCCCGGAACCGGACCGCGGCGCGGGTCCGCCCGGAGCTGAAAGGGAGGAGTTCGGAGACCGGGAAACGCCGCGCCTGGAGCCGCTCCAACAGGACTCCTCCGACCAGCCCGGTGGCGCCGACGACCGCGACCTTCATTGACCCCCTTTCCCCATGATGAAGGCCGTGGCGCTCTCGCCGTCGTTGCCGTAGCTGTCCCGGGCGCGGGCGCGTATGTAGGCGCCGCGCGGCGGCAAGGCGGCCCGGGAGAAGGTGAAGAGCTGCGGGGGGCCTCGCCGGTAGGAGGAGAAGCGCTCCCATTCGAGCTCGTCCTGGGACATCTCGATCCAGGAGAGTTCGACGTCCTTGGCCTGGACGGAGAAACGGGCGACTACCTGGTCCCCGTCCGCATCGACGACGGAGAAATCGCTTACCGCAGGCTTCTTCTTGTAATTGGGCACCAGCTTGATGGCCATGGCCGGCTGGAGGACGATGGGCACCTTCAAGGAATCCCCCTCCATCCGGGGGGGGACGCCCATGATGCTGTTGTTGTTCCACGCGCGCGGCGTCTGCGCCGGGGCCGCGGGCTTCTTCGCGGCCAGGATGGGCGAAGCCGCTGCACTGCGGAATTCCCGGGTGGGCGACCAGATGACCAGGTAGTTGGACTGCTCGCTGCTCACGTGATTGAGCGGCACCTCGGTCCAGAACCATTCCGAGCGGCCCGTGCCGGGGAGGTTGATCCCCCCGTCCGATTCCACCGGGATGTCCTGGGTCTCCGCGAGGAAGAAGCTCTGCTCCGAGACGAAGGCGGGGCGCTGCGATACCGCCATGTATATCTTCCCGGGGACTACGGTATGCTCCCACGGCCGCTCGGGGTTCGGTGTGGTCTTGGCCCGGCCCAGTTTGGCGCCGATGAACGCCCGCGAGAACTGCCCGCGTGGGACGGGCGGAAGCTTCACGATCCAGGCGTTATTGAACCCGACAAACCAATTGGAATCCGGGCCGCCATCGGCGAACATCCCGAAATCATTTATGTTCGCCGCTAGCGACACGAAGGTCGGCAGGTCCGCCTGGAGATCCCTCTTGACGGGAGCGACGGGCGGCTGCTCGAACTCCTCCTGCTCCACACCTTCATCCACTTGGTCGAACGGATCGGGGGCGATCGGGCGGTACTGCGCTAGCGAATCGCCGGGGGCGCTTATATGCAACATTAGTGCCAACAATAGTACTGTAATTATCATCGCTTATTGATTGACCTAAGGATATTGTCAAAATCAGAGAGGCTGTAGAAATGGATGATTATCCTGCCGCTCTTCTCATCGCGCTTGGTCCGTATCTCGACCCTGGTTCCGAATGATTTCTCCAGGTTCTTCTCCATTGCAACGATGTCCGCGGACTTGAGCGGGCGCTCCTTTTCCCCTCCGGTCTTTACTTCGGATATGCTCATACCCTGAGAGATCGCCTGAGCCAGGCGCTCTACTTCCCGGACCGAAAGACTCTGTTCGAGCGACTTCTTGAACAGTTTATCCCGCTCGACGGGGTCATCCACCATCAACAATGCCCGCGCATGGCCTTCGGTCAATTTCTCGAACTGGACGGCCTTTTGGATATTCTCCGGAAGGTCGAGCAGCCGCAGCGTATTTGATATGGCCGATTTCGATTTTCCAAGCATGATTGAAAGCTGCGATTGTTGGATCCCAAAATCCATCAGCCTCTTGTAGGCTTGTGCGGTTTCGATGGCATTGAGATTGTCTCTCTGAAGATTCTCGATGATTCCGATGGTCAATCGGTCCTGGTCCGATTTTGGAGTCCTTACGATGGCCTCGACGAATTGAAGTCCGGCCAATTGACAGGCTCGCAGACGACGCTCTCCAGCGATTAATTCATAGCTGTTAGTGATGGCATCGAATGACACCAGGACCGGCTGCTGCAGGCCATGCTCCCTGATGGATTGCGAAAGTTCGCTGAGGCGCTCCGCATCGAAATTCTTTCTCGGTTGGATGCGGCTCGGCTTCACAGACTTTATTGGAATCCGGACAACGTCATTTTTTGTCCCGGAAATCGGGGGGGGGACGACTTCGCTTTTTTGTGCTGCCGGCAGGAGGCCTTGCAGACCTCGTCCAAGGGCTTTTCTCATACAGTGTACCTCACGCTAATTGTTATTGAACCGCATCCCCTTCCAACCTCGCCTCGCCAGCAGCTCTCCAGCCAAGGACAAATACGCCTCACTTCCTTTCGACCTCGCATCATATTGGAATATGGTCTTTCCAAAACTCGGAGCCTCCGCGAGACGCACTGTCCTTGGAATCTGCGTCTTGAAAAGAGACTCTCCGAAGTACTTCTCCAATTCGGATTTGACCTGTTGTGCCAAGGTCTGCCGGATGTCGAACATCGTGAGGACGCCGCCCTCAAGCTGGAGATTGGGATTGATGCTCTCCCGGACCTTATTTATCGCCTCGATGAAATAGGCCAATCCTTCCAATGCATAGTATTCACCTTGGATCGGGATGATGGCCCGATTGGCCGCCACAAGAGCGTTTATTGTAAGAAGACTGAGAGCGGGGGGGCAATCTATGATAATGAAATCATAAACCGGGATGAACGGTTCCAAGGCCTTAAACAGCCTGTTTTCACGTGAAACAACGGAGGCCAATTCCAGTTCAGCGGAAACCATGTCCTGACTTGCACAGAGAATGTCGAGCAACTCAACAGAGGTCTGCTGTATCGCTTGATCAGCTGGCAAGAGGTCAACCAGGACTTGATGAACGGAAGGGTAATCGCCATTCTTGCTGAATCCGAGACCAGAGGTCGCGTTACCTTGGGGATCAAGATCGACAAGTAAAGTGTTCTGTCCAAGGCAAGCGAGTGCTGCCGCAAGATTGATTGCCGTGGTCGTTTTACCGACTCCGCCCTTCTGATTTGCTATGGCTATTGTTTCAGACATTATTTGTTTTCACGTGAAAACTATACTTTCCAGGAGATTTACGCACCCAGATGCTATTATAATTCGAATATACTTGTCAACAAACAGAGAAATCCTTTCATGGTTTTTTTGTCAAATAAATCCATTTATAGATATGGGGAACGAATCCACATATCCATCGTCAACAGATAGTGTAGTGAGTCATAGGTCCAATTACATCCGTCACCCGGCGAAAGCCGGGGTCCAGGAACCAGAACAGGATTTTTGAATCCGTTCCACACGCTGGATACCGGCTTTCGCCGGTATGACGGCTCTTAAAATGTAAAAAAGCGTTGGGTACACTACAATAGGAACATTTTTCACGACTCCAGAATATCGCATGGGGGATGGAACTCGGATTCAGAGGGAGAACTCGCAATCGGCAGCAACAATTCAACGAGCGATCTTATCGGAGATATTATTAATGCTTTTCACGCTTGTTTCGCGTTGTTTATGCCTTTGTATTCTCTTCCTGTGCCTTCTATTGCTCTCCTCCCGAAATCTCACTCCGCCAGGCTGCGCACCCGGATTCGCAGCAGCAAGGTCGGCTGTCTTCCGCTCCGCCCGCGCTCCTCATCCACGACCACGGAGGCGGCTTCCCCGCGCTCCCACTCCGCGGCCCCTCCCCAGAACCTTCTCCACCATTGCATCATCGCTGCCTCCTCAGAAAACCTGCGACCAGAGCGCCTGATGGCGCTCCTGTCCGAAAGAATATTCCACCCGCTGCTTCTTGCCCACCGGAAAACCCAATCCCGCGGTCAACGCCCGCCGATCACCCCTTCCCGACAAGCCGCCGGCCCCGGCCCGCAGCGAGACCTTCCCGATGTCCCACGCCGCGGCAGCGGAGGCTCCGGAGCTCCCCGGAACCATCTCCAGGCGGATAGACGCCCTGCCGCCCCGCCGGCGCGCCATAAGCCCGAGCCGGGAGGAACCCTCTCCGACTCCGAACTGCCCCCCGAATTCCACCAGCGTCCCGCCGGGACCGCGCCCCAACTCCACCCGCAGCAGCCGGCACTCCAAACGCTGCGCCGCCGCGTTCACCGCGAGTTCCGCTCCCGGCAGCATGCGCGGCATGGGGACCTTCAGATGGTGCAGCCGCTGATAAAGCGCATCCGCCGTCCGCCCCAGCTCCTCGAGCCCCAGAGACTCCACCATCTCCGCCCACGGGACCCCGTCACGCAGCGCCTTGAGCGCGGCGTCCCGGTCCGGCGCCTTCATCGACGGCCCGACCGCGCGCAGCGCCAGCTCCGATACGGCCGGACCCGCCAGCGGGGTGGGGGGGGGAGTAATCGGTTCCGCGGCAGCCGTCACTGAAGCGAAGGACAGTCCGACCGCCAGACGCGCCGCCAGGAGCTTCCTCATCATACGCCGATAGTATGCGCCCGGGCCGCCGCTGGGGCTACGAAAGATTCCTTGAATCCGGTTTTCGCCGTTTTTTTCAGACTTTCCAAGCAATCGCCCGCCCCGACTTGCACGCTCCTTGAATGCCGCTCCAGACAAAAGCCTGAAATCAAGCCTCCGTGCAATTAGTCATAGAGGCTGTCAAAGCGAAGCGCGACAAACAGACCCCCTGCTGCATCTATGACAACGAGGACATCCTGGCGATGTTGAGCCATAATTACTATATTGGGGCGCCGCCCTATGGCCAAGAGGATCCGCCTCGAGGAAGTCCTGGTCTCCCGCAGCGTGCTCTCCGCCGCCCAGCGGGACCAAGCCCTGAGGCTTGCCAAGGAGACCAACTGCTCCTTCGCGGACGCCGTCGTGAAGCTGGGTTTCGCGACCGAGGAGGCCATGGCCCGCGCCCTTTCGGAACAACTCGAGTACCCGTACGCCTCCCGCGAGAACAAGCTCCTGCCCGCCGAGATCGACCCTGAACTCAAGGCGGTCGTCCCGGAAAGCTTCGCCAGGGAGCACCTCGCCCTGCCCCTGTTGCTGGGCGACAAGGTCCTGACCGTCGCGCTGGGCAACCCCGAGAACCTGCTCACGATCGAGAATCTCAAGGTACTGACGGGCTATGAGATCCAGCCCTTCGTGGCCACGAAGACGCAGGTCCTCCGGCTGATCGACCAGCTTTATGAAGGCCGCGGGGCCGACCTCATCGCGAAGACCATCGACACCTCCACGGAAGAG
>Ga0209211_10007087_pt1 | contig 15881 bp, 22 predicted proteins | sample RifGroA2_FD_183992 | JGI IMG/M metagenome (GOLD analysis project Ga0209211, IMG submission 183992) | Groundwater microbial communities from Rifle, Colorado, USA - Groundwater A2 (SPAdes) (version 2) | ecosystem: Environmental > Aquatic > Deep subsurface > Groundwater | place: Rifle, Colorado... | reverse complement strand
TAACACCAAATGAGTGTGTAATCATTGAACAGAATATTGAACTGCTTCAGAATGCAGGATTTCATCTTGAGCAATTTGGCCATGATTGTTATCTGCTTCGTTCATTGCCTTCTGTGTTTGGAAGAACTCAGCATAAGCAATTGATTTATGATATTCTTGATGAGCTGAATCTTGGCGAGACTGTTAAAATTGAGGATATAAAAGAGGAGAGAATAGCAAGAGCTGCATGCAGAAGCGCTGTAAAAGCTCATGATGTGCTGGAATTTCCTGAGATTTATAAAATTCTTGAAGCGTTGTTTCAATGTGAAAATAAATTCACCTGTCCTCATGGAAGGCCAGCAATTATCCATTATTCACTCTATGAGCTTGAGAAAAAGTTTAAGAGAAAGGAATAGACAATTAGATTTAAAAAAATTAATTCAAAATCTTTATAATCTCAATAAATATCCTTACTTTATGGACGATCAAAGCAATCCATAATTCATATCATAACAAAAAAAGCAGATATTTAATAAAATATATGCAGCTCTTAAAGATGATGGGATTTTCATCAATGGTGACTTTGTCGAAGCAGAAGATCAAGAGATGAATGAACAATACAAAAAAGTGTATTTAAATTATCTTGAAGATAATCTCTTAGGGAATGAGTTGCAGGTTTGGTTAAACCATGTAATTATTGATGACAAGCCAATGAAACTTAGTGAACAAATCAGATTACTCAAAGAAGCAGGCTTTAAAGAGATCCAAGTTGTATGGCGATTTAATAATGAAGCAGTTTATGTTGCGAAGAAATAACTCTCAAATATATTCAGATTTAATTTTACCTTCTAATTCATTTATATTATGCGGCACTGCCATCCAAAATTCCACATTCAAAGAATTGCGTTTGTTTTAAACTAATCTCAATCAATTTTCCATCATTATCTTTAAAACTGACTGTTTGCTCTTTTTTCTTTTTAGCTTCGTTTATTCTATCAAGTATTTCATCATCTGTATAATCGCTGTTCTCTAATCCTAATAATTGTTTAAATGACATAATAGGTTCTTTAAGATAAACACTTATATATAAACCTTTCGTTATTTTAACTACTTTAAAGTAATGCTCTCAAAACATTTTCATAAATTCCTCTTTACTCTTGCATTTTAGAAATGGATTGCTTTTCTTTTGATTTTTTAGAGTATCACTTGGCATTGATCCATAATCATGTCCTGGAAGAATGATTGTATTTTCATCTAATTGGAGAATCTTGTTGTATAAAGAATCGTACATTGCAAGCTTGTTTCCTTCTTCGAGATCAATTCTTCCAATTGTGTTGATAAATAATGTATCGCCTGTAATTAAGTATTTATGCTGCTTGTTTTCAAAAAATAGGCAGATACTTCCTTTGGTATGTCCTGGTGTGTTGAGAATTCTTATATGAAAGTTGCCAAGAGTAATAATCTCGTTGTGTTTCAGTTTCTTGTCTATTTTTTCTTCAGAGTATTTTTCATTTTCATGCATTAATATTTTACAGTTGTAGCTAGTTTTAATCTCTTTGTTTTTCTCGATATGATCAAAATGTGAATGTGTGTTGATGATGTAATTTAACTGCAGATTCTTTTTTTCTATCTCTTTTTCAATCAGTTGTATGTTTCCACACGGATCAACAATTATTGCTTCTTTTGATTGTTCATCATAAATAAGATAAGAAAAATTGTTATCATATCCTTTTGTTGCGAATTGAATTACTTGGAGCATAAGTATGTTTGTGAGTCTTTTAATAAAAATCTTCTCAAATTTAATAACAAACCTTTTTATATCACCTCTTATTCTTGTACTACTATTATTCAGGAGGTTATGAGTATGATATTAGCAAGAGAACCAAATAGTAAATTTGTTAAAATAAGGTGTCCTAAATGTAAAAATGAACAGATTACATTTGGGAAAAGTGCAACGATAGTGAAATGTTTAGTCTGCGAAAAAGTTTTGGTTGAGCCAACAGGCGGTAAATCAAAGATAAAAGCAAGAGTATTAGAAGTACTTGAATAAAGGAGCAAAAATCATGTTATATCGAAAGAAAGATTTGCCACAGGAATATGAAATAGTAATGTGCACTATTACAAAGATTCAGTATCATTCTGTATTTGCAACAATAGATGAATATGATCTTAAAGGTATGATTCATATCAGTGAAGTGGCTGCAGGAAGAATAAGAAACATCAACGAATATGTTAAGGAAGGAAAGGTTGTTGTTTGCATGGTTCTTAGGATTGACAAAGAACGAGGGCATATTGATCTGTCATTGAGACGAGTAACTGATATGCAGCGGAAAACTAAAATAAATGAGATGAAATTAGAGCAGATAGCTGAAAAGATAATTGAAGTTGTTGCTCATTCAACTAAACGTGATGTACGGCAAGTATATGAACATATTACAACTCCTGTTTTCAAGAGATATAATTATTTACATAGATTTTTTGAAGATATTGTGGCTGGTTCTGTTGATGTAAAAGAGTTAAATGTCCCAAAGGAATATGAAAAAATTCTTGTTGAAACAGTAAAACAAAGGATAAAGCAGCCTGAAGTTGCAATAAAAGGAGATCTTCATATCAAAACATATGAAAGCAATGGATTAGAATTAATAAAAAATCTATTTAAAAATGTAACAGAATTTGGGAAAAAGGCATTAGATATCAAATACGCTGGCGCGGGTATTTATAAGATAACAATTAAACAAGATGATTATAAAAAAGCAGAAGCAATTGTCAAAGAAATGCTTGAAATTGTTAAAAAGTCCTGCAAAAGTACAAATACTCAGTTTGAATTTATTCGAGCAGAAACTAAATAAAAATTTAATAAGAAGATGCACTATGAAACATATATTACGATGTCCTGTCTGTAAGACTTATACAATGAAACAACATTGCAATTGCGGCGAAAAGGCAATTGATATGAAACCTGCAAAGTATTCTCCTGAAGATAAATATGCAAGATATAGACGAGAAATAAAAAAACAACAATTAGTTGATAATAATATCATCTGAGATGATTATGCATAATGACATGGAAATTTAATCAAATTGGAAAGATTCCAGAACTAAAGAATCCAATTCTTATAGAAGGTATGCCTGGAATAGGCAATGTTGGAAAGGTTGTGGCTGATTTTTTGATTGAACAATTAAAAGCTGTAAAAATATATGATGTATTTTCAAATAAATTTCCTCATTCTGTGTTTGTCAACGAAGACAATATTATAGAACTGCCGACAATTGAGATATATTATAAACGTTTTACAAAAAAAGGCAGGACAAATGACCTTATTATCTTAACAGGTGATATTCAACCTATTGATGAGGAAAGCTGTTATGAGTTTTGTGATGCAATTGTAGATCTTTTTTTGAAGCTTAAAGGAACAGAAATAATCACATTAGGTGGAGTTGGTCTTATGGAGATAGGAAATCCACCAAAAGTATACTGTACTGGCAATAAAAAAGAAATAATCAAGAGATATACAACAGAAACTGCAGCAAAAGATAAATTGTATGGTGTAATTGGTCCAATTATTGGTGTATCTGGAGTTCTTTTAGGTATGGCAGCAAAAAAGAAAGTGCCGGCTGTGACTCTTCTTGCAGAAACACTTGCGCATCCAATGTCATTGGGAGTAGCTGGAGCTAAAGAAATACTTACAATTCTCAATAAGAAATTATTGCTGGAAGTTGATATCACAAAGCTTGACAAAGAAATCAAAGAATTGGAAGAAGAGATGCTAAAAACAACAAAAGAATTAGAAGAAGTTTATAAGCAATCATCTGTAAAAAGATTAAAACAACAATTATCAACAGATGCTAATTATATAGGTTGATTATATTAGACATAGAAAATCAATAAACTATTTATATCATTACAATCTGTATTAAATTATGCTTGATACATTGCTATGGTTAATATTAATATTTGCACTTTCTGCAATTCCTTTAAATTTAGCTGTGAAGATGCTGTCTGGACACTCAACATTGTTAAGGGTAGTGATTGTTAATATCATAGTAGCTGTTCTTACATTTGTAATAGATATTTATTTTACTCTAATATATTCGTTGATTATCTCATTCTTTGCCTTGTTATATGTTTATACTGTTATGTTTGATTTAAGCTATTTTCGTGCATTTCTTGCATGGATATTGCAGTTTGTTATTATTGTAGTTGTTTGGGCAGCATTCTTGTATTTGTTTTCTATTCGATTATTTTGATTAACTTTATAAATAAACCTTAAATCTATACTCTATAATCAATGTGGGTAGTTGCTTACCTGAAGATTATCTAGTTAGTAGTCAATAGTTTGTAGTTATTGGTAATCTAGCTACAAATCATAGATTGCTAACCACAAATCAGTATATGGAGGCTATGAAAATGGGATTATACCAATATATAAGAGAAGCCTGGAAAAAGCCAGATGATACAATAAAGCAAGTGATGCAGCAGAGGCTTATCGAATGGAGACGAGAACCTGCAACATTTAGAATTGAAAGACCAACTAGGCTGGATAGAGCTCGTTCTTTGGGGTATAGAGCAAAACCAGGAATTCTTGTTGTTCGTCAAAGAGTACAGCGAGGAGGCCATTGGAAGCCAAAACCAGACGGTGGAAGAAAACCAAAAAGATTTGGTATGCACATGGTGCTAAAGAAAAGCTATCAAAGAATAGCTGAAGAAAGAGCAGCTGATAAATATCCTAATTGTGAAGTGCTTAACAGCTATTGGGTTGCTAAGGATGGAAATTATTATTGGTTTGAAGTGATAATTATTGATAAAAACCATCCTGCTATTAAGTCAGACAAACAACTGTCATGGATTGCAGAAAAGCAGCATACTGGAAGAGCTTATCGAGGCTTAACATCTGCTGCAAGACGAGGAAGAGGAATGCATAGAAAAGGTGTTGGTGCTGAAAAAGTAAGGCCAAGCAATCGAGCAAATGATAGATTGTTGAGATAAAACTTTTATTTTTTTGATTTTTTATTATCTATATACATGTCCATGTTCCAGAAATATCACATTTACCTGAGGGACATTCACCATCATCTTCACAAGGTATTGGAGCACATTCTTCTTCACAGTTTCCACCACAGTCAATTCCTTCTTCATCTTCATTTTGTATGCCGTCATCACATGTACTAGATTGTTTTGGAGCTGTACATTCAAGATTTCCAACACTGCCGATAGTAATACCATCACAACCAATGACTTTATATTCTGCAGATAATGGAACTATATTACCACCTTGATCTTTAAAATAAATGCAAATCTTTTTGTTGGTGTTGACCATCTGTTTTAGCTCATTGCATGTTTTTCCAGATAATTGTTCAGCTTCTTCCTGTGTCAACATACCGTCTTCAAATAATTCGTTTGTATCAATTGATTTTGTGATAAGTTCAGCTTCAGATGTTAATTCTTTATGTTTTGGTGTTGTAAATATGACCGCGTAAAACATAACAATTGCAATAAGAAAAATCATCATTGCCATAAATACTTCTAATGACCATGTCTGGGCTTTCGTACGTCTTTTTCTCATGATTGTTTCTCTTTAACTATTGTCTTTTATATATTTTTGGATTTATACATTATTATGGACTATACTTTACATTGCTCTGATATTCGCCAAGTAATGTCTTTACTATTCTTTTTGTTGCATGTGTGATATCGTCAATTGTCTGTCTGTCAGCATTTTCGTGAGGATTTTGATTTGCAAGCTGATTCATAACATTGTATATATCTTCAACTTTTGCTCGTTCATAAGGGTTTAATGGCAGTCCTGTATCTAAAATATCTTTGAGATTTGTGTACATGCCTATCATAGAACTAACATTTGTTTTGTATTCAGTTTGCTGTGAAATGTCTTCTTTTCGCTGAGGAGATTCATGTCCGATTGTTTCTTCTAATGACTGCTGGAGCTGTGCTTTTTCTTCAAGAATCTTCTTCCGTATCAATTCATCAGTTAATTGCTGGTCTTTTTTTTGTTTTATCTCTGTCTCTGTATCTTCCAGCATCTTTTTTGCTTCTGTAATTTCTTTATCGAGATTTTTCTTTTTTTCTTCTTCAAACTGTTTTAATTTTGCTATTCTTGCTTCAGGAGACAATGTTAATAATTCTTCTCTGCTTAATGTTGTTTGTTTATTTTTTTCATCAGCCATTTGTTTTCATCTGCTTAAAATAGTATTTACCAGTTGAGTAATTTCTCCTTCTTCTTATAGTTTTTGTAGGTCTGCCAGATTGCATCACCTGCTACTCTTTTTGCTGTATCTTTCTCTGTTTCTAACATAGGTTCTGATAATTTTATTTCATCATGACCACGTCCTCCTTTTCCATGGCCGTCATGTTTTCCATGAGATGAAGCAGATTTAAAAGAGATAAATGTTCCTAAAATACTTTCGATGAATGATTTCTTTTTCTTTTCATGATGATCATCTTTTTTCTTTTCAAAAGCTGTTTCATCTCCTGCTTCTTTTAAGTATCGTTCTAATTCATCACCTAATGCTTCCATTGCTGCTTTTACAGATGAATCCACTGATTTTAATAATTCTAAATCTTCTTTCTCTCTCATTTTGATATAATTCTGTATATTCTTATCTTCCCATGCATAAGTACGAAGTGTAATATCAGTTAATCCTACATGGATTGGACCTCGTTGATATTCTTGCTGATAAGATAATGTTGGTTTGCTCCTGTACATGATTGTGAGAATAACAACTGCTTTTATCTTTTTATTTCTTCGTTCCATTCTATTAATTGTTAGTTCAACTGGGAACTTTTGGCATAAGATTTCAATTTCAATGATTGAACCTTCAAATGCAGCAATCAAATCAGGAGATTTAGTTTTATCAGATAATTCTAATCTTCTTATGTTTCTTAAATATGGTTTTACCCAGCTGAGGTACATCTTTATAATTTCAAAATGCTGGCGGAGATATTTTATTGTAAAGATTCTTCTGTTTTTTAATTCATTGAATGTTGCTTTTTTCCAGTCTAAATAAGTACGCAGTTTTCTCTTTAAAACTTCTTTTACTTTTTTGTTGAAATCAAGAGCGTTTATCATCTCATCAACATCTTCTGGTTCTCTTGGATGGATTGAAAAAAATAGATCTGGCAGTGTTGTAAATTGTAACTCTCTTGCCATCCCATAGACTGATGCTGGGTTTTTTGAACCTTGTTCTACTAAGTCAATCCAGATTCCTTTTAATGTAATCTCTGCACTTTCTCTACTTTTGCTTTCTGTATAACTATCATTATAATACTGCAATCTTTCGTCTAATATTCTTAATTCCCGCACTAATTGAAATAATTCTTTTATCATCTTTCCAATTGTTGCGAGAAACTGTGAAACTTTATCCTGCTGCAACCCAATTCTTTGCTGTGCGCTTCCAAAAAAAGCAGAATGTTCTGACGCAGTAAATGTGTCTGTAATTTTTATAATATCGTGAAATCCTTGATCATGACGAAGATGTTCTAACAGCCAAAAATATGTTTCTTCTATTGATTGATTAAATACTTGATATATTGTTCTGTATCTTTTTAATGGTTTTGGATAACCTGTTTTTCCTGTAATATATTGACCAGCATTATCTCTACCTAGTTCTATCTCTTCTTCTTCCTTGAAACCGAATTTTGTTAATAATTCTGTTCCTTCAGGGCTTCCTTCACTCATAATTACCCCTTTTTGACATTTTTAATTTACATAGAATTTGTAGTTTATATACTTTATTATAAAGAGTTGCTTCAACAACTGTAGTTTGTCTTAACATTATGGTTATCTATCTTGAATCCAGAGTCTTCTGATGTTTCGATAAAGTCAATAGTTGCTCCTCTCATATGATTTAAGCTTTTCTCGTCAATGCATATTATTATCCCTTTTTTCTCAATAACTATGTCACATTCTTGCGGTCCTTCTTCAAATGCTAAATCATAGTTTATTCCTGAGCATCCTTCTGGAATAGCTTGTATCCTTAAAACAGCGTCTTCTTTACCTTCGCTTTTCATCAATTGCAGCACTTTTTCAGCTGCTTTATCAGTGATTGTCAATGTTTCAGTTGATGTTGTTTCAGGCGATGTTTCCTTTTTCTTAGGCGCTTGGCTAGCTGCTTTATTTAATTCCTGAAGCATTTCTTTAAATCTATTGTCATCCATACCATGACCAATTGTACCTTGCTCTAAAGTTTCCCATGCTGATGCATGGCAGCCAATACAATGTAATCCATAATCCAGCATAATCTGTACACATTGCGGATACTTTTCTACTATTTCTCCAATTGTCATATCTTTGTGAATCAATTGTTCTGGCATAAAAAAATCACTCTGTTCGTTTTTTATTAATAACTACGAACCAATTATTTCTAATTTTTTTAGATTATCTTTTCATCTGTCTCTTTATTTTTTATATGTATAACATTTACAGGGCAGGCATCTGCAGCATCTTTGTTTGCAATAAGTTCTTTTTCTTCAATATCTCTTTCTTCCCAGCCATCTGCTCTTTTGATTGAGTCTTTAATATCAGATTTACCGTCTTCGTGCATCTCCCAATATTCTGGAGAGATTGCAGCGCATGCAGCACAGCCAATGCAGTCAGGTCTGTTATGTTCTATTTTAAATTTTACCATAATCTATTTTCTATGAATTTGGCTAACTTTATAAAGCTTTTTGTTATTTTTTATAAGAAAATTTATATAAAATTATAGATTTAATTATAATTAACTTCTAGCTGAAAAATAGTTAGAATTATTGAAGTTCTTTCAATTCCATTACCCTTTAGGATTGAATAACAAAACAAACTTTTTTAAACATGTATGTAATCTTATCTAATTATGGAGATAATGGAACCAAATAGTGCAATACCTAAATTTAAATATCTGGATCATACTTCTGAGGCGAAGTTTCAAGCTAATGGAGCAACAATGGAAGAAGCATTTGCTCATTCAGTTTTAGCTATGTTTAATATGTTGACTGATATTAAAAAGGTTAAACCTGTGTTGAGAAAGGAGATTGAGATAAAAGCACCAAAATTAGATACTTTGTTATTTGATTTTCTTGATCAATTTGTTGTATTATTAGATACAGATGGGTTTATTGCAAATCAAGTAGATTCATTAAAAATTACAAAAAAGTTTGAGATGTATACATTGAAAGCAATTGTCAGAGGAGATTCTTACAAAGATTATGATGTACATGGTTCATTGAAAGCAATAACATATAATGATATGGTTATCAAACAGCAGAAGAATGGTACATGGATAGTACAGGTTGTTGTTGATATATAATCTAATATTTTGGCAAACACAACATACGAAAAAAGTGATTTTATGAAAAAATTTGAAGTATCTGGAATGAAAATCAAAAAGATAAATGATTATCTATATGAGCTTGAACAGCGAAGTTCAATGAATGTTCCTGTTAAAATATTTGCATCAGAAGCATTGATGGAGAATCTTGTCAAAGATAATGCAATAATGCAGGCAAAGAATATGACGGAAATGCCAGGCATACAGAAAAATGCTCTAATCATGCCAGATGCACATCAAGGATATGGTTTTCCAGTCGGAGGAGTTGCAGCTTTTCCTATAGATAACGGTTGTATTTCACCTGGAGGCACAGGATTTGATATAAATTGCGGTGTCCGTCTTTTATCAACACAATTAACAAAAGAAGATGTTGAACCAAAGATAAAAGAACTGCTTGATGTTTTATTTCAAAATGTTCATTGCGGTGTTGGAAGCGAATCAAATGTAAGGCTGACGCATGCAGAATTAGATGAAGTGCTCAATGGTGGATTAGATTGGGCAAAAGAGCATGGCTATGCAACTCAGCATGATATTGATCATTGTGAAGAAAACGGCAGAATGAAGCAGGCAGATGCAGGCAAGGTTTCACCAACTGCTAAAAAAAGAGGAAAGAATCAGCTGGGTACACTTGGCGCAGGCAACCATTTTCTAGAAATACAGATTGTTGATGAGATCTTTGATGAAAAAACAGCAAAGGCATTTGAAATCTATGAAAAAGGGCAGATTGTTGTTATGATACATTCAGGCAGCAGAGGATTAGGGCATCAAGTTTGTACTGACTTTCTTCGAAGAATAGAAGATGAATTACCTGAGTTAATTGCAAAGCTGCCTGAAAAAGATTTAGCATATGCACCAACAAGTTCACCAATTGCGAAGGATTATTTGCAAGCAATGGCAGCAGCAGCAAATTTTGGCTGGTGCAACAGGCAATTGATGGTATTCAATATTAGGAAGTCTTTTGCTAAAGTATTTGGAACAGAATATAATTGCAAGCAAGTTGAATTGAAAACAGTTTATGATGTAGCTCATAATATAGTCAAGGTTGAAGAGTATATTATTGATGGTGTTTCTAAAAAACTCTACGTCCATAGAAAAGGTGCAACACGAGCATTTGGACCAAATCACAAAGAACTACCAAGAGATTATCAAAAGACAGGACAGCCAATATTATTGCCAGGCAGCATGGGTACTGCTTCGTATGTATTAGTTGGAACTGATAAAGCAATGCAGGAGACATTTGCTTCTACTCCTCATGGCGCAGGAAGAGTGATGAGCAGAAATGCTGCTAACAAATTGTTCAAAGGAGAACAGATTAAAAATGAATTAGAGAAAAGAAACATCTTTATTAAATCTGCATCATGGAAAGGCTTGTCTGAAGAAGCTCCTGCAGTCTATAAAGACGTTGATGAAGTTGTGCGAGTATCACATGAAGCTGGGATTGGAAAGTTAGTTGCAAAATTAGTGCCTTTTGGTGTGCTGAAGGGATAATGGGCATTCTTTCTTAATTTATGCAACACAGCATAATTATCGTAACATTTATAAACAACACCATAATAGTATCAATTGATACCAAAATGGAAACAAAAATAAGAATTATTGATCAGTTGGATAAAAATAGAAAAGGAGTTCATATTAGGGAGCTTGCTAGGCTGATAAAAACAAGTTATAATAATACTGTTAGAAATATAGGGATACTTGAAAAAGAAAATACAATAAAAAAAGAAAAAGATGCAAATTTAATAAAATTAAAGCTAAAAAACAATCCTTTAACAGTTGCATACCTTAAGCAAGTTCACACAGAAAACTTTCTTTCCCTTCCAAAGAAAATCTCAAATGCAATAACTGAATTTCTTAATGAACTTGAAGAAAAACCATTGATAGCGATACTATTTGGTTCATACGCAAAAGGAAATTTCATACAAAATTCTGACATTGACATACTATTAGTTTTTCAAGAAATAACAAACCAAAAAAATATTGAGAATACTGCAAAGAGAATAAGTGCGAGAACAAATACAAAAATAAGTCCTATTTATGTGAGTTACAAAGAATTTGAAAAAAATTTTTTAGACAAAGAGCATGAATTCTCAAATGAAATCAGAACTAATATAATAATAATTAATGGTATAGAGCACTATTGCAATATTTCATGGAGGTTTTGGAAATGATATTTAATCCTCATAAGTTATTAAGAGATAAAGAATACTGTAAAAAATTATTTAAACATTACATTAAAACAAAAGCTCTCAGGAAAACAAATCCAAATTTTGAAAAATACATCAGTAAAGCAATGTCAAACCTTGAATTAGCAAATTTCTTGTTTGAAGAACACAATTACTCAATAAAAGAAAAGCTTCCGAACAAAGATTTTTATGATTGGTGTATTACTATTTATTATTATTCAATATACCATGCCTCTCTCGCGTTGATTGCAAAATTAGGTTATAAATCAAATAGTCATCTTGCAACATTAGCAACAATAACCTTGTTTTATTATCATAAGGATAATGTACTAAAAGAAGAAGATGTTAATTTTTTATTGGAAAAAATAAATCTTGAGGAAAAAGAAATAGATTTTGTGATTGAATCAAAAAATTTAAGAGAAAGAGCATGTTATGGTGTGGATGAATCATTTAATCTATCAATTACAAAGATGCTCCAAAAGCAAACAGCAGACTTTGTAAATAAGATTAAAGAAATGCTTGATGTTGAATCGTGATTATTATAATTGTGATTCGAATGTTTGTTAAGAATCGCAACTTTATAGTCATCAAAACAATAAAAAACTTTGCCGAAAATTTTTTATTTTAGAAAGGTTTATATAGTAGTAGAAAAATAAAAATAACTATTAATTACGATATTAATTAGATTATAAAAATTGAGGTGTTATAGTTGTTGTACAAAAAACAAGTTTTGTCAATAAGTTTGCTTCTTATGTTAATGTTTATTTTTAGTACAGCAGTGTTAGCAGCTGTTGCAGGACCTGGTGAAATACTAAGTGATGTTGGAGATTTTTTAAGAGAATGGTTAGGTGGTACAAACATAACAGATGATGCGGGTTTACTTGTTGCGATGAGAATTATTTTATTTTTCTTAGTGTTTACTGTTTTGTTTGTTGCAGCACATCTTATTCCAAACTTCAATAATAGGTTAGCATTAGTTATTGCATTACTAATCTCAGTAATGACTGTGTTGTTTTTTCCCCAAGCTTTACTGATTGCAATGGGTGAAACATATACAACAGTTATTGCATTACTTGTATTTGCAGTGCCAATTGGTGCATTGATTGCATTACTTTGGAGATTACCTACGGCACCGTGGTATTGGAATCTAATAAGAATGGGTATTATAGTGTTTGCGTGGACGTTACTTAATATAATTACAACAGCTGTTGAAGGTGGTTTATAATGGCGGACATAACTACAGCAATGGGTGTATTTGGATATTACTTTTATGTTGCATTAGCATTATTGTTTATTGTTGAGATTATTAGGTTGATTGGGAATATTAGCGGTGGTGGTGGAACCATTAATGAAAGTATGGACGCGATTAAGAAGAAATTTGCTGAGAAGAAAAAAGATTCAGGTAAAGAAAAGAAAATTGATCGAGTTGAAGAAGCATTATTAATTGATCTTGACAGAAAATATCAAAAATTGCAATCGGATATTAAAAAAGCAGCAACAAAAGCAACTCCAGCAGCATATACTCCAGTAATGACTAATTTACAACAAATAAAAGATGAAACATTAAAATTAGAGAAATTAGTTAAATTTGAGATATCGGTAGAATCAAAAGCAGAAGTTATTAAGAATAATAAGACTTTTGCTAGAATATTAGCTGATGAAGGAAACTATGTAAGAGCATTAGAAAATGGATTCCAAAAAATAGAAGAATTTTTTGAAAGAACTCCTACACCAAATACTAAACAGATTGGAAATCTCACAACATTAACTAATTATTTACGAGCTGTTATTAGGAGATTAATCCAAGATAACAGAAATGAAGAAGCTGTGGTTTAGTTTTTTCTCTTTTCTATATCTTTAAAATCCAACTAATATCATTCGACTTATAACCCGATAAATATTAAAGTTTTAGGTTGTAAACCGAAAGATATTACTATATCTTAAAATAATGACATGAAGTTATCAAAAAGGATAACTTTATATACTTGTAATAAGATTAACTTATAAAATGAATACTATCCTACTGCTCGATAAGTTAAAAAGAAAAACTGTTTTTACAATTAAGGATATAGAACATATTGCATTTTGTGATAATGCGTATGCGAGACAGATACTTCATAGACTAAAAGAAAAAGCTCTAATAAAACAAATTAGCAGGAATCTTTATACACTTAAGACAAACATTTTTGTGATCTCAAGCAATATTGCTTATCCAAGTTATGTCTCTTTTTGGTCGGCATCTTCATATTCTGGGTATACTGAACAAGTTTTGAGCAGAATTCAAATTGCAGTAACACGGAAAGTAAAACCAATTAATTTTGAAGGTTATCAAATAGTATTTATTCCTATAAAGCATTTTTTTGGATATAAAAAAGTGCAAACAGAAGAAGGTGAATTATTTATTGTTGAAAATGAAAAATTGATTATTGATTGTTTATTATATCCAAAAGAATCTGGAAATCTTGATGAAATTGAAAAAATAATAGCAAACGCAGAAATATCATCAAAGAAAATGATGGAATACCTTAAACGAGTAAATAATCAAACACTTATAAAGAGGATAGGTTATCTACTTGAGAACATACGTTCAATAGATATTTCATCAAGCTTTAGATTGGATAGTAATTATGTACAGTTGAATCCATTCAGAAAGAAAGGAAAAATAATTATTCCTAAATGGAGGATAAAGAAATGATAACAAAAGATGAGCTAATACAATATTCTAGAATGAGAAAACTAAAAAATTTAGGTCAGGCAGAGCTTGATTATTTCCAAATATTGCTGCTCTTTATACTTTATCAAAATTATGGCAAAGAACTTATATTTAAGGGCGGTACTGCTTTGCAGAAATGTTATGGTTTGGATAGATTTTCTGAAGATCTTGATTTTACCACAAAAGAAAAGATTGATATAAAAAAATGTGAAAATGATCTTAATCGATTTAAATTAGAATATGAAATAGAATCAAAACCATTTGGTAGTTCTATTAGTTTTGTTATAAGGATTAAGGGTCCATTGTACATAGGAACGAAAGCAAGTTCCTGTAGGTTAATCATAGATGATAGTGTAAGAGAAAATGTTTTGCTTAGGCCTGAAATAAAAACAATAGGAAGATTTCTTGAGGAAGTTCCTACATTTGATGTTATAGTAATGCAGCAAAAAGAAATATATGCTGAAAAAATACGAGCAATTATGAGCAGAGATAAAGCAAGAGATGTATATGATTTATGGTTCTTAATAAAAAATAATACTGAATTTGATAAACTTCTGATTAATGAGAAATTGAAATATTATAATGAAGTGTGGGATTTTAAGAACTTCCAAAAAATGCTTCATAAAAAGAAAGATATATGGGCAATAGAATTGAAACCATTAATACAAGTTGTGCCATCTTTTGAAACAGTAACAAAAGAGATTGTTGAAAACATCAAAAAGGATAACCATAACTAAACAAAAAGTTATTCTCCTCGATACCATTTCGCTGCATCTTCTGGATAGATTGTATTAATCACTGTGTCTGTTGCAAATTCAAAGCCAGCAAAGATGTTAATTCGCGGCGTAAATTCAACATGAAAGTGCATGTCCTTGACGCCATTCTGAAAATAGAAATTAAAGTCAGCACCAAGTTCTTTTAATTTTGCTAAAATCTTCTGCATGATATCTGCTAATTCTTCTATTTCTGCATCATTGAAGTCAATCAAAGATAGCTTGTGCTGTTTTGAGAAGATTGTAATCTCATAAGCAAATCTTGATGCATATGGTGTAAAGGCAACAAAAGAATTGTTTTCAAAACATCTTCTATAGGAATCTTTTTCTCGCTCGATAATCTCACAATATGCGCATTTTTCATCAAATCTGTCTGACTTATCTTTACATGCTTGTTCTTTTTGCTGTATCAATGTTGGGATTATATTATAAGCAAGCACTTGCGAATGGGAATGTTCAATGCTTGCGCCAGCATCTTTGCCATGATTTTTAATGACTTGAACATATTTGATGTTTTCAATGTTATTTAATATCATAATTCTTGCTTTATACAAATGCAATAGTTTAATAAGATGTTCTCTGTTGTAATCAAATATTTGTTCTCCGTGTTTATCTGTTTCAATTATTATTTCATGTTGTCCATAATTGTCAGAATAAGTGTAATATTTGTTATCTGTTGTAATCACAGACTTTCCTTTTAATTCTAATGCTGGAAATTTGTTAGGAATGACTCTAATTATCCACTTACCATCTTTTCCTATGTGCATGATCTCTTTGGTTGTCAAATGCTCATTGCCTGGGCAGAAGCTGCAAATTTTGTTGCTTTTATTTGTTTGAACCCCGCACTTTTGGAAGGGGTACCTAAATCTATTTGAGGTGCCCTTGAACATATTAAAGGTTGTAAAAACAACT
>Ga0209211_10007086_pt1 | contig 15882 bp, 11 predicted proteins | sample RifGroA2_FD_183992 | JGI IMG/M metagenome (GOLD analysis project Ga0209211, IMG submission 183992) | Groundwater microbial communities from Rifle, Colorado, USA - Groundwater A2 (SPAdes) (version 2) | ecosystem: Environmental > Aquatic > Deep subsurface > Groundwater | place: Rifle, Colorado... | reverse complement strand
CATAATCAAGTCCTTTCTGACCGGCCGCCTTCTGGTCCTCCTCGCGCTTCCACTGAAGAAGCAGTCCGTAGAAGCCGAACAGGTTGCGGTCGATCTCGGCCACCTCGTCATCGGTGACCGGCCGGCCGTAGCGCCGCGACCAGAACTCCCTGGCCTTGGCCGCCTTCGCGGGATCGCGGGGTTTCAGGGCGTCCATGGCCCTGTCCCGCGCCTGTCCGCGTCTATTTTTACGCCGAAATTTCCAGGTGTCGCAAAATGAGTTAAGGGGGAGTGTCCCGCCGCGGAGGCCGAAAATTTCGGTAAAAATATCGGAGTGCGCCGGCCCCGTTTCTCGTCGGAGAAAGTGAACCTAATCGGACATAATGTCGAGCGGACGAGGCGCTGTGTCGCGACGTTTGGCGGCACTGCGGCCGGCCACCGCGTCCACATTCTCCGTCGAGAGCGTTTCTGGAGCGTCGCCTTTTGCCCCGCCCAGGCCACCTTTTTGAGCCATTCGGGCCTCAGAGGGCTCAGTCTTCCATTATAGGCGTCACGCGCGCGCGTACGCGCGCGCAACGGTGATAACCGGAGACTCGGCCCTCTGAGGCCCACGGTCGTCACAGCATCGGCTCCTGGACTTCCTGGCCCTTGAGGGCGATGCCCCTGAAACCCTTCTGGCTGTTGGACTTCCAGCGCGCGAACCCGCGCTTGGCCACGTCCTCGGAGAACTTGCGCAGGGTGCCCGTGTATTCGCCGCCGCGCTCGCTCCAAGTTTTCCAGGAGCCGAAGAGTTCGTTGGTGGTCGTGGTGGCGCTGGGATTGCGGTCGCAGCACTCCTCGAGCCAGCGGCCCAAGGCGTCCTCGGCTTCCAGGTATTCCTCGGTGGCCGAGACGACCCGCGCCGGAGGCTTGAGCCCCACGCGCTGCCACTCAAGACAGCCGTCGATAGCCCACCGCAAAATCCCGTCTTTCTCGGCCAGAAGCTTCTGCGCCAAGCCGTGGTCCCGGCGGTGGGGCGGGATGGTCACCTCAAAGGGGATCAGGTGCATCCTGCGCCGCATGGCCTCATCCACGTCGCGGATCGCGGGTTTGTTGTTGCCGGCGATGAGCAGCTTAAACTGGGGGACGTACTCGAAGAAATCCTGGCGCATGAAGCGCGCGGAGATCTTGTCGCCACCGGTCAAGGACTTGATCTTGGATTCGGCCCAACGACGGCCCTTCTCGACTTCGATGGCGGTGACGAGGCGCGCCCCGCGCAGGCCCGCCAGGTCCGTCGGGTGCTGCTCGCTCTTGGACTCGAGGAAGGTCGATATGGGCGCGTTCGTCGCGTAGTCGCCCATCACCGCGGCCAAGGTGTTCAGGAAGACGCTCTTCCCGTTGGCCCCGGTGCCGTAGAAAAAGAACAGGGCATGTTCGGTGGTCACGCCGGTCAAAGCATAGCCGGCCACGCGGGCGAGGTAGCCCTGAAGCTCCGTGTCTCCGGCGGTGACTTCGTTGAGGAAGGTCAGCCAGAGCTCGGGCTTATGCGCCGAGCTTTCCCATCTTCCGAGCGTGATCTTGGTCGCGTAGTCCTCGCGGCTGTTGCCCCGCGCTTGGCCCGTGCGCACGTCGACGACGTTGCCCGGTGTGTTGAGAAGCCAGGGGTCGGCGTCCCATTGCTCGATGGTGGCCGCATGCCGGCGGTCGGCCTTGGCCATCCGTTCCACGGCGGCGACGGTGGCCGCGCTCGACAGCTTGGCCGCGATTTTCGCTTTTTGACAGCGCGAGGCGGCTTCGCGGCATACGAGGCGGGCTTGGTCGAAGGCTCTGAGGGTGATCTCTTTGACCCACCGGACGCCGTCCCAGCAAAGCCAATGGCCCCAGGCCGCGACGAACTTCCAATTCTCGGCATGCTGCGTCGTAAAATCGACGGCCAGGGCATCTTCGGTGAAGCCGACGGGCAGGACCTCGTCGGCGTCTTCTCCGTTGATCTCATTGAGGCTGGGGCGGGCCGCGCCGTTTTGCGGGTAGCGGGCGATGCTGGCCGCGATGCCGTCCACTTCCACCTCGGCCAAGGGTGGGTCGCAACGCTGGGCGTTGACGGCTTTCAACGCGACTGCGATCTCGCCTTGTCCCAGGCCTTTGCGCCGCAAAGTGCCCGCCAGGCTGGCCAGCTTGGCGTTGCGATTGCCCTCCGCTATGGCGGCGCTGACCGGCTCCGACGCTTTGCGGCTCTTCCCGATGGAGTTGCGCAGCTGCTCCAGGATATCCGGCGGCAAAGCCGAGATCGACGCTTCGGGGTCCTGGTACTCGTAGGGCTTGCCGTCGATCGAGGAACCGGCAGCTAGGACATAGCCGCCGTCGGCCTTGAGATCGATGCCGGGCAGTATCCCGTTCTTGGAGCGCAGGCCGCCCTCGGGATGAAGGTAGTAGAGGTGCCAGCCTCCGCTGGGGGTGGTGACCGTGAGCGTCGGCGGCAGGCCTTTGAGTTGGCCCAGCGACTCGCGCCCCTTGGCCCCTTTCTTGATATCCACGTCGATGACGGCGACGCCGGACACTTCGCCGGTAGCCAGACCGATGTTGGGGTTCTTGTGCTTGGCGAAGGTCTTGCGAACCGCGTCGGGCGACTTGCTGGCGTCCTTGAAGCCGTTCTTGGTCAAGGGCGTCTTGGCGTTGGTGGCGACCGGGAACACGGCCCAGCCCTGCTCGACGCAGGCGAGAGCCCGCTCCTGGATCAGCTCCTCCGGCGGGATGTTCGCTTCCTTCTCGAATTCGTTCATTTGCATTTTCTCCGCATCTTGGCGATAAAAAAGGCGCTGCCACCCCGATTCCCGGGGCGACAGCGCCTCGATTTTTTCGATAGCGCGCGACTTTTAGGCGTTCAGCGTTTTAAGTGTTCCCATGGGCTCCTGCGTTCTCCGGCGGCAAGCCGTGGATGAGCGCCTTCAAATTGGTGATGACGCCCTTGTACTCCAAAGGGTCGACGCGGGCGCGGCGCGCGTAGAAATCCTGGATGAGCTCGGCTCTGCGCGGGGAGTCTTGCAGCACGAAGGCGACGCGGTTGGCGGCGACGCGTTCGGCGCGGATGAGATTGAGACCGGAGCAGATCAGAAAAGACGCCACGTAAAAATCGGAGAGCGTATAGTCGGGGAGGGGCTGCGCGGTTCTCATCTTTTCTTTTCGCATCATGCAGTCAGTTTATCCTGCCGCGCTCCGCGAGTCCATAAACAAGTCAACTTGTTTACGCCCCACGACGAGGCCTGGAGCATGCCGCAGTCGAAGAGGTAAAATCTCCTCGCATCCCATGACGATCATCTCAAGAAAATATGCCATCCCGGCTTTCCTTGCCGCGATTGTGACGCAGGCAATCTATCTGCGCTGGCTACACAGAAAGGCAATCGCCCATATCCGGCGCGACAGGAAGCGCGGCAATGAGCGGGAGACGAACGAGACCTACAAGATCGCGATTCATCGGGCGGTTTGCGCCTCCGGCGGCCGGGACGCCTACACAGGCGAAGCGCTGGACTGGCACTTGATCAGCAAATACGATAACGATGCGTCGAAGAAGGATGGCCGGAAATACAAGGCGCTGTTCGGGCTTCTTCCCACGGTCGACCACGTCGGCGATGGAACGGGGTCGGCTGATTTCGAGATATGCGCGTGGCGAACCAATGACGCCAAAAACGATTTGACCCGGCAAGAGTTTGTTGCTCTCTGTCGGAAAGTAGTTTCAGCTCACCCCGCCGCGCCAGAGCGGTAGCCCCCAGCTGTGCTATATTAACAGCAGTATCTTGAATACTTCATTTATTATGTTGACAAGCGTCCTAGCATGATCTATAATGCAGTATTCTCAATACGGACTAGAAAATGCAAATACAACTTAAAGAGCTCGCGGCCATCCAGATCGGCTATCAGCACCGCGACAAGGCGCAGCCGATCAGCGCTCTGGAGTCTGGGTCCCACCGAATCATCCAAATCAAGGACCTGCTGCACGCCGAGTTCCGCGGCGGGATAGGGCCGACGCTCCGATCTACCAACCTTTACCGGATCACGCCGTCCGGAGACGCCGACAGATATCAGGTTAAGCGGGGCGACGTGTTGTTCCTGTCGCGCGGCCAGCGCGCCATCGCCGCGCCGGTCCTCGATCCTCTAGAGAACGCGCTGGCCTCCTATTATTTCTACATCCTTCGTCCCGACCTCGAAAAAATAATTCCCGAGTATCTGTCCTGGTTTATCAACCAGCCCACGGCGCAGTCTTTCCTGGAGCGCAATCAGCGGGGCTCGCACATAAAGATGATCCCGAAGGCCTCCCTTGAGGAGCTTGAGGTCATCCTGCCTCCGGTTGCCACCCAGCGGGCGATTGTTGAGCTCGAGCGGCTGCGGCAGAAAGAAGAATTGGCGATGATCCGCCTTGCCGATGCAAGGCGACGACTGATTACGGGCCTGGCGCTTACGGCGGCAACGGAAGGCGCTTTGAAAAGGAGAAACCCATGACGGAAAAAGTTTCGCAAAAAGAAATCAACGATATCGCTTGGCGGGCGTGCGACACCTTCAGGGGCGCGCTCGATCCCGCGCAGTACAAGGACTACATCCTGGTGATGCTCTTCATTAAATACATGAGCGATCTCTGGAAGGACAAGAAGGAGAGCTACGAGAAGCAGTACCAGGGCGACAAGGTGCGCGTCCAGCGGGCGCTCGCGCGTGAGCGCTTCGTCGTGCCGGATAAATCCGACTTCGACTACCTTTACGGCAAGCGCCGCGAGTCCAATATCGGCGAGCTGATCAATATCGCCCTCGAAAACATCGAGGATGCCAACAAGAGCAAGCTCGAGAACGTTTTCCGGAACATCGACTTCAACAGCGAGCCGCATCTCGGCCAGACCAAGGACCGCAACCGCCGGCTCGTTGACCTGCTCGAGGATTTTGCCAACCCCAAGATGGACCTGCGCCCGTCCCGCATCGGGAACCAGGACGTCATCGGCAGCACCTACGAGTACCTTATCGGGCGGTTCGCGGCCGACGCCGGCAAGAAGGGCGGCGAGTTCTACACGCCGCCGGAGGTGGCGACTCTCCTGGCGCGTCTTCTCGCTCCCCAATCCGGCGATCGCATCTGCGACCCTGCGTGCGGGTCGGGATCGCTGCTAATTCGCGTGGCCAACGAGGCGCCGAATCATAACTTCGCGCTCTTCGGCCAGGAGTCCAACGGTTCCACCTGGGCGCTTTGCCGCATGAACATGTTCCTTCACGGTATGGATAACGCGCGCATCGAGTGGTGCAACACGATCTCAAGCCCGCGGCTCGTCGAGGGCGATAAGCTCATGAAGTTTAATGTCGTCGTCGCGAATCCCCCGTTCAGCCTTGATAAATGGGGAGCCGACGCGGCTCCTAACGATCCCTATAATCGCTTCTTCCGCGGGATTCCACCGAAGAGTAAGGGCGACTACGCATTCATAAGCCACATGGTTGAGACGGCCTTAGCCGATGAGGGGCGCGTGGGCGTGATTGTGCCTCATGGTGTGTTATTTCGGGGTGGCGCTGAAGGTAAGATTCGCCAGGCCATGATCGAGGAAAATCTTCTTAAGGCGGTCATTGGGCTACCGGCTAATCTTTTCTTTGGAACGGGCATCCCTGCGGCTATCATGATATTCGACAAGGGTAAAAAGACCAAAGACGTACTCTTTATCGACGCGAGTCGCGACTTCCAGGACGATAAGAACCAGAATCGTCTACGCGAGCAGGATCTTGAGAAGATCGTTGCCACCTTTCGGGCTTTCAAGAGCGTGGATAAGTACGCTTATCGGACGACGGTGGCCGAGATCAAGGAGAACGACTTCAACCTCAACATCACGCGCTATGTTGATACCTTCGAGGAGGAATCCGCGGTCGACATCTCAGCGGTCCAGAAAGAGATCGAGCAACTCGAATCGGAACTCGCTGGAACAAGGAAGGAGATGGCGGGATACCTAAAGGAATTAGGGTACAGGCGCTAGTGCTCACGATGCAATCTTGGCCTAGGCGCTCAATCGGAGACCTCCTTAAAAAGGTTTCAAAACCGGTAGAAGTCATTGCTGATCGCGAGTATCGTCAAATTGGGATTCGCAGTCACTGCAAGGGCATCTTTCACAAGGCTCCGACCACCGGGAAAGCGATGGGCTCAAAACGAGTGTTTTGGGTCGAATCGGGATGCTTCGTCGTAAACATTGTTTTTGCTTGGGAGCAGGCAATCGCAATGACAACAGACTCGGAGCGGGGAATGATCGCGTCCCATCGTTTCCCGATGTATCGATCGAGCAACGGTCAACTTCTTCCTGAGTATGCCCATCTTTATTTCTCATCGCCGAGAGGCAAATACGATCTGGGAATAGCGTCGCCTGGAGGCGCAGGAAGAAACAAAACGCTTGGTCAAGATGAATTCAAACGCCTGAAGATGCCTGTCCCACCGATTGAGCACCAACGCCTCGCCATCAACGTGGTCACCTTGTGGTCTCAGGCCATTGGCCAGATGTTAAAGTTGATCGAGGCGAATCGTCAATTGAAAAAAGGCCTCATGCATCAACTGTTTACGACTAAGGAGCGGTTCGCAGGCTTTTCGGGAAAATGGGTTCCAAGTAGCCTGGGTGATCTAGGAAAATTCTCGAAAGGAGCCGGGGTTTCGAAGGCGGAGGCGGTGCCTGAGGGACTCCCAGCAGTCCGGTACGGTGAACTCTATACCGCGCATCATGTGGTTATCAAGCGGTTCCAAACAAGGATCAGTCCAGAAAGCGCCCGAAGCAGTCGCAGAATTCATCAGGGCGATATCGTAATTGCTGGGTCTGGAGAAACCCCCGAAGACATTGGAAAGGCTGCTGCATTCCTGGATGATTTTGAGGCTTATGCCGGGGGAGACACAATTATCTTTTCCCCTAACAAACAGAAAGCGGATTCTCTTTTCCTGTCGTACTTGCTCAACTCCGGGATTGTTCGTCGATTCATTCAATCGCGCGCACAAGGACAGTCGGTCGTTCATCTCTATCGGAAAGATCTCGAGCCCTTGCCCCTGAAAATTCCTCATTTAACCGAGCAGCGCAAAATCGCGGGCGCTCTCGCAGCCGTTGATCGTGAGATCGAGACCCTGGAGTCTTGCGTAGATAACCTTAAGAATCAAAAGCGCGGACTGACACAAAAGCTCCTGGCGGGCAGCCTGAAGGTAAAACCATGAAATTCGACACACCGTCTTTCAAAGAAGATCACATATCGCAGGTTCCAGCGCTTCAGCTTCTACAGAACCTCGGCTACGCATACCTGACGCCTGCGGAGGCGGTGGAACTTCGCGGCGGGCGCATGGGAGCAGTGATCCTCGAGAGCGTTCTCGCCGACCAACTGCGGAAGATTAATAAGGTGCGATTCAAGGGCAACGAGCACCCCTTTAGTGAGGGGAACATTCTATCGGCCATCCAGACCCTCAAAGACGTGGTCTACGACGGGTTGGTGCGCACCAACGAGAAGGTCTATGACCTCCTCTGCTTGGGCCGAAGCCTTCAGCAGTCTGTCGAAGGCGACACCAAGAGCTTCCCGCTCAACTACATCGACTGGAAGAACTGGGAAAACAACGTCTTCCACGTCACCGAGGAGTTCTCGGTCGAGCGCATGGGCACCCATGAGACGCGTCGGCCCGATATCGTGCTCTTCGTCAATGGCATTCCGCTTGCCGTGATCGAATGCAAGCGCCCGGACATAAAGGACGCCATTGAAGAGGCTGTCAGCCAGCATCTGCGAAACCAGGGCGCGGACCAAATTCCAAAACTCTTTCTTTTCGGACAGCTGCTCATGGCAATAAGCACCAACGAGGCCAAGTACGCGACGGTGGGTACGCCCGCCAAGTTTTGGGCCATCTGGAAGGAGCGGGACGACATCGAGAAGGAACTGCGCGGTCTAGTCAACAAACCACTCTCCACCGGCCAGAAGGACAAGCTCTTTGCCGAGCGATTCCATTACGTGCGAGACTACTTCGACAAGGTCGAGGCGGCTGGGCGCCAGGTCACCGAGCAGGACCGAGCGCTCTTCAGCCTCTGCCGGCCGGAGCGCCTGCTCGAGCTGATGTTCCGCTACACCGTCTTCGATGCGGGAGAGCGGAAGATCGCCCGCTATCAGCAGTATTTTTGCGTGCGCAAGATCCTGGAGCGCGTTAAGACGGTGCAGAAGGACGGCTCTCGCTTGGGCGGTGTCGTCTGGCACACCCAGGGCTCGGGAAAGAGCCTGACCATGGTGATGCTGGCCGAGGGCATCGCCTTGGAGGAGGGCCTGGGCAATTTTAAGATAGTCCTCGTCACCGATCGCGTCGACTTAGACGACCAGATCTACAAGACCTTCAGCCACTGCGGCACCGAGCCGCAGCAGGCCAAGACTGGCAAGCACCTTGCGGAGCTCATCGGCGGGCACAAAGAGCAGATTATCACCACGGTCATCGACAAGTTTGAGGCGGCCGTTGGGAAGGCGGGTGCGAAGGACGAAAACCCGAATATCTTCGTGCTCGTGGACGAAGCCCATCGGAGCCAATCCGGGAAAGGGGCCGGCTCCCACGGCGAGCTCCACGCCAAGATGCGCAAGGCGCTTCCCAACGCCTGCTTCATCGGCTTTACGGGTACGCCGCTGGTCAAGAAGGACAAGAAGACGGTCAACACTTTCGGCGGGCTGATCGACACCTACACCATCGGCCAGGCGGTCAAGGACAAGGCCGTGGTGCCGCTTCTCTACGAGGGCCGGCACGTGGACCAGAAGGTGGACCGCGAATCCGTGGACGCCTGGTTTGAACGGGTGACCGAGGGCCTGACGAAGGAGCAGCGGGCCGATCTCAAGAAGAAATTCTCCACCACGGACCAGCTCAACAAGGCGCAACAGAAGGTCATGCGCATTGCCTGGGACGTGAGCGTGCATTATCGAGACAACTGGCAGGGGACCCCGTATAAGGCCCAGCTGGTGGCGCAGGATAAGTCGACGGCGCTCCTCTACAAGAAATTCCTCGATGAGTTCGGCATCGTCAAATCGGAGGTGGTCATCTCGGCCCCCGATGACCGGCACGGCCTCGAGGAGGTCGACGGCGACGACCCCGAGGCCGTGCAGGCTTTCTGGAAGAAGATGATGAGCCGCTTTGGCAGCGAGAAGGAATATAAGCGCCAGCTCATTAACTCTTTCAAGAACGCGGACGAGCCCGAGATTCTGATCGTGGTTGAGATGCTCTTGACCGGCTTCGATGCCCCGCGCAACACGGTCCTCTACCTCACGAAGAAGATGGAAGGGCACACGCTGCTCCAGGCCATCGCGCGCGTCAATCGTCTCTACGACGGCAAGGACTTCGGCTACATCATCGACTACCGCGGCGTCTTGCAGAACCTGGATGAGGCGCTGGACATCTACGGCAAGCTCTCGGAGTTCGACAAGGAGGGTCTCGACGACCTCTGTGAGACGCTGACGGATGTCAGCGAGGAGATTAAGAAGCTTCCCCAGCGCCACTCGGACCTGTGGGATGTCTTCAAAACCATCAAGAACAAGCGCGATGAAGAGGAGTATGAGCGCCTGCTTGCCGATCAGGAGCTCCGGGATCAGTTCAAGGAGCGCTTGTCGGCCTATGCGCTGGCGCTGTCCGTCGCCGTTTCCTCCGTTTCATTCCTCGAAAAAACGCCGGAAGCCAAGGTCGCCAAGTACAAGGATGACTTGAAGTTCTTCATGAAGCTGCGCATCTCGGTGCGCCGGCGCTATGCCGAGGTCGTGGATTTCAAGGAGTACGAGTCGAAAATCCAAAAGCTCATCGACACCCACGTTGGAACGGGCGAGGTCGAGAAGATCACGGACCTCGTCAATATCTTCGACTCCGATGCGTTCGCCAAGGAGGTCGGGAAGCTGGTCAGCTCGGAATCGAAAGCGGACACCATCGCCCATCGCACGAAGAAGACCATCAAGGAGCGGATGGACGAAGACCCCGCCTTCTATCGCAAGTTCTCCGAGTTGTTGACGCAGGCCATCGAGGAGTTCCGCCAGCAGCGACTTTCAGACGCCGAGTACCTCAAGAGGGTCGCGGAGATCGCCGAGAAGGTAAAAAACCGCACCGGCGACGAGATCCCCGCCAAGCTCCAGCACCGCGACGTGGCCAAGGCCTTTTATGGCGTGCTGTTGGAGACCTTCGCCAAATACGCTGACAAGGAGAAGGATGGATTTGATCCCAGGGAGCTGGGCGCGGACGCCGGGATCAAGATAGATGATCTCGTCCGGGACCGGACCGTCGTCTACTGGACGCACAATGCCGACGTGCAGAACCAAATGAAGGGTGCCATCGAGGATTACCTCTTCGAGTTCAAGGCGAAGCACGGCTTTGACCTGACCTTCGAGGACATCGACCGCATTCTTGAGCAGTGTTTGGACATCGCTCGCGCGAGGTACCCGGCATGATCAAGACGGCGATCGTCGCTGAGGGGCTTTCCGTCCGCTACGGCGGCGAGGATATCCCTTTCGACCTGGCGTTTCGGCCTCGCCGGCAGCTCGCGATCAATGTCCACCCCGACCGCAGCGTCACGGTCGTCGCTCCAGAGGCGCGCAGCGTCGAGGAGATATTGGCGCGGGTCCAGCGCAAGGCGGGCTGGATCGCCAAGCAGAGGCGGCATTTTGAAGGGTTCCACCCTCTTCCCAATTCACGGCGGTTCGTCAACGGCGAGACGCACTATTATCTTGGTCGGCAATACCGGCTCAGAGTCCGCGCCGCCGCGGAGGAATCCGTCAAGCTGAAGGGGCGATATCTCATCGTTGAAACTGCCCGCCCAGAAGACGCCGCGCGCGCCGGGGCGCTCTTGGACGCCTGGTACCGGGACCATGCCGAGAAAATCTACGAATCCCGACTTCTGCGCTGCCTGAAGGATGCACCGTCGCTTCGGATGCCGCCGCCTAAGATAGTAGTCCGGCGCATGGGTAAGCGTTGGGGAAGCTGCACTGAGACGGGCAATATCCTGATCAACATCGAGCTGATCAAGACGCCCCTCGACTGCGTCGAGTACCTAATCATGCATGAGCTTTGCCATTTGCGCGTACATAATCACGGCGCGGCCTACTACCGGCTTCTTGAGCGATGCCTGCCGGACTGGCAGAGGCGTAAAGCCCGATTAGATTCTTTTGTCATTTGAAATTTGGGAAGTTGTCGTAACGAAGTGGAGGCGTGCGCTATGAAGTTTCACGGACTCTTTATTGGCGTCGATCGCTATGCATCACCCCGCGTGAAGTGGCTTTCATGCGCCAAGCGCGATGCGGTCGCGCTTCACACGCTCTTGGCCGACAACCTCGGCATTGGCGGCAAGGTTTTGGTCGATGAGCAAGCCACGAAGGCCGCGATCAAGGCGGAATTTGAGGCGCTGGCGCTCTGCGAACCGGATGATGTCGTTGTTATCTCTTATTCGGGTCACGGCAGCGAAACGCACGAGCTTGCCACCTACGACGCAGACCTCAATGATCTCCATTCGACCGCAATCCCCTTGGCAGATCTAACCGAATGGTTCGCAAAAATACCTGCCCGCCGCCTTGTCTTTATTCTTGATTGCTGCTTCTCGGGTGGTGCGGGCTCACGATTTCTGAAAGTTGAAGCCGTCCCTCGGGGCCTGGAATCCGCGGACGGAATTTTAAGTCGCCTTTCGGGTGACGGCAGGTTATTGTTTACCGCTTCTACCGCTATCCAGGAGGCGTTGGAGCATACCCGCCTTGGTCATGGGCTCTTGACCTACTACTTGCTCGAGGCTCTTCAAGGTGCTGAGGAAGTGCGTCAAGAAGGCAAGCTCTCCGTCTACAAGCTGCTCGAATATGTCTCGAAGCGTGTTACGGATGCCGCAGCCCGGACCGGTCGAGAGCAACACCCCACCTTGCGCGGGCAGATCGACGGGGCCTTGACTTGGCCCATCTTTAAACCAGGAAAAGCCTACCAGGCGGCATTTCCTGAGCGCACCCGCAAACCTGCGACCCCTGACGTCTCCAGCTTGGCGAGCTTCGGTTTTCCGCCGGAGATTTTGACCGCTTGGGCCGGCAGCATTAGCAAGCTGAACCAGCTTCAGTTGGACGCGATCAACGAGTTTAAGGTGCTCGATGGAGAGCATCTCGTCGTGAGCGCTCCCACGTCCTCGGGAAAAACAATGGTCGGTGAGTTGGCTGCGGTAAACGGCGTCCTAGAGCGGAAGAGAGCGCTGTTCCTATTTCCACTGAAGGCCTTGGTAAACGATAAGTATCAGGAGTTCGTAAAGAAATATTCAAGCTTCGGTCTCCGGATCATCCGAGCAACCGGGGAGATTTCAGACGATGTCCCCAACCTGATGAGGGGCCGATACGATATCTGCCTGATGACGTACGAAAAATGTTCGGCGCTCATTCTTGCAGCTCCTCACATCCTGAATCAGGTCGGGACCGTCATTGTAGATGAAGTCCAGATGATTGCCGATGAGTCGCGCGGGATTAATCTCGAATATCTCCTGACCCTGCTTCGGGTTCGTCGTAAGAAGGGCACGGAGCCTCAGGTTGTCATGCTCTCCGCAGTAATAGGCGATACAAACGGGCTGGAACGGTGGCTTGGAGCGCGCCTCTTACGCCGGGAGGAGCGCCCGGTTCCTCTGGATGAGGGAGTTCTCAGGGGAGACGGTACATTTCGATTCATCGATCCGGCTGGCAAAGAACAAGTCCGTGCTTGCGTGACGCGGAAGTTTGGGAAGGGATCAAGCCAAGACCTCATCATTCCGCTGGTAATCCACCTTGCGGGCAACAATGAGCAGATCATCGTATTTAGAGAGACCAAAGGAGAAACGGTCAATGTCGCCAAGTATCTTGCCCGAGAGTTAAGCCTGCCGCCCGCGGCCGCAGCTATCGGAGCTCTTCCGACCGGAGACCCCTCGGTCTCGACCGCAGATCTGAGGGCGTGTTTGGCGAAGGGTGTCGCCTTCCACAATGCCGACCTGAGCCGGGAGGAGCGGCAGATAATTGAAGAGGAGTTCCGAAAGAAGGGCGCTACCTTGAGGGTCATCGTTGCAACGACCACGCTCGCGATGGGAGTCAACACGCCGGCCTCCGCAGTGATTATTGCGGGATTAGAACACCCGGGTAATCCGCCTTCCCCGTACTCAGTAGCCGAGTACAAGAACATGGTGGGGCGGGCTGGGCGGCTGGGATTTTCCGAGAATGGAACGTCCTACCTTATCTGCCTCGATGGTTTCATGGAAAATGAAATGTGGCGAAAGTATGTGCGGTCGAGGCCCGAAGATCTCCGCTCTCATTTTCTTGGAGACGGGACGGATCTGCGCTCACTCGTACTGCGCGTTCTTGCCTCCAGTCCCGGCCAGAAAATGAACGCCGACGAAGTCGCACTGTTTCTGGAAGAGAGCTTCGGTGCGTTCAAGGAAGGCCAGCAGGCGGCAGGATGGAAGTGGAATAAGGACGCAATCAGCAGGGCCGTTCTTGATTTGACGGGGCACAAGCTTATCGAAGCTGCAGCCGGGATGCTTGGTTTAACGGCGCTCGGTCGCCTGGCTGGGCAGGCCGGGGCCGAAGTTGAAACGATCATCAGGCTGGTCGAAGCGCTTGGGCCGGTGCTGCCCGCTGATTTCAGCGACGCCACACTGGTTGCAGCAGCCCAGCTTACCGTCGAGCTGGATGGAGTGCTTTTCCCTCTAAATAAGAAAAGCACTCAAAAAGAGCCTCAAACCTGGCGTCAGGAGTTGACCCGGCAGCGCGTCGCAGGTTCAGTCTTGGCAGCGATGGAGCGCTTCCGCTTGGACCAGCATACATCGACGTTGCGTCATAAGAAGGCCGTGGCATGTCTTCTCTGGATGAGTGCGAATCCGCTGGAACAGATCGAAAAGGTGGTTCTACAGTTTGGTGGAGGCTTCAGTGCCGCGGGGCCTATACGTGGAGTCGCGGCGCGCACAGTCGATATGCTGACTATCGTGGCGGAGGTGGGGCAGATTTTGCATCCGGAGATCGACCTGGACAAACAGGCTGCTGCGCTCATGACTCGACTCCAACTCGGAATTCCTGCGGAGATGGCGGCCCTGGGCGGCGTCACTGGTTCTCAGTTGACGAGAGGGGATTATCTGAAGCTCTTGTCGGTTAAGATGACGTCCACCGCGGCCATTGAGGCAACCAAGGACGCGGATCTGCTTGCAGCGCTGGGCGGGGATAAGGAAAAACTCCAGGCCGTGCGCCACGGTATTCAGGTCGCCAAGTCCGCCGCAGCGAGCATGCAGCCTGTGCCGAAATTGGAACAGCTGCTTCCTGCGCCGGCCGCGAGTTGACTTATTCAAATGAACGGGTCCGCGAAGAAACGGTGGATGTGCGTGGTCGATATCGAGGCTACCTGTTGGGCAGACCGCAAGCTTCCCGGCCCTGCCGGCCAGGGCTGGGTCGAGCCTCAAAACGAAATTATTGAGCTTGGGGCCGCGATGGTCAGGCTTCCAGACCTGTCGGCTGGGAGCGAATTCGATATGTTCGTGCGCCCAATCGTGAATCCCGTGTTGACGGACTTCTGTAAAACCCTCACCTCGATCCGCCAACAGGACGTCGACGAGGCGCAGAAGTTCCCTGTGGTGCTCGAACGCTTTGCCAGTTGGATTTCGACATTCGGGCCGAAGGAGGACGTGCTGTTTTCCTCGTGGGGGATGTACGACAAAACCCAGATTCTTCGCGATTGCGAACTCCATGCGGCTCCCTTCCCATTCGATGATGAGCATCTCAACCTTAAGAATCACGCGGCGGCCAGGATGAGTCGTGCGCCTAAAGGCGTCGCGAAAGTCCTAGCGCGGCTCGGCATGGATTTCGAGGGGACGCCGCACCGGGGAATCGACGACGTGCGCAATATTATTCGCATTGTTAGGAAGGTTGGGCTTGACTTGGAGGGGCTCTCGGCCAATCCAGCTCAAAAGTCCAAAAGCACTTGACAAAGTCCATATTTGGACTTACAATATGACTATGGGAACCACACAGACGCTTGCGAGGAAGTTGGACCCGAAGACTGCGTCCGGCCCTGCCCTGAGGGCGTTCTTTCGCCTTTCGGATAGATGGGGGTTGGACGTCGACCAACAGATGAAGCTGCTTGGAGTCGCCGCGCGCTCGACCTTCTTCAAATGGAAGAAGGATCAGGACGGGCACCTCTCGATGGATACTCTGGAGAGAATCTCGTACCTCCTGGGAATCTTCAAGTCGCTTCATATTCTGCTGCCTGTCGAGGATTCGGCCGATGCCTGGATCAAGAAGCCGAATACGGCTCCGATCTTCGGCGGCAAGTCCGCGCTTGACCGCATGCTCTCAGGGCACGTGAGCGACCTCTACGTGGTCCGGCAATATCTTGACGCTCAACGTGGTGGATGGGCATGAACATCGAAGTCAACCGCGTCCAATGGGAATCATGCTGGCGCATTATCCCGACGCGGTATCCCGAAGAGCGAATCCTGGCGAAGGTCGCAGACCCGGACGACGTGGATTTGATTTCCGATCTCGAGCAGATGACGAATGACCGGCTCAGGCAAGAGCGCGGAGAGGTCGCTATCGTCGCCCCCAACGATGTCATCTCCGGGCCGGGGAGCGAATACATCATGGCTTCCTTCACCTACCGAAATCCAGAGGGAAGCCGATTCAGCAATGGCCAGCATGGCGTCTATTACACGGCGCGGACCCTCCCGACGGCTATCGAGGAGACCAAACATCACCGCCAGATATTCATGAGCCATACCAAGGAAAATCCGATGCGGCTCGAGATGCGTGTCCTTACCGCTGATCTCGACGGGAACCTACATGACATACGCGGCATGCAGAAGAAGCTGCCGCAGGTCTACAGTCGGACAAGCTACGCTGCTGCCCAAGAGTTGGGCGGGCGACTGGTCAAGGAGTCCTCTTACGGGATCGCCTACGACAGCGTTCGCAACAAGGGCGGCCAAT
>Ga0209211_10007082_pt1 | contig 15888 bp, 13 predicted proteins | sample RifGroA2_FD_183992 | JGI IMG/M metagenome (GOLD analysis project Ga0209211, IMG submission 183992) | Groundwater microbial communities from Rifle, Colorado, USA - Groundwater A2 (SPAdes) (version 2) | ecosystem: Environmental > Aquatic > Deep subsurface > Groundwater | place: Rifle, Colorado... | reverse complement strand
AGAGCGGAGCGGCGAGCGAGGCGTCCGAGTATTTCGTATAACTTATGACCGCTGTCATCACTCCTGCCGAGCCAGCGATGTCGACATGGTATACCCGCCCTTGGTCGGATTCGTCGTAGAGACGCTTGCAATCGGCAGTGACGATGAAATCGCCGGATGATTCCATGATCAGGCCTTCATCGATAAGGGTGAATCGCTGTTTCGCGCCATCGTACACCCGCACGGCGCAGCTGCCGTCGATCTCCAATGACCGCAATGGCGCGGTCGGCGCTATATCGGAGAGCGCCTTGTAGAACGCGTCCTGCCGTTTGTGAAAGAGGCCGTTGTAGTTCGAGGTGTTCGGTGATCCCAGATCGAAGAAATCGCCGTTGAGATTCGTGAGCAAGAAATGCGGATTGCTGCTCTGTGCTGCGACCACCGTCCTGTTGCAATGATGATGGATGTCTGCCATGGTTCCTCGATGCTAAGCGGATGATATCACGATGCGATGCTGCGGGATTGAGGTATGTGTTGTACGTATGGTACGCTTGGGACGCGCGATAACGCGGTACACGAACGCGCGTCACACGGCGGCACACAGCCACTCATGCGCTATGGCGCTCAACGGAGTGTTCAACCGTGGCGCTCAATCGCCAAATTGTGCGCGGTGATGTAGTGTTTCACGAAATTGTTCCAGTCACATAGGCTCGCCATCGATTTGACCACGAAACCTTGCTGGACACGTTCGGCGTGACCGAGTTTAGCGTGCAGCTGCAGACGGCGGGCAAGCTCCGCCACCACTTCATTGCGCGGACGCTTGAAACGCTGGAGCACGAGATCGCACTGTCCATCCGCGCCATCCTTGCCGGCGCCTTGCGTGCAGAGGTAACGGCCGAAACCGGCGAGATCCGTCGTGATGGCCGGAACGCCGAGCGCGGCGTTCTCGAGCGGCGTATAACCCCATGGTTCGTAGCTGCTCGCGAAGACGCCGAGGTGCGTGCCGACGACCGCATCGTAATAATGCAGGTTGAGCAGCCCGTCCGTCCCGTCCAGATATCCGGGATAGATGACTATCTTGACACGGTCGCTCTCCGCATTGAGGAGCCCTTGCGCTCTGCAAGCCTGCACCAACGGGTCGTTGTCCCAGCTTCCGATGTCGTGCGTGACAAGCGGAGGATTCCCCGTGCGTCGCAAGCGGCGTATCCCGGAATAGAGATCATTCATGATGGAGCTCGTGAACACGTCGTCTTCGCCGGGGCGGTGGCCGCTCAGGATGTCAAGCACGAGGCGCTGCAGGAGATACTTCCCCTGCCAATCCACAGTGCTCTTGACATGCTGGTAGAAACTCTTATTCTCCATCACGTCGCTACGCACCGTCCCCTTACCCATGATCACCCAGAAGAAGACCACGATGGTCTTGTCAGATCGCTCTTCGATGAGCTTGCGATTGAGCTGTCCGAGCGCCTCCACGAAGATGTCCATGCCCTTGTTCTGGAATTCATATCTGCCGGAGGTGAAGTAGAAGAGCGTCTTATCCAAGTCGAACGAGTAGTAGGGGAAGAAATTGTACGCCGCGAACTCCTTGAGGAGCTCCTTGCTCTGCAGATGCCGGCTACTCGTCTCCTCGAACGTCGGGAAACTGTCAATATGGAATCCGTTGTAGAGCAGGACGTCGGGTTTCTTGCCGAGAAGCCGTTCTGCCTCCATGCCGGTTATCTCGCTCACAGTCGTGAAAACGTCGGCGTTGTGCGCGCATGCGACCTCGGCGGTGTGCTTGTCCTGCACGCCCAAGCGGTACGCCCACGCCATCGGGTCGACCGAATCTATTATTTCGTATAACAGATGTCCGTTGCCCGCGATGGATCTGCCGAGCATGGTGGCATGCGTCGTGAAGACGGTGGCGACGTCCACTGCGTACGCTTTGAGGTGGAGTATCGCGAATCCCGCTATCCACTCATGGCACTGCACGACGATCCGTTCGCAGGCAGCGTCCTTCTCGCGCCCCGGGGCGTTGGCGCGTTTCGCGTACTCTTCGACGAGCATGCCCGCCGCGGTCGAGAAGCAGAGCGGCTCATCGAACTCCCACGCCGCCTTGAGGGAATCGACACGGAAGCGTTCCCAGTAGAACGCTTTGAGATCGTTGCGACGGGCGATGACGTTACGGGAATCAACCAGGATGGTGACCGGCATCCCCGGTATCAACCATACGCCGTAGTGGCAAATGATGCCGTGTTTCGTCTTGAGCGCCTCGAATACCGCTTGGAATTCCGGCGGTGTGGGCCGTGGATCGAATTCAGGCCCCAATTCGTCGAATGCCGGACCGATAGTGATGTATCGGGAATAATTTTTCGCGACGAACGGCGCCTTGCTCCGCACCACGGTATAGATGCCGCCGACTTTGTTGCAGACTTCCCAGGATATTTCGAAGAGCGTCTGACCTACGGGTTCTGCTCGGGAAGTCTCGATGGCGGCCATGCGGTGATCTCATCTCATAATCTGAACGGATTACAACGCGGTATCATCCACGACTGCCGCCATGCAAGGAGCCATCTCACTGGATCATCCCGCCGAATGACATCATGTGGAGATCAACCGCCCCAAGATGAGCCCGAGGACCAGACCGAAGATGAGACCGTAGATGAAATCCTTGACGATGAGCCTTGTCGTATCATTATCGATGTTGTGTGACGACGGTACGGACCCGCGCGTATCGCCCGCTTCGCGTCCAGCAGTACCGGCGTCTGTATCGGCGTCCCGATCGAGTGTCGCGCGCGCGCGATTCTCGGGACCGAAGAGCTCATCGCGCACCTTCTGATCACGCAGGAGTTCCTGCGGTCTACCCGCCGGTCGATGCGCGTCATCATGCAAGCCGAGCTTCTCTTCGATGATATGCAAGTCGATCGGTTTGAAACCGTCATCCGTGCGGTGCGAGTCCCGAGATTGTGATTGCGGTGCCGTCGGAGAGGACTGCATGCTTCGTCGTTCGAACACGGCAGGTTCATCATCGGTGAGCGCGGGAAGGGGTGATCCGATGACGGTGTCCTCGATGCGCGATTGAATATCGCCGCGTGACGCGATCACAGGTCTCGGGCGCAGATGGCTCTCCAATATCTCAACAGTCTCGACGATGCTGCCGACTTTTTGCAAGTCATCCGCTAAACGATCGTCTTTCACGACGTAGCGTATCCAGTTCGCAAAATCGTTTTTCTCGGCGTTCACATGACGATAGAATTCCTGGTAGCTGATGGTCTCTATCTTACGCATGAGCTGCTCGATGTCGGCCGCAGCGGTGCCATCGTGGAAGTGGAACTGTTTTTCTTGCGGAATATCCATGAGGTCCCCCCTAGTACCCGAAGAATCTCACCTCTCCGGGGAAAATAACGACGTCAAATGAGGAATGCAAAGGAGGAGCGAAAAAAGGATTGCGAAAGCGGTGGAAACGGGGAATGGTCGGAGGAGGGCGCGGGTGAGGGGCCCAGGACCTGCGGCCTATGACGTGATATTATTACGCGTCGATTATCTACGCGTGATACACTCGTATCGATGCGGCTCAGTCGTGTCCCGCCATATGACGGTAGATGACGAGCTGCAAGTGCTTTTTGTCGCCGATACCCGATATCTTGCGCGCGAGCTCCACATCCTCGAATACATCCCTGATCCAATTGTGGAAATCATTGCGGTCAGGCGTAACGTGGTGGTGGAAGACGTGGTCCTCGAGCTGATCGAGTATCGCCGCGAGCTCCGCGACATTCTTCACCGGCTGGCCGTTCGCAAGCACGAAGAATTTCTCCTGCGGAATGTCGCGCGTCAAATTGTACACGCGCACACGCGATGTCACGGGCGTCGTTGATCGTTGCACGGGAGCCTTCGTCTTCGACGAGGCACTGGTGCTTCGTTTGACGGTCTTGGTAGGCCGCTTCGTGGTCTTTTTAGAGGAAACTGACTTTTTATTTGCCATACTATCTCACCCTTTCCCAAATGGATACCGCACCTTCTCATTTATAAGCATTTGGTTTTGTCGATTGGAATATCGTCGAGAAACGGGTAAAACTGTATTCATTCAACAGTGGATAATTATTTCCTCGGGTGATCACACGGCAGTTCTTGCGCGACATCATGCGGAGCATACCGTGCGTGATCGAGCCGAAAGCCGGCATCAGAACAAAGCGACGATTGGAATCCGGAGATGATGAGATAAAACGTGAAATAAAAAATCGGAGAGAAGGACGCTCGCGGCACTTAGCAGCAGCCGCAGCAACCGCCTTTCTTAGGAGTTCCATTCATAGTCTTCTTCACAACCTTCTTTGCAGATTTCTTCGCAACCTTCTTTGCAGCCATATGACACCTCGATGATACGATTGGAATCGCATCCATATAATAAGATTACGATACGATGATTACGATAAGAGTACGGAAGAGGCTGCGAGAACGAACAAGACACTTCGCCGAACGACTATCGCGGTAGTCCCACCATCGCGAGGTGCTCGCTCGGGCTGGCGCGTATCAGATTCGCGGCGGGGCTGCTTCCGACCTTGACCTTGGCACGGAGCGCGATATCATTGAGGACGTTGATGAACGCGATGTAACCTTCGTACGGGCTCTCGTACGGATTGAAGTACTTGTGCACGTCGCCGTCGCTGAACCACTTCGTGCACATGTAGTAGAAGTGATCGCTCGTGGTGAGGCGACGCCAATCCTCGATGAGCTGCGGGTCGTTGCTTTGGAGCACGGTCTTGCCGACTTTGTAGATCTCATCAAGCGAAGTCTTCTGCATAGGGTTGCCTATCCAAGCCGAGAGATCGCGCTCGAGGTCGGCCCAACTGATGAAATTATGGCAATCTATCTCATCCATGATGGGGTAGGCGGCCGCAGTCTCGCTCACCGTCTTGAAATCGTTATGCGGATGCTTGAGGAACTCTCCCGGCATCGCGCGCAGGAAATCGAAGATGCCGGTATCGGCCCACTGGTGCTCGCCGAACGTCTCGTAATCCATGAAGAGATTGACGACTTGGCCCGCGCCATTCACTGCCGATAGCCACTGCGCGTACTTCTCCGCGGTGAGCGGCCAACCTTCCCAACCGCGATTGGAGAAGCGGAACGCGACATCATCGGAGAGACGGTAGTTCTTCATGAGGAGCTTGAGGTTGTTCGTCGTCTTGCTGCGATAGACGAAATTGCTGTTGCGCCATCCGAGCACCGGGTCCCATCCTTCCGAGAGGACGGTGGTGAAGCCCATCTGCTCGATGTGCCACGCGAGTTCGTTGTTATAGATGAGCTCGGTGTTGCGGAACGCTTTAGGAGTCTGGCCGAAGAGACGCTGGACGGTCTCCCCCTGCCGTTGCACCTGGCGCCGGAACTCCTCCTTATCATAGAGGAATGAAAGACTGTGGTAGTATGTCTCTGCGAGGAACTCGACTTGGCCGGTGGCCGCGAGATCCTGGAATGACTTGAGCACCTCGGGAGCGTACAGCTGCATCTGCTCAAGGCACACGCCGCTGATGGAGAAACTGACCTTGAACTGCCCAGGGTGCTTGTGGATGAGCTCTAAGAGCACGCGGTTGGTGGGCAGGTAGCACTTGCCGGCGACCTTACGCATGACCTCGGCGTTCTTCTGATCATCGAAGTATTGGTGGTTTCGGCCGATGTCGAAAACCGGGTATCTGCGGAGACGGAACGGTTGGTGGACCTGAAAATAGAAGCAGACAGTAACCATCATGCACCCGTCGATGCCACCCCTGACACCATGCTTGAAATGCACAACGCGCTAGTAGATAAAGGTAATGGTTCGGGTGGCTCTTAGACAATAAACAGTATTGTTGTGGCCTTAGTCACTTCGTTCCTTGGTTCGCTCGGAAATCGTAGATTTCCGGCGTCCCAAGAGCTTCGCTCTTGAGGATGCCTACGTTGTAGTCAAACCTTGGCGCAGGAGCAGACTGTCGTCAATTGGCCGCAGCCGACGACAGTCGTATATGGACTACTGTCATATATGCGCCGCCACAACAAGCAACAAAAGATGCTCCGCAGCAGCAAAAACAGGATTATCCATAGCACAAATCCAAAACGCACCTGACAGCGCCATTGGACGACTGATATCTAGACTATCAACAACTAGAAGACTATCAATAACTAGACGAACGACAACGAGATGAACGATTAGTAGTAGACTACTGATTCTCAAGGGAATCGACAGATGGCTATAGGCGACAGAGGACAGCATCAGCAGAGTGTATTGATCATATCTCTCATAAAACAATCAAAGAAAAAGAAGGACGCCCGTTTTGGCCCCTTGACGAAAGGGTGGCGCCTTAGCGGGTCTGGATCAAGATAGGCCGTTGCATGGCCTCACGATATATCTGGATGCACTGCTCGGCCGGGTTCTCCCAGGTGAAACTCTGTATCTCGATCGAACCATGGTGGACGAGCGTCTGGTGGAGCGGTCCGTAGCTGAGCGCGGCGATCATCTTGTTCGCGAGATCATCCACATCCCAGAAATCCACTTTGAGCGCGTGATTGAGTATCTCGCTCACGCCCGACTGCCGAGAGACGATGACGGGCGTGCCATGCTTCATGGCCTCCAAGGGGACGATGCCGAACGGTTCGCTCACGCTCGGCATGACGAAGAGATCGGCCATGCGGTAGAGCCTATCGCCCTCGTCACGATTGACGAACCCGGGGAATATGACGCGGTGACCGATGCCAAGATGCGCGGCGCGCTCTATCATGCGCGGAAGCATATCCCCCGTGCCTGCGATGACGAATTTGACATTCGGCAGGACCTGGCATACTTTCGCGGCGGCATCGAGGAAATAATCCGGTCCTTTCTGGAGCGTGACGCGGCCGAGGAACAAGACCATCTTCTCCTCATCGGAGATGCGTTCGCGGGCGAAGCCCATGGACTTATCGTTGAACTCCACGCTATTATAGACCACTTGTATCTTGTTCGGGTCCACATAGTACTTGGTTATCAATCGTTGTTTGACGAAATTGCTGACCGCGATGACCACATCCGCTTGGTGGAAACCGTTGTACTCGATGCGGTACACATCCGGATCGGCGTGGTCGCCGCCGGTCTTGTCGAATTCAGTGATGTGGACGTGCATGATGACGGGTTTGCCCGTCGCCTTCTTGAGCGCGAGCGCGGCGGGGATGGTCGTCCAATCGTGAGCGTGGATGACATCGAACTCTTCGTGCTCTGCCATCGCGACCACGGCTTGCGCGAAACGCGCCATCTCCTCAAGGAGGTTCTCGCCGTACATCTTCTTGCCGGATTTCTGCATGATGTTCCCGCCGTACTGCTGTGTCCATGTGTACTCCTCTTTGGAGGTGTAGGCGGTGAGCGTGGAGGCTATGCGGATGGGTTTGACGCCGAGGCGTTTCATCTCTTTGCTCGCTACGAGAAGCTTGACATGGGAGCTTGAGACGTCATCGGGACCGTGCGGCATGACGTATGTGACTTCAATGCCTTTTTTGGCGAGTGCGCGCGTGAGCTCGAAACAGACGGTTCCTACACCGCCTGCGAAGTACGGCGGGAACTCCCAACCGAGCATCAGAACGCGCATGCACACACCCCTCTCCCCGAACTTGAAATCGCTAGTCCCATAATTGGCCGCTCGATAGTGCGATACTTTGCGTCCGCAGCAGAATACATCTACCGCTGGAGGCGCTTTTTATAGCGCACCATACCGGTCCCACCCTTTCGTCACCGTTTCACGGATGCGGTACTATATAAACATATCCCTCTTTTGAGTACAAGAAGATGACTATTTCTCAAGTATTTCAACACTCAAAACGGCCTATTGAGAGGTTTTATGCAGAATAGGCATAAAATAACACATTATTAACTTATTAACAATAATAACTTACATAGTTAGTAACTTCATAAGTAACGGAAAAGTTTATTAATACAAATCACCAGTAATCACCAGAAGACCGCAAACAACCACCCCCGATATCACATCCAGGGCTGCAACGATGGAAAACGACCAACTCCTCAGCAACGCACGATGGGAGATCCTACGGTCGGTCAGCACAGGGAAGACCTCCGCGACAGAGCTCGCGAAGAACACGAAGAACAGCCTTCCCAACATCAGCCAACAACTCAAGCTTCTCGAAGCGTACGACCTCGTCGAATACATCAAAGACCAGAAGAAAGGACAGGGAAAACCACGGCAGATCTACCAGCTCAAACGCGAGATATGCCACATCACCTACGCACGGCACGGCCTCGCGGACAAGCGGCTCTTCAACCCCGACGGCTACCACATCATGCTGCTCAACATCCTGTTCCTGCCGAGCCTCCAGGACCACGCCTACATCATCAAACACCTCGCGCAAAACGACGAACTGACGCAGCAATGCGCGCTCGCATTCCTCAAGAGCAACGAGACAGAGATAGAGCTGCTCCAAGTGACGGAGAACATCGAGTATATCAGGAACAAGTATTCGAACACCTTCGTGGACCACAACGGCAAGACCCGCAAGATCATCGCTTGGAGCCACACCCCGAAGGAGATAACGGATGGTTTAGCACGCAAGGAACCGTATTTCGAGGCGCTCATGCACAACCCCATCCCATTCCACGATCCTAAGACTGTGATAGAGAAACTGAAAAAAAAGCTATAGACAGGATAGGCAAAGGACCATAGGTAAAAGAGAAAAGAGGTTGCTGCCTTGGCGTACGACCTGAGGGGCAAACGCCGCGAGCGAACGCGAAGCGGCTCTGTGAGCCCCGAGACAATGTTGCCGACGGCAATGCATCCGCCGCAGCAAAAGAAACAACGAATCAACCGGAAAGAGTAGTTGACTACATCGAGAAAAAGACCAGGGGAATCAGAGGTGAGGAGCTGACCCCCATGAACCGACTCGCAGAGATAATCCGGAGCGTACCGCAAGAGGATCTGCTCCTCATCAAGAAGGATCTTGATACTGGCAACATCGCCCGCATCATAGCGGAACGCATGGCGGAACTCGAACTCCCGCAGCGAGTATGCCCTGTCTGCAACGCGCCGCTCGATGATGATGCGCCGTACATCCTCTTTTTCGGCACCCATGTCCGCAAGAAGGCCCGTTTTGACGGTCTGGATTGCCTGGAGACGTTCATGCAGGACCTCAAGCACGAAAGCGAGAAGGGAAAGAAGGGAGATGGAACGTGAGTGTAAAACATGCCTCCGAAGGAGATGGAGCAAATGCTGATCGACCACGACGCAGTACTCTTTTCAGTCGAAACTACTCATTCGCCGTAAACGACTTCGGCTGCGGCGAGAGAGCGCACACGGTTAGGCACTGTCAAGCCTATTACTCGAACATCTCCACAAACGCAAAAGCCCCGCCAAGGCAGCCCTTTTCTCCACCCACGGCAATGTACGGACCACATCAATGTGTGCAATGTCCCGGTGCGCTGTGGTAGCTCCGCTCCTCATCCTCGACATCATCATGCTGTTCGCTATCATGACCTCGTTCGGCATCATCGATGGCACGTGGGCCGCTGCGATAGCGTTCTTCCTCGCGCCGGCGTACATATGGGCCACCGATCGCCGCCGTCTGCTCAAGCATTACCTCATCGCGTTCGCCATCGCGGCAGCATGGATGGCGTTCGCATACGAACGGTATGATTATGGCACGACCGCGGCGATGCCGTTCGGCCTTCCGGTGCTTCCGCTCTTCGCGTGGACCGCAGGGCTCTTCGCCCTCCAAGCGTTCCTCGATCACGTCGTGAGATACAGGACCGACAATAAGAGTGACAGCAAGAGACCTGGTGGCCGCGGCGGGATGCATCCCCGTGCGACCGCGGGCCAGATAGCAGTCATCATACTGTTGTATTGGGTCACGCTCATCGCGGTCGAGACTGTGGCGTATCACGTTATCGGCATCCATGATGTGCGTAACGCCGCGTACCCGGGATTGCCGGTGTGCGATTGCATCCACGCGCCGCATTGGATGCAGACGGCGTATTTCTTGCTCGGACCAATCTACCTCGCCGCGTGCGCGCTATGGGATCGGTTCGTACTGGTACGGCGCGCGAAACGAAAGACCGCGCGATGAGGGATTAGCCTGTCCGTGTTGGAATACGAGTTTAAACAGCTCCAAGCCTTTGCGCACAACGTTGTTTCGCTGGGGAGCCTACAGCAATCTAGTCAGCAACAATATCTAGTCAGTTAACTACTCATTCCGTCCAGTCAGCTCGCTGCGACGCGCAATCCCTCGGCAAGTGTAACTACTGCCCCCATCGTTCGTCTCGCTGCGGCAATTACACTGCGCTTCCAGCGCAGCATATAATCGGGCGCTCGCATGATTCTTCGTCGCTGTCGCTCCTCGAATACTCGCGCCCTTTGCTCTACGCCAAGGCAGCGTTCAACGGCGATACGCTTGACGACTATACAACAACTCTGAAGAGAATATCTAAAGAAAAAGAGAGTAATAAAAAAAAACGATTCCTCAAGAGGAGATGCTACTTCTTGTGGTAGCGGTTGTTCTTCTCCTTCTTGAGGTGCGGCTTGTGCATCCCACCGGTCTTGTTCTTCGCTTTCAGCGATTTCTTGACCTTGACGGTGCGGTCCGGCGTCATGCGATCGCGGCGTTTCTCGTGCGCTTCGATGACTTGCGGGTGCCCGCCTTCGATGCTGCCGGTCTCGGCTCGTTCGGGGGCTGGTGCTTGCGGCGGTGCATCATCGTGCACGGGGAGCTCCTGGTGCGGGTGTTCGAGCATGACATACCCTGACGGGTGCATAGTATCATGCTGCACGGGCACAGGTTGGTTGGCGCGGCGGCTGCGGATCTCCGATTCTATCTCCTTGCGCAGGCGTGCCTCTTCGCGGCGTCTGTCGAAGTATGTGGCGACCGCTTTTTTCGGGACATTATACGCCTTTTTTGCGGCGTTCGGGATGTGCTCTGTGATGATGCGCTTCGTTCCGTGCGCCACATGGTAGACCGCCTTTTGCGTCCGCTCCACGAAGGGGCTCGGCCGTTGGCGTTCGAGCTCCACATTCATCACACGCTCTTGCTCCACGCCGAGCTGATAATCGATCGTGCGCAAGAAATTCTCGATCTCCTTGATCGCGCCGTAGATCTGGTGTTGCGTCGCAGGATCGAGCTTGGTGTTGGTGTGCAGTTGCTGGATGAGCGCCTGTCTGCGCTCCTCATATTCGCGTTTGAGCGTCGGAAGTGCCATAATTACCACCTATAGTCGGATGGCTCCGCAGGAGATATATAAATTGTGCGGGTGAGATGACTCTGAGGCAATAGAGAACTTTGTTATGGCCATGGTACGCATCCAGACTACCACCACGTAGTCGCGGTTAACAGCAATCCAACACGAGAAGCATATGAGACATGAAAGAGAAGAACCGACGGGGAACGCCTCAAGAGAACGAATAATGTCGTTTCTTCGCGCGCATGAAGACTAGCTTGCCGCGCATCTCTATCTGCGTACGTACGACTGAGTTCTCGCCAAGGCTCGCGAACTCGAGATAGCGCGATCCGCGCGCTTCGCGAGTCAGAGCAGTCTGTAGCTCCAACATTTCCATTACTACCCTCCCAACTAGTCACGACACCGTCCTGAGGAGTATATAAAAATTGCGGATGTGACAAATGATCGACACGTCGCTTTCGACACGTCGCTTTCGACACGTCGCTTTCTTCTCCTGTCGCGGTAGAAGAATTGCTTGCGCGACAACAGACTCTGCGAAGGCGAGTATTGCGCACAACACCGACGCGCACCCACCACCCAATATACTGATTAGTATACTGCAGGAAACCTATATATACTGATACGCCACTGTAGGCCCCTGAAGGGGGCGGAGCGAGAGCTCCGGAGATACGATGGTCCTTGAGAATGTGGACGAGATCATGAGCCTGCAGCGTAAGCTCGCGAGCCGCGTGGTCCAAGAGCAGGAGATGGAGCTGCAGCTGCGCCTCCTTGAGATAGTGCAATCGCTCCAGCCGAACGCGAACAAGCAGCTGCAGAAGGCCAAGATCCTGACCGTCGCGGAGATGGAAGGGATAGGCTATGATGATGCTATCCGGGCGCTCAAATCGCTCGAAGGCATGGGATACATCAAAGAGACGACGCCCGGCTATTTCAAGAAGACATAGTGAAACGCTATCCGCGTCCGTCACACCCAACGGTGGAAACGATGAAGCTCACGAAAGTCCAATCATTCATGCTCTACGCGCTCGGCACGACGTACGACCAATTCTCGGAGCGATTCAACGGCCGGCCGCTCGCCATCGCGATGAACAAGGTCGATTTCATCGATCTCGTGCACGCGGCGAAGATAGCGAGCAAGAAGGATCGCGCGGTCTACCGCAATCTCGAATCGCTCGAGAAGCTCAAGCTCATCGCGTATGACAACAAGACGCTCGCCCTCACGAAGAAAGGGATCGCTGCGTACCAAGCTATCCGCAAGGAGATGGAACCGTATTTCTATATCCGCGATCTCCTGCGCAGCGACGACATCCTCAAGTACACCGCGAAACGGCAGACCGTGCTCAAAGACGAATAGAGGATACATAGTGTGGCAAAAGGCATCGTGTTCCGCGAACAGGAGACTGTCTACACCTGCGGTGCCGCCGCTATGCCGATGAACGCCGTTACGGCCGACATCACGACGTCCTGACTGCGGCGGATGTATTGCTGGTGCAACAACACATCGCGCGCTCGCGTGATTCTTCGTCGCTGCCGCTCCTCGAATGCTCGCGCGCGGCCGTTGCGCCAAGGCAGTCCTTCTACGAATGAGTAAGAAATTAAAAAAATGAAAAAATCCTATTGCTTATTTCCACATCCAACCAAAGAGCCCTTTCTTGCGTTTTTCGCTCTCTGCGAGGGTTTTCAAGCGGGTCTGCTCTCGTTCCATCGTCTGTATCTGCTCCTGGAGCACCTGCTTCGCTTCATCGCTGCAGTCTTCGCACGATTCGCGCAGGCGTTGCATCTCCGAGATGCGCTCCTGATTCTTGACGACATTCGCTTCGATATCTTCGGCCGCTTTCTTGTCGCCACCCGCGAAGAATCGGCTGAACGCACTACGGTCCTGCATCTTCTCTTCCGAAGCAACGGTCTCTTTCACGGAGTTATCCATCGCGGTCGCTACCTCTGACACCTGCTGTCCAATGCCGCCGAGCTCCTCCTTCATACCTAAGAGCGCATGCACCGCGAGGCGGACCTCATTCTGGTTCTTGAGCACTTGCTGCTGTGTCTCGCTTTTCCCGACCAGTTCTTGATCCAGTTCCTGCTTGCGCAATTCGACTCTCGTGCGCACTTCTTCGCGCACCATAGCGCCTTGGCCCGCGGCGCTGCCAGCCTGTTGTCCATTCTGTTGTTCCGCACGCAGTTGTGTATCATCGCCGCGATTCTGCTGTTCGAGCGAAGTAGGTGCTGCACCGACAATTTTTTCGCCTGATGACGCGGTGCCAGCATCGGTTTTGCTGATATCTGCCGCGCCAGTTTCCGCGCTGCCGTCGCCAGCATCCGCACTATCGCCGCTGGGACCGTCGGTTCCTGCGCCCGCCGCGAACACTCCTGTCGCGAGCAACGCAAGCACAAATATACCGATAAAGACTGATTTCATGATATCACCTATGGACTCCTCAACCATGCAATATAAAAAATATTGCAATAAAGTCTCACGACGGAGTCAAGGGCAGTGCTAAGACGCATAGAAAGAGAATAAAAAAAGATTCACGCCGCTATAGGTGCGATGGGCACTACTTTTCGCTCTTTGCGCTGTGAGACGAAGTGCAGGAACCATTTCGACGCTTCCATGCCGACGAATCCGTACACCGCTATCTCCAGGATGAGCACCCAATCGGACCATGCGAGCGGCACGGTACCGAACACCGCGTTGAGCGGCGCCAAGTAGATGACCGCGAGCTGCACCGTGACGGAGATGCACACTGCTATCGACAGGTATGGATTCGAGAGCGGGTTGAGTTTCTTCCACGATGGGTAGAGCGAACGCGCGCTTATCACCGCGAACATCTGTATCATCACGAGCGTCGTGAACGCCATCGTCTGCGCGCGCGGCAAGTCGAGGTCTTTGTGCTTGAGGAACACGAAGACGGTCCCGAGACCCATGATCAGGCCGAAGAACACTATCGAGAAGAGCATCTTGCCGTTGAGCGGTTTCTCTTTGGGGTCGCGTGGCGGGCGCGACATGATGCCGTCGTCGGGCGTCTCAGCGCCGAGACCCAGCGCCGGCACGTCATCCGTGAGGATGTTCATGAGCAGGAGCTGGAGCGGCAGTATGGGGAGCGGGAACGCCATGATGAGCGCTATGAAGACGGATGTTATCTCGCCAGCGTTGCAAGACAGGAGATAGCGCGCCGACTTGAGTATCTTATCGTACACATTACGCCCCTCCTCTATAGCATTCACTATCGAAGAGAAATTGTCGTCCACAAGCGTCCCTTTCGCGACCTCGCGTGCGACGTCGCTGCCCGAGCCCATCGCGATGCCGATGTCCGCCCGTTTGAGCGCAGGGGCATCGTTCACGCCGTCGCCAGTCATCGCGACGATATGGCCGTGCTTCTTGAGCGCATCAACGATGCGCACCTTCTGGATGGGGAGCGCGCGGGCGACGATGCGGATGTCCTCTATCTTCGTCTCGAGTTCCTTGTCGCTCATCCGCTCTAATTCATCGCCTGAGATGACAAGGCTGCCGGGCGACCACAATCCAATGCGTACGGCTATCGCTTTCGCAGTGATGGGTTGGTCGCCTGTTATCATCATGACTTTGATACCGGCGGAATGGCATTTCGCGATAGCGTCCGGCACTTCGTCTCGAGGAGGATCTATCATGCCGACCAGACCGACGAAGATGAGGCCTTTCTCTACGGTCTCGAGAGTGTACGATCGCAGCGTGGACACGTCGCGGTACGCGAATCCCAGCACGCGGAGCGCCGATTGCGCGTATGCGACATTCGTCTTGAGCAATCGGTCCCTGTCTTTAGGGGTGAGTTTCCTGACTCTCCCGTTCTCGAGTATGCGGTCGCATCGTGTCAAGAGCAGATCGGGCGCCCCTTTCACGAACGCTTCCGTCTTCTTCGTCTTCCGGTTCTTTAGGATGACAGTCATGCGTTTGCGGTCGGAATCGAACGGCAACTCCTGCACAGGTGAATGCTGTTGCGTCAGGAGCTCATCGGAGAGTCCTGCTTTGCGCCCGAGCACGACGAGCGATCCTTCCGTCGGGTCGCCTATGACTTCGTGCTGCCCAGTCTTCTCGTTCTTGACGAGTTTCGCGCTGTTGCACAAGTAGCCTATGCGAAGGAGAAGCCCCGCATCTTCTGGATCGTACGGTTTGCCATTGAGCGTGAACTCACCGGATGGTTCGTACCCCGTGCCCGATACTTTGATGGAGTCGCCATCCATGTAGATATCGGTGACAGTCATCTCGTTCTTCGTTAACGTTCCCGTCTTGTCCGTGCAGATGAATGTCGCCGCGCCAAGCGATTCCGCAGCCGCGAGTTTTTTCACGAGCAGGTTCTTGCGGGCGAGCCGACGCGCACCCATGGAGAGTCCTACGGTCACGACGACGGGGAGGGAGTTCGGGATGGTGCTGACGGTGAGCGCGAGCGCGAAGAAAAGCATTGTAGGGATAGCAATGCCTTCGTAGAGTCCTACGCCGAGCACGAGTGCCACGAGCACGATGACGATGATACCTATCTGTTTGGCGAGCATCTCAAACTTGCGTTGCAGGGGCGTCGCTTCGTCTTTGGTGTCGCGGATGGAGGTCGCTATCTTGCCGAGCTCAGTCGCGTGGCCTGTTCCGACGACTATGGCTTTGCCGCGTCCGTACGTCACGATGGTGCCCGCGAAAGCCATGTTCTCTTGGTCGGCGACCGACGTGCCTAGTTTGTACGCAGCGGCGTCCTTGTCCGACGGCACGCTCTCACCTGTGAGCGATGACTCGTCGATCT
>Ga0209211_10007081_pt1 | contig 15889 bp, 15 predicted proteins | sample RifGroA2_FD_183992 | JGI IMG/M metagenome (GOLD analysis project Ga0209211, IMG submission 183992) | Groundwater microbial communities from Rifle, Colorado, USA - Groundwater A2 (SPAdes) (version 2) | ecosystem: Environmental > Aquatic > Deep subsurface > Groundwater | place: Rifle, Colorado... | reverse complement strand
TGGCGCCATGGCCCTGGCCCGCGAGCTGGCCCGCTTCGCCGCCGACCTCGCCTTCGAGCGGATCCCGCCCGAGGTCGTCGCGAGCGTGCGCCTGCGCGCCCTCGACATCCTCGGGATCGCGCTGGCGGCCTCGACCGGCGAGACCGCGCCGGCGCTCCGCGGCGCGCTCGAGGGCTGGACCGCGGGCCAGGGCGGGCCGTGCACGGTCGTCGGCACGAAGCTCGGCGCGCCCGCGCCGCTCGCCGCGCTCGCCAACGGCGCGCTCGCCCACGGCCTCGACTTCGACGACACGCACGCCGCCTCGATCACACACGCCTCGGCGGTCGTGCTGCCGACGGTGCTGGCGCTCGGCGAGGCGTCAGGCGTGGACGGGCGCCGGGTCGTCACCGCGGCGGTGGCGGGGCTCGAGGCGATCACGCGGCTCGGCATGGCGGCGCCCGGCGCGTTCCACGCGCGCGGCTGGCACGCGACCGCGGTGTGCGGCGCGTTCGCCGCGACGCTCGCGGCGGGGCGGCTCGAGGGGCTCGACGCCGACCGGCTCGCGGCCGCGCTCGGCGTCGCGGGCAGCCTCGCCTCGGGCGTGCTCGAGTTCCTCGAGGACGGCTCCTGGGTCAAGCGCCTGCACCCCGGCTGGGCGGCCCACTCGGGAATCGTCGCCGCGGGCCTCGCGCGCGGCGGCTTCACCGGGCCCGCGACGATCCTCGACGGGCGCTTCGGCTTCTACCGCACGTTCCTGGGTGTCGAGCCCGACCCCGCGCCCTTCCGGACGCTCGGCACCGAGTGGGAGACGCTGCGCATCGGCTTCAAGCCCTACCCCTGCTGCCACTACAACCACGCGTATCTCGACTGCGCGCTGGCCCTCCGCCACGCGCACGGGCTCACGCCCGAGGCGATCGCGGCCGTCGAGTGCCGCGTGCCCGCCGGCGAGGTGCCGATCGTGTGCGAGCCGCGCGAGGCGAAGCTGCGCCCGCGCACGCCCTACGACGCGCAGTTCAGCCTGGCGTACTCGGTGGCCGCGGCGCTCGTGGACGGGCGCGTCGGGCTCGACACCTACGCGCCCGCGCGGATCGCCGACGAGCGCGTGCTCGCGCTCGCCGCGCGCGTCACGCACGCCGTGGACCCCGACTCGCGCTTCCCCGACGGCTTCCCCGGCTGGGTGCGCGTGCGCCTGCGCGACGGGCGCGTCCTCGAGGCGCGCGAGCCCGACGGCCGCGGCGGGGCCCGGCGGCCGATCGAGCCGCAAGCGGTGGTGGCGAAATTCCGTGACAACGCCGCCCGTGCGCTGCCGCCGCCCGCGGTGGCCCGCGTCGAGGCCGCGGCGCAGGCGCTCGACGCGCTCGCCGACGTCGGCTCGCTCATGCGGCTCACCCGGGCGTGATATCATCCGAGACCGTGAGGCTCATCGTCGCGCTCGCCCTCGTCCTGCTCGCCACGGCGCCCGCGGCCGCGCAGCAGGTCGAGATCCAGAAGGCGCCCGCGCCGCCCGTCACGCTCGAGCGGGAGCCCGGCGCCGCGTCCGGGATCGGCGACGCGACGCGGCCCAGCGACGGCGACGTCTACCCGCGCGGCGCGAGCGTCCCCCACGATCCCACGTTCCTCGGGGGGCTGTCCGGCCGGCGCACGACCCCGACGTCCACGGGGCGCGTGGGCCTCGCGGCCTGGATCTCGCCGAACACGCCGGTCGGGTCGCCGAACACGGGCTGGCGCGACGTCAGCGGCTGGCTCGGGCTCGGCTTCGCGGTCACCTGGGACGGTCCGCCGCCCCGACCTGCCGGCCGGCGCGCGAATTGATTTGACGTCGGGGGGAGCGAGCGCCGCTCCCCCCGACTCTTACTGTCAGCGCGTGTGCCGGACGCGCCCCCGCCCTCTGATGATGACCGGATGACCGCGCCCGGCTGGCCCGGCGGCGCCCGCGCCGCCTGCGCCTTCACGTTCGACCTCGACGCCGAGACCCTCTGGATGGCTCGCGGCGTCTTCGAGCCGGTGACGCTCTCGCAGGGGCGCTTCGGCGTCGTCGAGGCGCTGCCCAGGATCCTCGGGCTCCTGCGCGAGTGCGAGGTCCGCGCTTCGTTCTTCGTGCCCGCCTGGGTGGCCGAGCGCTACGCGGACGCGGTGCGGGGGATCGTCGAGGCCGGCCACGAGATCGGCTGCCACGGCGACGTGCACGAGCGCGTGACCGACCTCGCGCCCGACCAGGAGGAGAAGATCCTCGTGCGGTCCGCGGACGTGCTCGAGCGCCTCACGGGGCAGCGGCCGCGCGGCTACCGCGCCCCGGCCTGGCAGCTCTCGGAGCGGACGCTCGGGCTCCTGCTCCGGCACGACTTCGACTACTCGTCGAACATGATGGACCGGCTCGTCCCCTACCTGCACGAGGCGATCGACGGCCGCTCGGTGGTGGAGATCCCGGTGTCGTGGGTGCTCGACGACGCGCCGTACTTCCTCTTCACGGGCCAGCGCGCGATCCAGCCGCCCGGTCCGGTGCTGCAGGGCTGGCTCACCGAGCTCGACGGCATCTGCGAGGCCGGCGGCGTCGCGACCTTCACCTTCCACCCGCAGCTCATCGGGCGCCCGTCGCGCCTGGCGTGCCTGCGCGAGCTGCTGGACCACGCGCGCCGCGCGCCGCGTCTCTGGATCGCGCGGCTCGACGAGATCAGCGCGCACTGGCGCGAGCGGAGCTGATGCCGCTGCTCCGGGGCAACCTCCACGCGCACACGACGTACTCGGACGGCGTGGAGCGCCCGGCGCGGCTCATCGCCGCCTACGAGGCGCGCGGCTACGACTTCCTCGCCATCACCGACCACGAGGACCGCATCGGCGCGAGCTACTGGCGGGCGCTGCCGAAGCTCGCCTCGCGCCTGCTCCTCTTCCACGGCGTCGAGCTGAACTACGACCGGTTCGACCAGCACATCGGCCGCGTGCTCGGCGACCGGGAGACGCTCCACGTGCTGAACCACCCGGCGCGGTACCGGCTCTCCGTCGAGGAGACGATCGAGCGCGTGCGCGTGATCGAGCGCGACGGCCTGATGCTCGACGCGGTGGAGGTGACGGACACGGGCCACGGGCGGCCCCGATACGCGACCGGCGAGATCCCGCTCGTGAAGATCGCGACCGACGACGCGCACAAGCCGGTGCACGTCGGCCGCGCGTGGATCGAGGTGGAGGCGCCGCGCGACCGCGACGCGATCATCCGCGCGATCCGCGCCGGCGACTTCCGCCTCCACGTCGGCGCCGCGGCGGAGTAGCCTCCGCCCCGCCGCTCACCGCCCCTTGAGCCGGGCGATGTTCGCCGTGGTGAGCGGGCTCGCGACGCCGCGCATCGCGACGTCCACGCAGGCCGGCCGGCCGGCGCGCAGGGCGCGCTCGAGCGCCGGGCGCAGCTCCGCCGGCTTCTCCACGCGCTCGCCGTGGCCGCCCATCGCCGCCAGGACCTGGTCGTAGCGGACCTGGCCGAGCTCGGTGCCGACGGTCCGGTCGTAGAACGCGCGCTGCAGCTCGCGCTCCATGCCCCAGCCGCAGTCGTTGCCGACGACGACGACGAGCGGCGCCTTGAACCGGAGCGCGGTGTGCAGCTCCCAGGCGTGGAACGCCATGCCGCCGTCGCCCGTCAGGACGACGACCGGCTCCCGCGGGTGGGCGAGCTGCGCCGCGATGCCGAACGGGATCGAGGCGCCGAGCGTGCCCATCGCGCCCAGGCGCACCCAGTGGCCGGGCAGCCGCGCCGGCAGGGCGAGCCGGCACCACTGGGCGAAGTCGCCGCCGTCGATGACCCAGGTGACGTCGCTGCCGGCGGCCTCGCGCACCTCGCGCACGATGCGGAGCGGGTGCAGGGGCGCGACCTCGGAGGCCTCGTCCGTCGCGCTCGCGGCGAGGAACGCGCGGCGCGCGCGCCTGAGCTCCTCGACCCACGGCTTCTGGCGCCAGCCGCCGTGGCGCTCGGCCGCCGCCGCGAGCTGCTCGAGCGCGACGCGGGCGTCCGCCTGGATCGGGAGCTGCGCGGCGCGGTTGTGCCCGAGCTCGGGGCCGTGGACGTCGATCTGGATCAGCGCGGCGTCCGGGCCGAAGAGACCGCCGTACGCGAGGCGGAAGTCGATCCGCTTGGCGACGAGCAGCACGACGTCGGCGCGCCGGATCTCGCGCGCGGCCGCGTTGAGGACCGGGTCGGCGTAGCCGAGGCAGAGCGGGTGCTCGTCCGACATCGCGCCGCGCGCCATGCCGATCGTGAAGCACGGCAGCTGGGCGACCTCGACGAAGCGCTCGAGCGCCTCCCACCCGCGGCTCCACCACACGCCGCTGCCGGCGAGCACCACGGGCCGCTCGGCCCGGTGGAGCAGCCCGATCGCGGCGTCGAGCGCCGCCTGGCCCGCCGCGGCGGGCTCGACGCGGAAGGGCTCGGGCAGCCCGACGTCGTCGTCCACGCTTGCCTCGGCGACGTCGCTCGGGATCGTCAGGTGCACCGGGCCCGGTCGGCCGCTGACCGCCTCGCGGTAGGCGGCCGCGAAGTATTCGCCGAGCCGCCGCGGGTCCTCGGCGACGCGCGCCCACTTCGTGATCGAGCGCACCATGTCGAGCTGGTCGACCTCCTGCAGCGGACCCCGCTCGCGCAGGCGCGTCTCGTGCATGCCGCTGATCGCGAGCATCGGGCTCGCGGCCATCCACGCCGTGGCGAGGCCGGTCAGCGAGTTCGTGTGCCCCGGCCCGCCCGTGACGACGGACACGCCCGGCCGTCCCGTCACCCGCGCCCAGCCGTCGGCGAGGTGGGTGGCGCCCGACTCGTGGCGCGTGTCGACGACGGTGAGGCCCTCGTCGAGGCAGGCGTTGAAGATCGAGTTCACGTGGTCGCCGCAGAGACCGAAGATGCGCTCGACGCCGTGCCGGCGCATCGCGCGCACGAGCAGGTGAGCGCCGCTGATCTTGCCCATGTGGGGCCTCCCCGGAGGTTGGGAACTATCGTAGCACGCGCGCGTCCGGCGCGATCCCGGCGGCCCGCGCCGGACGCGCGCGGTTTCCGGAACGGACCGCGCGCGATCAGCTCGCCGCCGCGTCGGTCCCGGCGCGCGCGCCGATCGAGCGCAGAAGGAGGCGCGTCAGCCCGGGGATCGTCGCGCGGAGGTCGGTCACGCCGCCGTGGAGCCACTGGATCACGATCTCGTTGACCGCGCCGAGCCACGCGAGCGTGGCGACCGTCGTGTCGAGGGGCGGGATCGAGCCGTCGGCGGCCGCCTCGTCGAGGTAGCCGCGGATCAGCGCGGCGAAGCGGCCGGCGACCTCGGCACGCTTGGCCTGGTATACGGGGCCGAGGCTCACGGCCTCGAGGAGGATGAGCCGCGCGAGCCGCTCGTTGCCGGCGAACGTGTCGAGCGCCGCCACGAGCGCGCCCTCGACCTTGGCGAGCGCGCCGTGGCGCGCGCCGATCTCCGCGGCGACGGCGCCGGCGAGGCGCGCGGCGAAGTCGTCCACGAGCGCGAGGAACACCGCCTGCTTGTTCGGGAAGTGGTGATAGACGGCGCCCTTCGACGTCGCGGAGGCGCGCACGATGTCGTCCACGAGCGCCCTGTGGTAGCCTTTGCGGGCGAACACCTCGAGCGCGGCCTCCAGGATGCGGTCGCGGGTCTCGATCTTGCTCACGGGAGCGGACGATGCAGACGGTGAGGATCGGGCACAGTCCGGATCCGGACGACGCGTTCATGTTCCACGCGCTCACGGCGGGGAAGGTGAGGATCCCAGGCGTGCGCGTCGAGCACGTGCTCGCGGACATCGAATCGCTGAACCGCCGCGCGCGCACGGCCGAGCTCGAGGTCACGGCCATCTCGTTCGCGACCTACCTGCTGGTCGCCGACCGCTACCGCATGATGGATCCCGGCGCGTCGATGGGGAAGGGCTACGGCCCGATCCTCGTCGCGCGCGAGCCGATCCCGCGCGCCGAGCTCGAGGGGCGCGTCGTCGCGATCCCCGGCCAGCACACGACCGCAGCGCTGCTGCTGCGGCTGTTCGTCGGCGATCCGCCGCTGATCGAGGTGGCGTTCGACCGGATCCCGGCTGCGGTGCTGGAGGGGCAGGCCGACGTCGGGCTCCTGATCCACGAGGGGCAGATCACGCACCAGGCCCTCGGGCTCGTGAAGGTCCTGGACCTCGGCGAGGTCTGGCAGCGGGAGACCGACCTGCCGCTCCCGCTCGGCGTCAACGTCGTGCGCCGCGACCTCGGCGAGGCCCTGCACCGGCAGCTCTCGCAGGCGCTGCGCGACTCGATCGCCTGGGCCCACGCGCACGCCGACGAGGCGCTCGAGTACGCGATGCGCTATGGGCGCGGGATCGACAAGGAGACCTGCCGGCGCTTCGTCCTGATGTATGTCAACGACCTGACGCTCGCGCTGGGGAGGGACGGGCGCGCCGCGATCGAGCGCCTCTTCACGCTGGCTCAGCGGAAGGGCCTCATCGCCGCCGTGCCCCCGATCGATCCGCTCTGAGCCCAGGCACGCAGGGGTATCGAGGAGCGCCCCGGGTTTCCCGGGGCGCTCCGAGCGTTGGGGGGTGTGGGGGGCCATGTCGGGGCCCCCCACGTGCATAGGAAGCGGAGCGTGGGGGGCCATGTCGGGGCCCCCCACGTGCCTAGAAGCGCTTGAGGATCTCGTAGGTCGTCGTGCGCTGGACGGGCGCGAAGCCCGCCTCGCGGATCAGGGTGACGATCTCCTCGACCGAGATCGTGTTCACGTGGTCCGCGGCCCTGTGGACGTTCTCCTCGAAGAGCGTGCCGCCCCAGTCGTCGGCGCCGAAGTGAAGCGCGATCTGGCCGGTGCGCTTGCTCTCCGAGAACCACGAGGCCTGGACGTGGGGGACGTTGTCGAGGTAGAGGCGCGAGGCCGCGAGCATCCGGAGGTACGCGTTCGGCCCCTGCACCCGCTTGATCCACTTCTCGAGGAGCGTGTGGCCCGGCTTGAACGACCACGGCACGAACGCCGTGAAGCCGCCCCATTCGTCCTGGAGCCCGCGGATCGCGTCGAAGTGGTCGAGGAGATCGTCGACCTCCTCGACGTGGCCGTACATCATCGTCGCCGTGGACTTGAACCCGCGCCGGTGGGCCTCGCGGTGCACCTCGAGCCAGGCGTCGGGCCCGCCCTTCTTGGGCGCGATGCGCCGGCGGACGCGCGCGGAGAGCACCTCGGCGCCGCCGCCCGGGAGCGTGCGCTGGCCCGCCTCCCAGAGGCGGTCGAGCACCTCGCCGACCGCGAGCGCGCCGACGCGCGCCATCGTCTGGATCTCGGACGCCGTGAAGAAGTGCGGGGTGACGCCGGGGAACCGCCGGCGCGTCTCGCGCACGAGGCTCAGGTAGTAGTCGAGCGGGAGGTCCGGGTTGTGGCCGCCCTGGAGCAGCACCGTCGTCGCGCCCCGCGAGGCCGCGAACTCGACCTTCCGGAGGACCTCCTCGACGCTCAGCGTCCAGGCCTCGGGGTGACCGGGCTTCCTGTAGAAGGCGCAGAACTGGCAGTCCGTGACGCAGACGTTGGTGTAGTTCGGGTTGGAGTCGATGACGAACGTGACGTCGCGCCCGGGAAGGCGCGCCGCGCGCGCGGCGGCGGCGAGCGCGCCAAGCTCGAGCAGGGGCGCCTCGGCCAGGAGCCAGCGGCCCTCGTCCCGGTCGAGCCGCTTGCCGTGCAGCGTCTTCTCGCGGATCTGGTCGATCATCATTCTGGATTCGCCGTCGGGGCGCCTGCGCAGGGCTCCGGCACCCGACGGTCGGGCAGCATACGCGTTAGGTCTCTTGGATTCGCCGTCGGGGCGCCTGCGCAGGGCGGGGGCACCCGACGGTCGGGCAGCATACGCGTTAGGTCTCTTGGATTCGCCGTCGGGGCGCCTGCGCAGGGCGGGGGCGCCCGACGGTCGGGCAGCATACGCGCTAGTTCCATACCTGGACGACGTTGTAGAGGGCGTCGCGCTCGACCGGCACCTTGCCCGCGTCCCGGATGATGCGGAAGAGTTGCTCGCGGGCCAGGCCCGCGGGCGTCTCGGCGCCCGCCATGTGCTGCACGCGCTCGTCCTCCAGCGTGCCGTTGACGTCGTCGGCCCCGAAGTGGAGCGCGACCGACGCCGTGTCCTCGCCGAGCAGCACCCAGTAGGCCTCGACGTGCGGAAAGTTGTCGAGCAGCAGCCGCGCCGCGGCGGTGGTCCGGAGGTTGTCCGCGGGCGGGGTCGGCCGCGGCACGATCCGGGTCGTTCCCACCTGGTAGGGCAGCGGGATGAAGGTCAGGAACCCGCCAGAGGCGTCCTGCTGGGCGCGCAGGCGCAGCAGGTGGTCCACGCGCTCGGGAAGGGTCTCGACGTGACCGTAGAGCATCGTGGCGTTCGTCCTGATGCCGAGCGAGTGGGCGAGGCCGTGGATCTCGCACCACCGGTCGGCGTCCGCCTTGCCCGTGTAGCGCAGGAGCTTCGCCAGGCGCGGCGAGAAGATCTCGGCGCCGCCGCCCGGCATCGTCTGGAGCCCCGCGGCCCTGAGCCGCATCAGGACCTCGCGCGGCTCAAGCTTCCAGCGCCGGCAGAACCAGTCGATCTCCGCGGCCGTGAACGCCTTGATCTGGACCTCGGGGCGCGCCGCGTGGAGCGCCGCGATGACGCGCTCGTAGTACTCGAAGGGCCAGTCCGGGTGGTGGCCGCCCACGATGTGGACCTCGCGGACCTCCTCGCGGACCATGCCGACGATGTCCTCGATCGAGTGCTCGAACGCACCCGCCTCGGCCGCCTTGCGCGCGAATCCACAGAAGGCGCACGAGAGGACGCAGACGTTGGTCGGCGAGATGTAGCGGTTGATGACGAAGTAGACGCGGTCGCCCTCGCGCCGTGACTTCGCGTGGTCGGCCATGCGCCCGACGCCCAGGAGATCCTCGGTCTCGAACAGGGCGAGGCCGTCCTCGCGCGTAAGGCGCGTGCCCGTCCGGACCTTCTCCCAGACGGGCTCGAGACGTGCGTCAGCGAAGTGCACCCGAGCCCACTCCGTAACCCCTTGTCCGCATGGCTGAAACCGGCAGACCGACCGGTCGGTCTGACTCTACGGGCGGACCGGGTCCGGAGTCAAGAGCTCCATCAGGCGCCGGGGGCCTCGCGCCCCCGCGAGGCGCGACGGCGGCGGATCTCCCGGTGGATCCTGAGGTCTTGCTGGCGCATCGCGAACCCGAGGATCCCCGCCGCGAGCGCCAGCGCGACGAGGACGCCCACGGTCATCTGATCGATCAGCGTCGCCACGCCGCGCAGCCCGAGCCAGGTGACGCCGACCGCTGCGAGCAGGGTGACGCCGAGCGTCACGCCGCGGTAGAGCCAGCGCTCCACCAGGAGGCGCTCGAGGGCGTCGTCGTCGAGCTGGCGCCATCTGTCGTCCGGCATGGGCTCCCGCCGGGCTTGCGGTCGGCGGCGGTCCCTGTATAGTATCGCGGCAGCCATCGCAGGCAGCTCACGGTTCGAGCGGGGAGGGTCGATGATGACCCCGGTGTCCCTCGATCGACCGGTTCGCGTCGAAGTCCTCACCTACGTCCCCACGCAGTACAGCCACTGAAAGCACTGCGAAGTGACCTGGCAGGTCATGGGACTCCGGCAGAACGTGCAGCGGGACCTCGTGGCGTCGGCCCTCCCCGAGGAACTCCAGGCGGAGTTCCACCAGCTCTCCGCGTGGGCGCGCTCGCTCCCGGGCCGGTTCGACGACCGGGTCCGCGTGAGGCTCGTCGACGCCGCCTCGATCGAGGGCTTCGTCAAGTCCCTGCTCCGACGGTGCCGGCGGTACCCGGCGTTCGCCGTTGACGGCCAGCGCTACGTCGGCTCGGATTTTTCGAGGGTGGACGTCCTGATCGCCGGAGCGCTTCGACGAAAGGAGGCCGAATCGACGGTCCCGCCATCGGCTGCGAAGTCCAACTGACGCAGGAGGAGGCAGGATGAACACACTACTGGCTGTCATCATCGGAGCGCTGACCGTGTACCTCGCGTACACGCTCTACGCCCGGCGGATCGACCGCCGCGTCATCCAGTCCGATCCGAAGCGCGCGACCCCCGCGACCCTCTACATGGATGGCGTCGATTTCATGCCGACGAACCGCAACATCCTCTTCGGCTACCACTTCAAGTCCATCGCCGCGGCGGGCCCGATCATCGGCGCGATCGTCGCGGCCAGCCTCTGGGGCTGGCTACCGGCGATCATCTGGCTCATTCTCGGCGTGTCCTTCATCGGCTGGGCGAGCGACTACAGCGCGATCGTGATCTCGGTGCGCAACGACGGCAACAGCCTGTCGGCGATCGCCCACAAGCTGGTGTCCCCGCGCACCAGGACGGTCCTGTTCGTGTTCATCTTCTTCTACCTGCTGCTCGTCGCCGGCGCCTTCGTCGGGATCATGGCGACGGTGCTGGAGTCGCAGCCGAAGACCCAGTTCGGCGTGATCGTGCTCACGGCGATGGGGCTGCTCCTCGGCCAGATGCTCTACCGCTGGCGGACGGGGCTGGTGGGCGCGACGGTCCTCACCGTCGGCATCACGATGCTGGCCATCCTCGCCGGCGGCTGGTCCGAGGGGATCTTCGGGGCGCTCAACGCCGGCCTCAACAACCTGACCGGGGGCGCCCCCATCGTCACGTACTTCGACCCCATGCTGGCCGGCTTCAAGGGCGCGGAGGCGAAGATCATGCCGAGCCTGCTGTTCTGGGCGCTGGCGATCTGCGCCTTCTGCTACGCGGGGTCCGTGCTGCCGATCTGGCGCATGGCCCAGCCGGTCGTGTACGTCGGCTTCTGGATCACCGCCACCGCGATGTTCCTCGGGCTGCTGGGCGCGGCGGTCGCCGGCTTCGTCAAGCCGGAGGTGGCGCAGTTCGTGATTCCCGCCTTCCGGGGCTGGAACCCGCAGCTCGGCCCGTCGGGCATAATGCCGCTCTGGCCGATGCTGTTCGTCACGATCGCGTGCGGCGCGATCTCGGGCTGGCACGCGCTCTTCGGCGCGGTCGGCACCGCCCGCCAGATCGAGAACGAGGCCGACATGCTGCCCGTCGGCGGCGGCTCGATGCTGACCGAGTTCCTGCTCGCTCTGCTGGCCCTCCTGGCCGTGGCCGTGGGCGCCAAGGGCGCGCCCGTGGCGGCCTTCGCCACCGGGCTCGGCGGCTTCATCAGCGTCTGGGGCGTGCCCATCCAGTACGCGACGTCGCTGGCCTTCGCGGCCTTCATCGTCATCGTGCTCGTGGTCACCCAGCTCCTCTTCCGCGTGATGCGGGTGACGCTCAGCGAGTGGCTGGGCGACGTCATCCCGCCGGTCCGCAACCAGCACGTGGCCTCGCTCGTCTCGATCGCGCTGGCCATCCTGCTGGTGCTGACGGGCACCTGGGTCTACCTCTGGCAGCTCTTCGGCGGGGCCAACCAGCTCATGGCCGCGCTGTCGCTCCTGCTGGTCACGGTGTGGCTGGCGTCGGTCGGCAAGAACTGGCTCTTCGCGGGCCTGCCGGCGATCTTCATGTACGTCACCACGATCGCCGCGCTGCTGGTGACGGCGTACAACATCTACTTCAACGTGTACCAGCCCAACATGGCGGCGGGCCGGATGGTCCCCGTCGTGGGCTCCGGCCTCATGGTGCTGGTGGCGCTGTTGCTCGTGGCCGCGGCGATCATGATCGGCATCGACGGCTGGCGGGCGTTCCAGCGCTACCGCCGGCGGCCCGCGCCGGCGCCGAAGCCGGCGGCCGCGCGGGCGTAGGCGCGGCGACCCGTCCGCTCCGGAGCGCGCCGGGGGGCCCGGGCTCCCCGGCGCGTGGCGTCCGGGGCAGGGAGGAGGGGTGAGGCGCGACGATGCTGCCCCGGTCGGTGACCGATCGCGTGGCGCGGCTGCGCGAGGCGGCCGGCAGGTTCGTGTACGGCCTGACGGGCTACGAGTTCGCCCGTCACGCGCTGGCGATGCGCCACGAGATGGAGGCGGTCTTCATGGTCGTGACGCTGGGCGACCTGATCGGCGTACCGGTCCTGCCGCCGGTGTACTCGGTCCGGCTGCTCCCGTACGTCGTGCCCCAGATCGCCGCGTGGAAGCGCGACATGGCGCGGCGGAAGGAGTTCCTGGAAAAGGATGAGTATGACCTCCACGCCGTCTGACGACAAGCCGAAGAAACGCGGCGGGATCCTCGGCGTCTTCAAGGACATCGTGTACGGGATGTCCTCGCACGAGATGACCCGCCACGCCGTGCGCACCCGCGCGAGCATGGAGCACCTCTTCATCCTGATCACGATGGGCGACCTGCTCGGCGTGCCGATCCTGCCGCCGTACTACTCGCTGAGGCTCCTGCCCTACGTGACGCCGCAGATCGCGGGCTGGAAGCGCCGGATGCTCCGCGAGCGCGACGTCACCGACGTCCTGGGTTAGCCCCGCCTATGAGCGGTCCCGGTGGAGGCTGGCGCTGGCACGCGGGGAGCGGCCTCGGGAGGGGGCGCTCGACCACGCGGGCGGTGCCCGCGCCACCCGTGGCGGCTGGGCTCCATCCTGCGCGCGTGGTCCGGGGCCGCGCGGCGGGAACGGTCTCGTCGCCCCCTCCCGGGGCCGCTCCCCGGGTGCCACCGTCCGACTCGTGCGGACGGTGATCGTGAACAACGCAGGCTAGGAGGCGCGATGTCGCTCAAGGCCGTGTTCGAGAGCCAGCCGGATCGCCGGTACATCATGTTCGGGGGCAAGGGCGGGCTCGGCAAGACGACGCTCTCCGCGACGAGCGCCTTCTGGCTCGCGAGCCAGGGCAAGCGCGTCCTCCTCTTCTCCGTCGACCCCCAGGCGAGCCTCTCGGACATCTTCCAGCGGGACATCTTCGGCAAGGGGCCCGTGTCGATCATGCCGAACCTCTGGGCCCAGGAGGTGGACGCCGACCGGCGCATCCGGGAATACCAGGCGGAGATCCGGAAGAAGATCCTCGACATGTACGGGTTCGACCGGGTGCCGGAGGAGATCGACAACTACATCGCGGCCGCGTCCGCCGAGCCCGCGATGGAGGAGAGCGCGATCTTCGACGCCGTCGTGGACATCATCGTGCAGGGCGACTACGACTACTACATCTATGACCTCGTCCCGCTGGGCCACGCCCTCTACTACCTGTCCATGGCCAAGGTCTACGACGAGTGGATCAACAAGATCACCAAGCTCCGGGAGGACATGCGGCAGTACGACCAGGTGGCGGCGACGATGCGGCGCGAGGACACGGTCCAGGAGGACCAGATCCTCACGGAGCTGACCTACATCCGGGAGCGCATCAACGCCTCCTCGCAGATCCTCACGGACAAGAAGCGCACCGCGTTCTTCTTCGTGGTCGTGCCCGAGGAGATGATCATCCTGGACACGCAGAAGGCCGCCGCCCTGTTCGCGCGGTTCGACGTGCCGCTCTCCGGCTACATCGTGAACCGCGTCCTGCCCGCCGACCTCGGCGCGGGGACGATCCCGCCCTATCTCCGCAACCGGATCGCGCTCCAGCAGAGGCACCTCGGGGTGATCCGCGAGACCTTCGGCGCCGAGGTCCGCGCCTACGTGCCCGAGATGGAGCGGGACGTCACGGGCCTCCCGATGATCGAGCGGCTCGCGCAGCGGCTGTTCGTCGACGACGGGGGCGCGCGATGACGGCGGGCGTGAGGATCGAGACCTCCATGGCGCGGTACCTGGCCGAGCACCCCGGCGTGCAGTACCTCTTCTTCGGCGGCAAGGGCGGCGTCGGCAAGACCGCGATGGCGGGGGCGACGGCGCTCTGGCTCGCGCAGCAGGGACGGCGGACGCTGCTCGCGTCCACCAACCCCGTCCACAGCCTGTCCGGCCTGCTCGGCCAGGACGTGTCCGGGGGCCACACCGCTGTCACCGGCGTGCCGAACCTGCGGGCCTACGAGATCGACACCCGCGAGACGATCGAGCGCTCCAAGAAGGACATCCGCGAGAAGATCCAGTGGTTCCTCAAGTTCGCGGACATCTCGACCAAGGCCGAGGACTTCGTCGAGTCGGCGACGATGAACCCCGCGTTCGAGGAGTCGGCGATGTTCGAGAACATGGTCGAGATGATGCTGAAGCGGGAGTACGAGGTGTACGTCTTCGACACCGCGCCGACCGCGAACGCGCGGCGGCTCCTCGGCATGTCGAAGGTCTACTCCCTCTGGGTCGACAAGATGCTGAAGTCGCGGGAGGAGGCGCGCACGCTGCGCGAGATGCTCTCCTTCACGAAGAAGAAGGAGAAGGATCCGCTGCTGGAGTACCTCCTCGGGTTCCGCGAGCGCATGGGGCAGGCGCGGCGGCTCCTCACCGACGCGGCCAAGACCGCGTTCTTCTTCGTGACGCTGCCCGAGGCGCTCCCGATCGCCGTGATCACCCGCTTCATCGGCTGGTTCCACGAGTTCGGCATCCCCGTCGGCGGCGTCATCGTGAACATGGTGATCGACCGCCAGGCCCTCGGCGCCGACGTGCCCGAGTTCGTCCTGAACCGGATGCGGATGCAGGACGACCACATGGCGACGATCCGCGAGAAGTTCGACGGCCGCGTCCGCGCGGTCGTCCCGCTCTTCGACGACGAGGTGCGGGGAACCGCCATGCTCGGCCGGGCCGCGGCGGCGCTCTTCGCCTGATCACGTGGGGGGCCCCGACATGGCCCCCCACGCCCCCCAACGCTCGGAGCGCCCCGGGGGACCCGTGGCGCTCCTCGATACGCCGACAGGCCCCTGGCCCCCGCTCTGTGGTATCCTCGCGCCCAGTTTTGTCCCATCACCCCCTCGTCATCTGACTGGAGGAACGCATGGAGCGACGCAGGTTCCTGGTGAAGGCCGGCGGCGTGCTCGTGGCCGCCGGCGCGACGGCCGCGATCGACGCGCCGAACGTCATCGCGCAGCCGAAGTTCCAGTGGCGCATGGCGACGAGCTGGCCGCCCGCGCTCGACGTGCTGGACGGCAACGCCCGGCGCTACGCGAAGATGGTCGACGAGATGAGCGGCGGGCGGCTGAAGATCCAGGTCTTCGCCGCCGGCGAGCTGGTGCCCGCGTTCGGCGTGTTCGACGCCGCCTCTCAGGGCACGCTCGAGATGTACAACTCGGCCTCGTACTACTGGGCGGGCAAGGAGGCGGCGACCCAGTGGTTCACGACCGTCCCCTTCGGCATGAACCCGAAGGGCCAGTACGTCTGGTACTACTACGGCGGCGGCCTGGCCCTCTGGGAGGAAGCCTACAAGCCCTTCAACCTGGTGCCGCGGCCCTCGGCCTCGACGGGCGTGCAGATGGGCGGCTGGTTCCGCCGGAAGATCAACACGCTTGCCGACTACAAGGGCCTCAAGATGCGTATCCCGGGCCTCGGCGGCAAGGTCGTCGCCGCGGCCGGCGGCACGGTCGTGCTCACGCCGGGCGGCGAGATCTACACGGCCCTCGAGCGCGGCGTCATCGACGCCTCGGAGTGGGTCGGGCCGCACGACGACATGAAGCTCGGCCTGCACCAGACGGCGAAGTACTACTACTTCCCCGGCTGGCACGAGCCCGGGACGACGGGCGAGTTCACCTTCAACAAGAAGGCCTACGACGCGCTCCCGGTGGACCTGCGGCGGATCCTCGACTACACGGCCACCGCGATGCACACGCTCGAGTTCGGCGAGTACGACGCCAAGAACATCGTCGCGCTCGCGAAGCTCCGGGGGGAGTTCAAGAGCAAGGTCGAGATCGTCGGCTTCCCGAAGGACGTCATGACGGGCCTGAAGAAGCTCGCCGAGCAGGTCAACAAGGAAGAGGCCGGCAAGAGCCCGATCGCCCGGAAGACGTACGAGTCCTACAATAAGTTCGCGGCCGGCCTCCAGCCGTGGGACGTGATGTCGGAGGCCGCCTACCAGAACCTGATCGCCGGCGCCTGAGAACTGGGAACATGGGGGGCCCCGACATGGCCCCCCATACCCCCAT
>Ga0209211_10007080_pt1 | contig 15890 bp, 14 predicted proteins | sample RifGroA2_FD_183992 | JGI IMG/M metagenome (GOLD analysis project Ga0209211, IMG submission 183992) | Groundwater microbial communities from Rifle, Colorado, USA - Groundwater A2 (SPAdes) (version 2) | ecosystem: Environmental > Aquatic > Deep subsurface > Groundwater | place: Rifle, Colorado... | reverse complement strand
CGCGCAGTTTTTTATACCTGTTATCAAGCAGATTTTCGAGCTTTGTTCTCTTCAGCTCTCTAAGCGTCTTTACTATATACTGCTCGACATTATAGACGGTATCGTGAACGTTTCTGTGCGCCCCGCGTTCAAGACCTTGCGTCGCGAGCAACCCAAGGCCGATCTGTCACACCCAGCCATGGCCGTCAATCTCGATGCTTGCATCCAGTGCAAGCGCTGCGTGCGCGCCTGCCGGGAAGAGCAGGTGAACGACGTCATTGGCTACGCCCTGCGCGGCGCGCACAGCAAGATCGTATTTGACTTGAAAGACGCCATGGGTGACAGCACCTGTGTGGCCTGCGGTGAATGTGTGCAGGCCTGCCCCACGGGCGCGTTGATGCCAAAAACGCAAACCGGTTCGCAGCTGGTGGACAAAAAGGTGGACTCGGTTTGCCCCTTCTGTGGCGTGGGCTGCCTGCTCACTTACAACGTCAAAGACAACAAAATTGTGAGTGTGGACGGACGCGACGGTCCCGCCAACCACAACCGGTTGTGCGTGAAAGGGCGCTTCGGTTTTGACTACGCGCACAGTCGGCAGCGTTTGACCGTACCGCTGATTCGCAAAACTGGCGTGCCCAAAGACCCTGCCGCGTTGCAGGATCTCAATCGCGACTCGGCAGATTGGTCTTCCGTGTTTCGGGAGGCAAGCTGGGAAGAAGCATTGGCACTGACCTCGGGCACGCTCAAAGGCCTGCGCGATACGCATGGCAAGAAGTCGCTGGCTGGCTTTGGTTCGGCCAAGGGAAGCAACGAAGAAGCCTATTTATTCCAGAAGCTGGTGCGCACCGGCTTCGGCTCCAACAACGTGGACCATTGCACCCGCCTGTGCCATGCCTCCAGCGTCGCAGCGCTGTTGGAGGGTGTGGGGTCCGGGGCAGTGAGCAACCAGGTCAACGACGTGGCGCACTCGGACCTGATTTTCATCATCGGCTCCAACCCTACGTCGAATCATCCGGTGGCGGCCACCTGGATGAAAAATGCGGCCCAAAGGGGCGCCAGGATCGTGCTGGCCGACCCGCGCGTGACTGACATCGGCAAACACGCTTGGCGCACGCTGCAATTCAAGGCCGACACCGATGTGGCCATGCTCAATGCGTTGATCCACACCGTCATTGAAGAGGGCTTGGCCGATGAGGCGTTCATCCGCACTCGCGCCAGTAATTTCGAGGCCCTGAGAGAAAACGTCAAGGGGTACAGCCCCGAGACCATGTCGCCGATCTGCGGCATTCCGGCGCCGACCCTGCGTGAAGTGGCGCGCGCGTTTGCCAAGGCTAAAGGCGCCATGATTCTGTGGGGCATGGGCGTGAGCCAGCACGTCCATGGCACCGACAACGCCCGCTGCCTGATAGCACTGGCGGCAGTCACAGGCCAGATCGGAAAACCCGGCTCCGGCCTGCATCCGCTGCGCGGGCAAAACAACGTGCAGGGCGCCAGTGACGCCGGTTTGATTCCCATGATGTTCCCCAACTACCAGCACGTCACCAACAAAGCCGCACATGGCTGGTTCGAGAAATTTTGGGACACGAAGCTCGACGACCAGCCCGGCTACACCGTCGTGGAAATCATGCACAAGGCCTTGGCGCCGGACACCGATCCGCACAAGGTACGCGGCATGTACATCATGGGCGAGAACCCGGCCATGAGCGACCCCGACTTGAACCATGCACGCCACGCGCTGGCAAGTCTGGCGCACCTGGTGGTGCAAGACATTTTCATGACCGAAACTGCATGGCTTGCCGATGTGGTGTTGCCCGCGACGGCCTGGCCAGAGAAAACCGGCACGGTCAGCAACACCGACCGCATGGTGCAACTTGGCAAACAGGCCATCGAACCTCCAGGCCAGGCCATGCCTGATCTGTGGATCATCCAGCAAATTGCCAAGCGCATGGGCCAGTCATGGCGCTATTTGGGCGAGCACAATGGGGTGGCTGCCGTCTATGAAGAAATGCGTCAAGCCATGCATGCCACCATCGCGGGCATCACGTGGGAGCGGTTACAGCGTGAATCCAGCGTCACCTACCCCTGCTTGAGCGCGGATGATCCGGGCGCACCGACGGTCTTTTTGGACCGCTTTGATACGACCGATGGCCGGGTGCATCTGGTGCCGGCCGACATCATTCCCGCCAACGAGCGGCCGGATGCGAAATATCCTTTCGTGCTCATCACCGGGCGACAGCTTGAGCACTGGCACACCGGCAGCATGACGCGCCGCGCCGCCGTGCTGGATGCCATTGAACCCATCGCCACCGCGTCCTTATGTGGTGACGATCTGACGGCTTTGGGACTATCGCCAGGGGACGTGATCACGGTGCAATCGCGCCGCGGCGAGGTGGTCATTCACGTCCGCCGGGATGATGGGACACCCTCAGGCTGCGTCTTTGTTCCCTTTGCGTATCACGAGGCGGCCGCCAACCTGATGACCAATGCCGCGCTTGACCCGTTCGGAAAAATTCCCGAGTTCAAGTATTGTGCCGTCGCCATTCACCGCAATGGTGTCGCCGCAGTGGCATCTGGCTACGGGAAAGATTGATTGTCGCCGTCCAACGGTCGCTATCGATTTTTAGCGACAGGAACGCGTCAGGTCCAGAGCTGTTGCATCGTCCGCACGTAGTCCTGCTTTACCTGTTGCCAAACGGCTACCCCGGCGGTGCCGTTGCCCAAGTGCCCGTCCGAAACCACTGGTCTGCCAGCGACAAAAACGTCGGTAAAACGCGCCTGGGGGCTGGAGAACACCAGTGCATCCAGCACATGGTCACAGGGTACGCCCAGCAGCGCCGGTGCTTGCGCATCCAGCACCAAAAAGTCGGCACGCCGGCCCACTTCAATCGCACCCAGGGACAGGGCGGTGGCTTTGTGCCCGGAGGCCAACGCGGCGTCAAACAGCACCGCCGCCGAACTGGTGTTGCTGCCCGTCTGCGCCGCCACATTGCGTTTGCGCTGAGTCAGCCGCTGTGAATATTCCAGCAGGCGCAGTTCTTCCACCCAGCTCCGCGTGACGTGGCTGTCCGAGCCCACCGACCAGTTGCCACCCAGACGGGCATAACCCGGGTAGTCGAACACACCGTCGCCCAGATTGGCCTCGGTGCTGGGGCAGATGACGATGGCGGCGCCACTGCGTTTTACCGCCTGCAACTCTGCCGATGTGGTGTGGGTGGCGTGAACCAGGTTCCAGTGCGCATTGACGGCCACGTTCTCCAGCAACCACTCAATCGGGCGCTGGCCGGTGTGGAACAGGCAGTCCTGTACTTCTTGCGTTTGCTCTGCAATGTGAATGTGCACGGGCAAGTCGCGCTTGTTGGCCTCGGTGGCCAGTCGCTGGACGGCCACTTCATCCGCTGCGCGCAGGGAGTGAATGGCGACCCCGACGTTGATGCTGGCGCACGAAGTGAGCTGGCTTTGCACCCCGTCCACCAGGCGCAACACGCTCTCGGATGTCGAGGCAAAGCGGCGCTGGTCGCTGCGCAGGCCAGTCGCCTCGAAGCCCGAGCGCATGTACAAGGCCGGCAGCAACGTGAGCCCCATGCCCACCCGCTGCGCCGCCCGCACCAGGGCCAGTGACATATCCAGCGGGTCGGCGTGTGCCTGGCCATCTGCCGCGTTGTGCAGGTAATGAAACTCGCACACCTGTGTATAGCCAGCGGCCAGCAACTCGGCATACAAAAATGTCGCAATCGCTTCAAGCTGGTCTGGCGTGATGCATCGGGCCACCGAGTACATGCGGTCACGCCAGCGCCAGAAATCGTCACCAGTGGCCAGATCACTCCTGCGCTCGGTCAGGCCAGCGATGGCTCGCTGAAAGGCGTGGCTGTGGGCATTGACCAAGCCCGGCAACACCGGGCCGCTGAGCACGCGGGCATGCGGGTACTCGGCCAGGCTGGCATCGGGCTGGATGCCACTCCAATGGCCGCTGGCATTCACAGTTAACAGCACATTGGCCGCCCAGGCGCCGTTCACCCAGGCCTGAGGGGCGAAGAACTGGCAGGAATCAACACGCATAAAAACCCCGACAAGCAGACAGCGCCTGCGTCACCATGTTGCGCAGCAGGGGCTGAATGGCCCGGGCCTTGGCCGTGTCATAGGCAAAGGGCAGGGTCTCGGCCATGTACAGGTATTGGCACATTTCCAGTTGCACCGCATGCACGCCGTCCTGCGGCGCACCGTAGTGCCGGGTGATGTACCCCCCCTTGAAACGCCCATTCACCACATGCGTGACCCAACCTGCCTGAGTGCACACCTGGTCAATGGCCGCGGCAATGGCCGGGTCGGCGCTGGCTCCACTGGCCGTGCCAATGTTCAGAGCTGGCAAGCTGCCCTCAAACAACCATGGAATCTGCGAGCGAATGCTGTGCGCGTCCCACAGCAGGGCAAACCCGTGAATTGCCGTGATGCGTTGCAACTCCGCCGCCAGCGACGTGTGGTACGGCTGCCAATAGCGTGCGCGGCGGCGCAGGCGTTCTTCGATGGATGGCTCACAGCCCGGCTGGTAGAGCGCTTCACCGGTGAAAAAGCGCGTGGGACACAGCTCGGTGTTCGACGCGCCGGGGTACATGGGCGTGTCATCCGGCGGGCGGTTCAGGTCGATCACATAGCGCGAGGTGTGCGCCATCAACACGCTGGCCCCCAGTTCAGGCAAAAAGTCATACAGTGCGGCCAGATGCCAGTCGGTGTCTTCCAGCGCCAAGGCGCGTGGCACAAAGTGTTCGTGCAATTCGCGCGGAATTTCAGTGCCGATATGCGGCATGCTCACCAGCAGGGGCGAGGTTCCGGTGCGCAAGGTCAAACTCATCAGCAGTCACTTTCAAAAAAAGCAAACGCCAGCGGGCGGGCGTTTGCGGGTTTCAGGCGCACTGCGCCATCTCCATCCATAAAAAATCCGGCCCGCTGAGCTGCAGCGTTGTCCCGGCGGGCAAAGTCTGCCAGGTCAGGGTCTGCGCGGGAATTTCAAAGAATTCGTCATTAAATTGGACTCTAGCCATTGAATCAATTGCGTAAGCAGCTATTGTTTTGGCAGCATCCAGGGTGCTGCGAATACGGCCCGAAACCCGTGTCATCCGGGCCGCAACCTGAGGGCTGCGAACCATCAGGTTGAAGTCTTGCGTGGCACCGTCCAGCAACGCGCAGTCAGCAGGCACATCGCCCGAAAAACACAGGGGAGCGCTGGAGCGGGTCAACACATGCGTTTGCCCATCCAGCGACAGACCTACCCCGCCCTGCCCCAGCACCGCAAACCAGCGTCGCACGCCCGGAAAACGCGAAAAAGGCCCGCCGCACGCCACCTCGGCGACCGACATCCGCCACAGCCAGTCTTGCGAATCCGGCCAGGCCAGCAGTTCACGGGTGACACCGCCACCGTTACGCCAGGGGCTGGGCGACACATCGCCCAGGTGAGCCTGTGGCCAGCTCAGAGGGGCCATGTCCGGCCCAACAGTGGGCACGGGGGTGGGGGCGGCATCACTCATGTGCGGGTCAGGATGGCTTTCAGGAAGTCGCGCGTGCGCGGCTGCGTGGGTTGGGTGAAGATGACTTCCGGCGGCCCGGCTTCAATCAGCACACCACCGTCCATCACCACCACCACGTCCGCCACCTCGCGCGCAAAGTCCATTTCATGGGTAACGACCATCATCGTCATACCTTCGCTGGCCAGCAATTTCATGACCTGCAGCACCTCGCCTACCAGCTCGGGGTCCAGCGCCGAAGTGGGCTCGTCGAACAGCATGACTTGCGGCTGCATGGCCAGCGCGCGGGCGATGGCCACACGCTGCTTTTGTCCGCCCGACAGGCTGGCTGGCATGGCATGGGCCTTTTGCGCCAGACCCACCTTGTCCAGCAGCACCAGCGCCTGCGCCTCGGCCTGCTGCCGGGAAACGCCAGCAACCTTGCGCGGCGCCATGGCCACGTTATCAAGCACCGTCAGGTGCGGAAACAGGTTGAATGACTGGAACACCATACCCACCTGCTCGCGCAGGTGGTTCAGCGCCTGATCCTCCAGCATCTGACCGGCATCCGACAACACATGCCCACAGATCTCGACGCGTCCGCTGTCGGGTTGTTCCAGGCCGTTGCAGCAGCGCAGAAAAGTACTTTTGCCGGATCCACTGGGGCCAATGATGACCACCACCTGCGAAGGCTGAACATCAAAATCAATGTGATGCAGCACAACGTGCTCGCCAAAGGATTTGCGCAAGCCGCGGATGTGAACAATAGGTTTTTGTGTCTTCATTGCACCATACCTCCCGCGCGCAGGCGCTGTTCAATGTGGCGCAACCCGAGCGTCGTCAATCCGGTCAAAACAAAATAGATGGCGGCAATGGCCAGATAGACCTCCAATGATCGGTAAGACACGCTGATGATCTTTTGCCCTTCATGCATCACGTCATGAATGGTGAGCAGCGACACCAGCGCGGAGTTCTTGATCAGGGCAATGAACTCGTTGCCCAGCGGCGGGATCATGCGCACCAGCGCCTGCGGCAGGATGATGGTGCGCATGGCCGTGCCATACGACATGCCCAGCGAACGCGCCGCTTCCATCTGACCGCGGTCAATCGACTGGATTGAGCCGCGCACGATTTCCGACACATAGGCCCCGGAATAAATGCCCAGGCCAAGCACGCCGCAGACGAACGCCGGCAACAGGATATTGAACTGTGGCAAGCCAAAAAACAGCAGGAACAGTTGCACCAGCAAGGGCGTACCACGGATCACGGCGACATAACTGGTGCACAGCGTATAAATAATGCGCCGTTGCGGCTTGAGCCGCCCAATGCCTACCAGCAAACCCATGATGCATCCCAGCACCAGGGACATCGCCGTGATTTCAACCGTGACCACCGCCCCCTTGAGCAGGTTGGGCCAACCCGAGAAAACGGGCGAAAAATCGAGTTCCATCGGTATGGCCTTGCGTCTTACTTGGCGGTGTTGCTAAACCACTTGCCGACAATCTTGGCGTAGCTGCCATCGGCCTTGAGTTTGGCCAATGCGGCGTTGACCACCTTCGTCAACTCCGGCGTGTCCTTGCGAATGGCCATGCCGTACTCCTCGGTGGTGAGCTGCTGCTCCAGCACACGCAGGCCGCCGCGCGTACGCACGTACTGAAATGCCGCGGGCTTGCCGGTGACCGCCGCATCGGCGCGGCCAATATCGACCAGGGTAAACATCTCCTGGTTCTTTTCCACCTCCACCAGTTGCACCTGCGGGTAATTCGTACCAAGGTAGCCGACCGATTTGGTGCCCACTTGCACCGCCACTTTTTTACCGTTCAGGTCTTTCAGGGTCTTGATGCTGGCGTTGCCATCTTTCACCATGGCCACTAGCCCACCGGCGTAATAGGAGTCGGAAAAGTCCACAACTTTCTTGCGCTCATCGGTGATATAGATAGCCGACACGGCCATGTCAAACCGTTTGGAGACCAGGCCGGGAACCAGCCCCTTGAAGTCAATATCGACCCATTCGATGCGCCGGTTCATGACCTTGCCCATCGCCTCTACCAACTCAATGTCAAACCCGGTGCGCTGGTTGTTGTCAACAAACTCCATCGGCGGGAAGGTGGCATCGGTACCGACCCGCAGCACCTCCTGCGCTTGAACCTGAGCGGTACTTAGGCTGACTGCGGCCAACAAAGACAAAAGAAGTGTGCGACGAAGGGTCATGGTTTTTCTCCAGGGGGTTAAATCAAAAAAGGCCAATTACGTACTCAAACTGCGGGAAATTCGGGCTGCGGCCACCACTGTCATCTGAATCAGGGCGGCATGCCGGTCGCGAACACGCACACTGGGTGCCATCAGGGTCAGTACACCCGCAGCGCGTTTGCCAATGCCGAACAAGGGCGCGCTGACACCCCAGACACCGGGGTCAACCTCGCCGTCGCTGACCGCATAGCCAGCTTTGCGAATCACGTTGAACTCAGCAGATTCCACTTGTTGTGGCTGGGTGTCGCCATCTGCATTCGTTTTCTGGAGCGCACTCGACACCCCTCTGGAGAGATGCGCCAGCAGACATTTCGCTGATGCACCTTTGGGTTGCAGCGGCACGCTGCGCCCTTTCTCAAACGAGCAGCGCAAAGCCTGCCGACTTTCGATCATGTCAATACAGATGGCCTGACCATTCGCAGCCACCACCAGGCCCACGCTTTCCTGCGATTGCTGCGCCAGCAACTGCATGTCGGCGCGTGCCAGCTGCACCAGATGCGAAGCCATGTCAAAACCCAACGCCAATTGCAGGCTCAACGGCCCCGGGGCATATCGGCCATCCACTTCAAGCACAAAACCCCAACGCTTCAGGGTGGCCAATTGCCGGTACAAGGTACTTTGGCTCAGGTCCGTCTTGGCCATTAACTCGGCCGCCGTCATGGCGCAGCCCTGCCGCGCCAGGGTGGCCAGAACAGCCAGGGCGCGATCAACCGCAGTAGCAGGAGAAACAGGAGAAGAGGGCATGGGCAAAGTATGGAGGGCCTATGCTTCGCCGTAAACCCAATATTCTCATTTACTGGGAATGCGTGCCTGTTTTTTGGGGCCCGCTGTGGTGACGGTATAACACAGGGATGAGGCGCCACAGTGCAAACAGAAGCTCATCGCGGCTCTCCCCGGTAAATGACTTTTATGCACGGATTGGCTCCCAGCCCATACGCAAGCTGCGCAGGTCGCTTCACATTCCATAGCACTAAGTCGGCACACATACCCGCTGCCAGCACACCACGATCTTTCAAACCCAGTGCGCTCGCGGCGTGGCGTGTGACACCAGTCAAAGCTTCCTCAGGGGTCAGGCGAAACAGCGTGCAAGCCATATTGAGCATCAGCAGCAAAGAGGTGCAAGGCGAGCTACCTGGGTTGCAATCCGTGGCAATCGCCATGGGCACGCCCTTGCGGCGCAGCAGGTCTACCGGCGGCACCTTGGTTTCGCGCAAAAAGTAGAACGCGCCTGGCAACAGCACCGCCACCGTGTCTGCTTTGGCCATGGCATCGGCACCCGCCTCTGACAACCATTCCAGATGGTCGCAGCTCAGGGCCTGATAACTGGCCGCCAGCGCCGCACCGCCGCTGTCACTGAGTTGCTCGGCGTGCAATTTGACCGGCAGATTCAGCGCCCGTGCCGCCTCAAACACGCGGGTCACTTGTGCCGGACTGAACGCAATGCCTTCGCAAAAGCCGTCAACGGCATCCACCAAACCTTCGGCATGCAATAGGGACAGCATGCGCAGGACCTCGTCGACGTACTGATCTGCCAGCCCCGCAAACTCCGGTGGCAGCGCATGCGCACCCAAAAACGTGGTGCGCACATCCACCGCAAAGTCTTGCCCCAGCGCGCGCGCCACTTGCAGCATCTTGCGTTCAGGCGCCAGTGCCAAGCCGTAGCCGGATTTGATCTCCAGCGTGGTCACGCCCTCACGCAACAACTGCTTCAGGCGCACGCGGCTTTGTGCCATAAGCGCCTCGGGCGTGGCCGAGCGCGTGGCCTGCACCGTAGACGCAATGCCACCTCCCCGGCGGGCAATCTCTTCATAGGTGGCACCGTTCAGGCGCAGCTCAAATTCATGGGCGCGGTCACCGCCGTACACCAGGTGCGTGTGGCAGTCGATCAGGCCCGGGGTGACCAGTGCACCGCCGCAGTCATGCGTCTCGCGGCATTGCTGCACCAGCTCTGATGGCAATTCGCTGCGCGGCCCAACCCAGCACAACCGCTCGCCTTCGACCACCAGGGCCGCATCTTCGATGAGGCCGTAGGGCTGCGTGGTATCCGCTTGCATCGTGGCAGCCGCGCAATGTGTCAAGAGTTTCATGTCGTGATCTCCATCCATAAGGCGTGCTTTGCTTTCACTTGCAGCCGGGTGCCGACAGGGCATGATCGCCACGCCAGGGAGTGCGGGGGCAAGCTCAACACTTCATCATAAAAATGAACTGTACCCCTCGTATTTATTTCATATATAACTACTGTTTTTATCGTATTTGTGACAACTGAAATCTCACCTTCAACCCTCGCCATCCGGGCACTGGCGTGATTTGCCAGGCCCGATGGCCAAGCGAGACCAGCAATTGGGTCATTTCGGGCGCAACAGGGGCGCCTATGACTCAATGCATGCCCAAATAAGCCGCTGCCAGGTTGGGGTCCTGCCGGGCATCAGCGGCGCTGCCCTGCCAGACGGTGCGCCCGGATTCGAGCACACACAGGTCATCTGCCAGGCGCATCACGCGGTCGGTGTTTTGCTCGACGACCAGAATGGTGAGCCCGTCCCTGCGCAGCAACTCCAGGGCGGCATAACACAGGTCAATGGCTTTGGGCATAAGGCCCAGGGAGATCTCATCGATCATCAGGAGCTTGGGCCGCGTCATGAGCGCGCGGCCAATGGCCAGCATTTGCTGTTCACCGCCAGACAAATTACCAGCCAGTGAGGTCCATCGTTCACTCAGTCGCGGAAACAGGCTCAGGACCTTGTCGCGGTCTTGTGCAAAGGCGCTGGCGGGTTGAATGAAGCCGCCCACTCTCAGGTTGTCGGCAACGCTCAGGTCCTTGAACAAGCGTCGCCCCTCGGGCGAGATGGCGATGCCCAGATTGACGCGTTCACGCGGTCCGAGCTGGCTGATGTCTTGCCCATTAAAACTTAGGACGCCCTCTTGCCTTGCCACATGGCCTGCAATACACATCAGGGTGGACGACTTGCCGGCACCGTTGGAGCCAATCAAGCCGGTGATGGTCGCCGGGCGCAGGTGCAATGACAGGCCATACACGGCCTGAAACAGGCCGTAGCCGCAGCTCAAATTATCAATCTGCAGCATGCTTGTCTCCTCCCAAATAAGCCATTTGCACGGCCGGATCACTCATGGCATCCTTGGGCAGGGTATCGGCAATTTTGCGGCCGTTGTCCAGCACCACCAGACGCTGGCAGATGCGCATCACTTCGCTCAGGTTGTGCTCAATCAGGATGATGGTCATGCCTTGGCGATTGACCTCGGCAATGGTTTGCGCCAGCGCATACGCTTCGCCCGAATTCAGGCCCGCCAGGGGCTCGTCGAGCAGCAGAAGTTTGGGCTTGAGGGCCAGCGCACGCGCCATCTCAAGGCGCTTCAAAATGCCCAGCGGCTGGGTCTTCGGGCTTTGGTCAGCATAAGTGGCAATGCCCACTTGCGTTAAAGCGTCCAGCGCACTTTGGCGTTCAAGCCGGGCGTCGACATGCAGCAGCGCTGTTGCTGGCGTGCGCGTCTTGCGGCTAGCCGCCGCAAAAGCCACGTTGTCTTGCACGCTGATCTCACGAAAGGGCTTAACAAGCTGCTGCGACAAGGCCAGGCCAGCGCGAATGCGGGCATCAATGGGCAGGGCGTTAAGCGCCAGCTCTTCCAGGAAGACACTGCCCAGCGTGGGGCGAACAACCCCCACAATGGCGCGCATCATGGTGGTTTTTCCTGCCCCATTGGGGCCAATCAAGCCAAGCAGCTCACCTGGCCTGACGTCGAAGGACACATCGTCAACAGCGGTTAGCCCACCAAAACGAACTGTCACGTTTTTGACACTCAGCAGCGGTTTCATATCAGCGCTTGCCCTTCGCCATGAGCCGGTTGACCGCACCGGTGACGCCGTCCGGCGAAAACCGCATCATCAAAAACAACAAGCCACCGTACACCAGCAGTTTGTAATCGCCAATAAATGTGAACATCGACGGCAACAAGGACAGCACCACCGCCGCCGCAGTAACCCCAAGCACCGACCCGATGCCACCAATCACCACCATGGACAAGACTGTCATCGACTCGATAAAGCCAAAGCTGTCAGGGCTGATGAACTTGAGGTTGTTGGCATAGAGCGCGCCCGCCAGGCCCGCCAGCGCGGTGCCCATGGCGAACGCCGCCAGCTTGAACCGGGGCACGTCAATGCCCAGCACACGCGTCGTGTCCTCGTCTTCAGCGATGGCATTAAACACCTGCCCCATCCAGCTGCGGCGGATGTACTGGCTGAAGAGGGCGGCCGCGACGCACAGGACAAGTGTCAGCGTCATGAACGCGAGCTTGGAAAAGCCCGTGTCAGGGATACCCGAAATGCCCATCTCGCCGCCCAACACATCCTGCTGCCGCACCACGCCGACAAACAGGAAACCCACGCCCATGGTGGTGATGGCCAAAAAGTCAGCCCGTACCCTCAGGCTGGCCAGCCCCACCACAACGCCCACGCCGCCGGCCAGCAACATGGCAAAAGGCAGTGTCAATAAAAAAGGCATGCCCGCTTTGCACAGCATCGCTGAACAATACGCGCCAATGCCAAAAAAGGCCGCGTGACCCAGGCTGATTTGTCCGCAAAAACCGGTAATCAAATTCAACGACAGGGCAAACAAGACGCTGATGCCCGCCGCCGTCACCAATGAAATTTCGTATTCCATACGGCGCCTTACTTTCTGGCGAACAAGCCTTGCGGCCTGACCATCAATACCAGGATCAAAAAAGCAAAAGCAATGGCATTGCGGTCCAGCAACTTGCCCAGGTAGATCGTGCCAAAAGACTCGACCACGCCCAATGTCATGGCGGCCATCAGGGTGCCGGGCACCGAGCCCAGACCGCCCAGCACAATGATCGCCAAGGCCTTGTACGAGGGCACGCTGCCCATGGTGGGCTCGACCAGATTATTCAACAGGGCCACCATCACCCCCGCCATGCCGGCCAGCCCGGAGCCAATGAAGAAATTGACGTAGCGCACTTTTTTGAGGTCAATGCCAAACGACTCCGCCATTTGCGGATCGGTCACCGTGGCCTGGCAGGCAATGCCCAAACGCGTCTTGCTTTGCAGCAAGGCCAGCACGCCGATGATGAGGGCGCCGCCAATCATCACCAGCAGCTCGGCTTGCTTGAAGCTCAGAAAACCAATGACCACCTGCGCTTGCAGGGGCGGGTTTTTGTAGGACATGCCATAAGCACCAAAAGCGATACGGAAAATCTCTTCTGACGCGATAAATAGGCCGATCGAGGCAATGAGCGCCACAAACGGGGGCCGGTGCAAGATGGGTTCGTAACATAGGCGGTACATCAGCACGCCCGCGAAGCCCGACACCAGGATGGCCACGACCATGGCCAAACCCAGGCTGTCGAACTGGTTGGTGACCAGCACCCCGATGTACCCCCCCAAAGTAAACAAGGCAGCGTGTGCCACATGCAGGATGCGCAGCAAGCCGTAGACCAGAGTCAAGCCGAGTGCCACCAACGCATAGATGCTGCCCTGCACCAGGCCTTGCGCAATCAGATCAATGAAAAGCATGGGTTCTCCTTGCGTCTTCGGGTAGGGGTAACCGGGCTTTACTTCTTGACACTGGCCTTGGTCGGTGCGGCCAAATAGACCGGGTCTGAAATCACGGCATAGCGGCGGAAGGCCTTGTCTTTGACCACCTGGACCTGCACGTCTTTGTTGACCTCATGCAAGTCGTTGAAAGACAACTTGCCGATGGGGGTCTCGAAAGTGCCGCCGGCAATCGCATCACGGATGGCTTCGCGGTTCGTCGTACCGGCTTTTTTCATCGCCTCAATGGCGACAAAGGTGGCACTGTAGGTGGATGCAGCCACCATGTCGGAGCCGGAGCCGACGGTTTTCTTGAAGTCGGCCAGATAGGCTTTGGTAATGGGCGAGGCCGAGTCACGGTCGAGCGAGGTGGTGACGAACACACCCTCTGCGGCGGCGCCGGCAATTTCAATGAACTTCTCGGAGTCGTAGCCTTCCTGACCGATCACCGGCGCCGTGATGCCGGCCGCGCGCAATTGACTGACCAAGGGGCCCGCCGTGAAGAAATAGCCCGAGGCGTAGATGGCCTCCGGGTTGTCGGCCTTGAGGCTGGAGATCATTGAACCAAATTGGCGATCTGACATGCCGTACTCGTATTCGCCAGTGATCTTGATGCCAAACTTGGGTGCGCCTTCCTTGAAGCCGCTGGCCAGCGCCTGACCAAAATCGTTCTTCAAGGTCACGAGCGCCACATTTTTCTTTTTCAGCATGTCACCAATGAATTTGGCGCCAGCGCGACCTTGCACTTCACCCATGGTGGAGGCGCGAAACATGTAGTCGCCGGTGGTCGTGACGTCGGGGTGGATGGAGTAGGCCACCACATAGGGAATCTTGGCGTTCTGGAAAATCGGGGCTGCAGCGCGTGTGCTGGCCGAGTAAGAGCCGGAGACGGCCACCACCACCTTGTCCTTTTCGATCAGTTTGGTGGCGATGGGTGCGGCTTCTTTGGGCGAGGCCTGGTCGTCGTAGATCACCAGGTCAATTTTTTCACCCTTGATACCGCCGGCGGCGTTGGCCTGGGACACCGCCAGCTTGGCCCCTTCCAGCGCAGATTTTCCGTCGGCTGCCGCGAACCCGGTCAAGGGCACATTCAGTCCGATTTTGACATCGGCCTGGGCGCTGCCCGCCAGGCACAGCAAGCTGCAGACGGTGGTGTGAACGATTTTTGATTTCATGGACATCCTCATAAGCTAAAAAACAGCTACTACGCAAGCTGAAAAGCGTCTAACTCTGTAGGTACCTAGGCCGCAAGCCACAACTTGGGCAGATCGGGCAGGCTGCGGAAAATGCGCGACAGGTCGCCGTTGCGCACCAGGCCGGTAGCATGCGCGATGTCGGGGGCCAGGTAGCGGTCTTGCGACAGGGCGGACACCTGTTGGCGCAGCAGCGCGTGGGCCTGCTCCAAGGCCTCCGAGCTTTTCATGGGGCGCAAAAATTCGATGCCCTGGGCGGCTGCGAGCAGCTCGATGCCCAGAATGTGCGCCGTGTTGCTGATCATGGCTTGCAGGCGGCGCGCGGCAAAGGTCGCCATCGACACATGGTCTTCCTGGTTGGCGCTGGTGGGCAGGCTGTCGACACTGGCCGGGTGCGCCAGCGATTTGTTCTCGGACGCCAAAGAGGCGGCTGTAACATGGGCGATCATGAAACCGCTGTTGAGGCCCGCATCAGCAGTGAGGAAAGGCGGCAGGCGCGACACGCTGCTGTCGATCAGCATGGCAATACGACGCTCGGCAATGGCGCCCACTTCGGCAATGGCCAACGCCATGCCGTCGGCGGCCAGCGCCACGGGTTCGGCGTGAAAGTTGCCGCCTGAGAGGATGATGCCCCCACGCTCCCCTTGGTCGCCGCCCCCCGAGGGGGCGTGACTGGGCTTGGGACGGCCCGGCGCCCAGTCAATGACCCCATCTTCGGCAAACACCAGCGGGTTGTCGGTGACCGCGTTGGCTTCACGCACCAGCACCAGCGCGGCGTGGCGCACCTGGTCCAGGCAGGCGCCCACCACTTGTGGCTGGCAGCGCAGGCAATACGGGTCTTGCACGCGGTCGTCGCCGTCCAGATGCGAGTTGCGGATGACACTGCCCTTGAGCAGCGCGCGGTAGTACTGCGCCACGTCGATCTGCCCGGGCTGGCCGCGCAGTAGGTGGATGCGCGGGTCAAACGGGCCGTCGCTGCCGCGCGCCGCGTCAATGGTGAGCGCGCCAATCACCAGGGCGGCTTCCAGCACTGGCTCGAAAGTCAGCAAGGCGTGTAATGCCAGCGCGGTGGAGGTCTGGGTGCCGTTGATCAAGGCCAGGCCTTCTTTGGCACCGAGCTTGAGTGGCGCAATACCGGCCTGTTGCAAGGCCTGCATGGCGGGCACGCGCTGGCCATCCTGCAGCATGTCGCCCTCGCCAATCAGGGCCAGCGTCATGTGTGCCAGGGGCGCCAGGTCGCCAGAGGCGCCGACCGAGCCCTGCTGCGGCACCCAGGGGGTCAACCCGGCGTTGTGCACCGCCAGCAGCGTGTCGACCACCACCTGGCGCACGCCCGAATAGCCGCGCGCCAAGCTGGCGGCCTTGAGCGCCATCATGAGCCGCATGATCTCAGGCGCCAGCGGCTCGCCCACC